>Ga0315294_10003291_pt1 | contig 17583 bp, 18 predicted proteins | sample YL17G13_40_MG_FD_203626 | JGI IMG/M metagenome (GOLD analysis project Ga0315294, IMG submission 203626) | Sediment microbial communities from Yellowstone Lake, YNP, Wyoming, USA - YL17G13_40 | ecosystem: Environmental > Aquatic > Freshwater > Lake > Sediment | place: USA: Wyoming | collected... | reverse complement strand
AGGGGAAGACCCTTGAAGGATCGATCGTCGGCTTTTTTTTCGCCTTTCTATTCGCCATGTATTTTGTCCCGGTACAGTTCGCTCTTCTGGCAGCAGTCGTGACTGCGATGATCGAGTGTCTTCCGTTGCCGCTGAACGATAATCTGGCGATTCCGGTGGTCACTGGTTTGGTGCTCTTCCTAACAGGTGTCTAGCGCGCGCGAGAATTTCCTTAGAAGAGGAAGAGAACGCCATATAGGTGAGCGCGCGCTACGAAGTTTCCATCACGTAGGAAGTGTTCACTTAAGACGCATTCTAAAGCCTGTGTGAGCGAGGGTAACCGCCAAGGCGGAGAGCAGCAAGGCAATTGTCCACGTTTGAAACTCGGGTACAACCGGGAGAGGGTCAGGTGCTACCTGAAAGTCAAGGCTGTCTCCAAAAGTCGCTTGATCTAGACCCGTCTGTGCAGTCACGCTCCATATTCCCAGGACTGTTTCTTGTGTGTGGTCAACGGGCTGTATCATGAGGGTTCGTGAGGCTATTCCTGATGCATTCGTGATGGCAGTCAGAAGTAGAGAAATGTTTTGGTAGGCATTCGCTGGACCAACTATTTCGAAAACTATTATCATCTCAACTGGAGAGTTTTTGCTTGTTATTTTGACGCAAAGAGTAACTTTTCCTCCAACCTCGAACTGTCCTCCAGGCACGTTGGGTCCGATTCCACCTCTCTGCGTGTAGAGGTCAAAGGGGGCGATGGGAGCAGGAGTAGGTGGTATGTCCCAAGTAGCGTTGGCTCTTTGCCAGCCTAGGGCATAGGAGAGCATCGCAGAAACTAGAAGTAGCGCGAACAGCCGCCTGAAGAACTTTGCTAACCTAGCTTTCAAGGATCTTCTCCCCCTTAAGAATCATAGTATCAGTGAAAATAAGTCTTTTGATTAAGCGTGCGATGATCGTCAAGGGGCTCACCCTGAGCAACTGAAACTGTCATGATGCCTTACTTTTGCAGTAGAAAGGATTTCCTTGCCCATAGAAGAAGGTTCCACAAACCTCAAAAAGGATTTCGTGCGATATTACTACGCCTAAAATTGATAGGAGAAAGGAAAAATGAAGACGAAAATATTAGCTGTTTTCATCGTTTTGGCGATGCTAGTTGTTGTAATGCCTCCAATGCGAACATTCGCTTCAACCCCGAACATAGTAGCTGGTAATTCAAAGGCAACTCATTTTGACGTTATGCCAGCAAAAACACAGCTCTTAGACTCTGGAACAGATCCTTTAGCGGATCCAACCCCATTCAACGTAGATATGGTGGACGCGGAAAACGTACCAGAAACAGGCGACGGAGTATACGTAGCAGTACTTGACACTGGAATGTTGTCCAACTACCTGACCTTCTTCCCACCAGGACAAGTCAAAATTAAGACACAATGGGGCAAGGGCTTCACACACGATGTATGGTATGATCCAACAGGAGAAGGTAACTGGTCAATAGAGTATATTGATGGCGTTGAATACAGGTTCTCATACGGAGGACTCTTAGACGACCGTGGATTCATAACCCACGACAATGGCGCACCCGATCAATATGGCTTTGGATGGGGCTCTGGCCATGGAACCCAAGTTACCAGCGAAATAACAGGTTGGTATCTTGACAGGTCAGGCGTACAAATGTGGGTCAGAGGGGTGGCACCGAAGGTCACAATCATCCCAGTGCTTGTACTAGATGATTGGATCCAGTTCGCAGATGATGGCAACGGTTGGTTCTGGACTGGCGGTACTGACGAAATGGTTGCGGCAGGAATAAAATATGTCGGAGATCTGGCTAAGGCACAAAAAGTTAAGATAATCATCAACATGAGCTTGGGAGGGCCAACACCCACAAAAATCATTGAAGACGCCATAAACTACGCTATCTGCAGAGGCGTGATAATTGTTGCCGCCGCAGGTAATGAAGGAGAAGCAGGCATGGGCTGGCCAGGTGCATATCCACAAGTCATTTCAGTGGCTGCAGCAGGATGGACACAAGAATACTTGCGTTACTACTTGGGCACTCCAGATCCATGGTACTGGTGGACGGACGACGTTCCTGAGAACCTTTGGACAACAGACCCGCTTGGCAACGAGTTCCAGGTCTACCTGACAGACTTCAGCTCAAGACCAAATGCCGCACTCGGACAACACATATGGGACCTTGACGTTGCAGCTCCGGGAGCTGGCGTAAAAGGACCATATAAAGGCTACGGCTCAGGTCAATGGGGCTGGTATTCAGTGTGGGGAACAAGCCAAGCAGCACCACATGTGGCAGGCATAGCGGCTCTAGTGGCTCAGAAATATCCAAAAACTAACCAATTTGCCATGGAAACATGTCTCAAAGCTGCAGGTCTTTTCAACCGCATGACGAAGCTGTGCGAACAAAGCAGGTCAGCGAATGTCTATGACATCTTCTCGGGAGAAGTAATACCCTACACTTGGACATGGAAGGACTATGGCACTGGACTATTGCAGGCTGATGCTGCGTTATGCGTCGCGAATCTCATGTTCCGCTGCACTATAAAGCATTGAATGCATACCAGCTGAAAAAACAATCTCCTCCCTTTTTTATGCATGTAAGCTAGCGATTTGCGCGCATCGTAGAAGATTCTTCCATAAGAGTTATTTAGAAAAGAAAGCATGATCAAACATTGAGGAAGAGGAAAATTGCTCAATAGAACTATTGCTCTAATAGCACCTATGCTTCTTCTGTTAAGCCTTCTTGCGCTAGTATCAAGCACTCAGCCAGCCAAAGCATGGAATGGAACGGTTTACATCGAAACGGATGGGACCGTTAACCCGTCAGACGCGCCAATAGGACGAAATGGGAGCATCTACACTCTGACTGACAACATCTACAGTGATGGTGACGGGATTCTTGTGCTACGCGATGATATCGTAATCGACGGAGCGGGCCACACGGTTCAAGGAGCAGAAACCGCATTTTCTATGGGGATATCGTTGAACGGCAGAAGTGGAATAACGATCCGAAACTTGGTAATAACAGCATTCGATTACGGTATATTCCTTTATCAATCCTCAAACAACAAAATAATCGGAAGTGACATAACCACCAATTACTACGGCATATGGCTTTTCTCCTCTTCTGGAAACAACATAACTGCAAACGAGGCAACAGCAAATAGTGCTTTTGGTATCGGGCTCTATTCATCTTCAAACAACGATGTTCAAGGAAACAATGTGACATACAATGGCAATGGTATCGGTCTCGATTCCACTTCAAGCAACAACAATATATTCCACAACAACTTCGAAACAAACAATTCCCAGGCCAGCGAATCTTATGATAACTTGTGGGATGACGGTTACCCGTCAAGCGGAAACTACTGGAATGACTACAATGGTTCGGACCACATCAGCAAAAGTGTTCAAGAAAGCAGATTCTTCTCTTTTAACGTTGTGTCCTAGAAATCTGGACAGTGAACTTTCGAAGTTCTTGAGTTTGTTAACAAAACTTTCTGTAAATACTTTTTCTTGCAGTTTGTCGATTATTTCCATATTTTATGCATTCAGTCTTGCTTCTTCATAACTCTTTCCAGAGCGAGCGCCCGCGACAGACGCTTTTTCAAGCTCAATTTGCTTGCCAGATTCAAGTTGCTTCACTTCACGCTATGACTTTTCCGCAATATCACTGTATACTCGATTCCGATACTACCTATATACGTACCCTATTATGGTCTTGATTTCTATCCTCCGCTCTTGATTACTGCAATCAGCACACAGTATATCCTGAACCGTAGCGCGCGTAGAGGGCACAGAGTGCAATGGTGTATATTTTAGGAAAGAAGTTCCATGGCGTGGGCTTCTGCTATTTGTCCCGCATTTTTTCCCTTAACTTAGAAATAGACGTAACATGGTTCTCATCACAGACTGCCCCAACTGTTTTATCGAAACGATAGCCGAAATATTTCTGTATGTCTGGTGCAACTTCTCCTATCTGTGCGTCTCTACGAAATTGTCTAATAGATCCATCTTCATTTCTATCTCTTTCGAAGATTTTTTTGATTGGCATGTTTAGAACCTCCTTAGAGATACTGTAATCAAAAGCAACAATACTATTATAATGTTTTCTGTGGCGCACTTGTTTCAGGCTTTTGCACGCGCGAGGGGTGATTTTCAAAATCTTTCTTACCCCTCGTAGTATTAGTCTTGGGTTCATTATGAGGGGGTAAGTTTTTGTGCATTTCTGACCCCTCGTAGCATCAACTCACTATCCTATCCTTGTCCTGTTCCAGTAGTATCCAGGTGTATCCTGAAGCGGCTATAGGTTTCAGCCGTCCATTGGAAGCATATGGATAGTTGTCCGTTAACCGTCGTTCGTCGTGGTCGTCGTTCGTCGTGGTCCGTCGTCGTGGTCGTCGTGGTCCGTCGTCCAAGTTGGTTGGTTGGGTAAAGTTTTATCCCACACACACAGAAAATGAGGGGGTTTGTGCGGGAGACATCTTCATCTTTTAGTGTTTGAGACCTTTAGCTACGCGTTCACCTAACTTGGGGTCGGCTTTGGTTAGGTTCTTGATCACTCGTTGCTGGATTGGTTTGTCGATGTGCATAAGGTCGTTGATGAGGTTGTCCGCCAGATGCTCTCTGTCCCTTTTGCTCAGGGAACGGTACTTCTCTCCAGCTTGTTGGAAGTCATTGGTTTTTCTGATTTTCCGACGGCATACTTCTCCTTCAACTCGATATGCGTACGGAGTGCCCACAGGAGCTTCAACAGGCGAGCCACCGGCTATGCTACTGGGCTCATAATTGACTGGCCCACTGAATTTTCCCAACTGCATGGCTCCATCGCGCTGGTTATTATTAACCTCCACAGAGGAGCTGTTGATAGGAAGTTGTAAGTAGTTCGGTCCCAACCGATGGCGTTGAGTATCCGTATAGGAAAATGTTCGACCCTGAAGCAGTTTGTCGGCGGAGAACTCTATGCCCGGAACGATACTGGCAGGACAGAAAGCGGCCTGCTCGACTTCAGCAAAGAAGTTGTTAGGGTTACGATTCAGCACCATTTTGCCTACTGGCATCAGTGGAAATCTGTCTTCCGGCCAAGTCTTTGTTGGGTCAAGCGGATCGAAATCTTGTTTTAATTCGTTAGCGATTTCCATCATCTGAACGTTGAGTTCATACTCAACCTCTCCGCCCTTAGCGATGGTATTCCATAGATCGCGGGCGAGACAGTCGGGATCGACACCTGCAAGTCGGGTTGCTTCATGGCGGTCAAGGCTTTGTACCCCCAATTTTGGTTTCCAATGATATTTCACATAGACAGCCTTTCCCTTAGAGTTCACCCAAACATAGGTGTTAACGCCAAAGCCTTCCATCATCCTGAAGCTTTTCGGTGTTCCGCGGTCGGTGAAGAGCCAAATAATCATGTGGGTCGATTCTGGCGTCAGAGATATAAAATCCCAAAAGCGGTTATGCGCGGAGGAGGCTGATGGCATATTGTTGTCTGGTGCGCCCTTGAAGGCGTGAACCATATCTGGGAATTTGATGGCGTCGCGAATGAAGAACACTGGCAGGTTGTTGCCAACCAAGTCGTAGTTGCCTTCTTCGGTATAGAACTTGACAGCAAAGCCTCGTGGATCCCTCACTGTGTCAGCAGAACCCCGTCCTCCTGTGACAGTAGAAAATCTTACGAACACAGGTGTCTTTTTCTTCGGGTCTTGAAGGAATTTCGCCTTCGTATAACGTGCCATACTCTTGTAAACTTGGAAGTAGCCGTGTGTTCCTGCTCCTTTGGCATGGACAACCCTTTCGGGGATACGCTCTCTGTCGAAGTGAGCCATCTTCTCGACAAACTGAACATCTTGTAACAACACTGGTCCACGTTCGCCGACAGTTAACGAGTTCTGGTTGTCAGTTATCGGGACTCCCTGATTCGTGGTTAGATGTTTCTTTTGCATGATTCCATCTACCATTTCAAGTAGAAATTTCTCTTATTTAATGATTTCTAACGTGTGTGGAAATCGCTCGAGATGTGGTATTAAGAAGAATTGACCCTTTGGGAGTAGCTTTTCTAAAAAAAGAGAAGCATATGGATTTTTGGCGAGACCTACTTTTTCTTTGCTGGTTTTTCAAATGTCTCGTAGGCTTTTGCAGCTTTTGGGTCTAGTGGTCTAAGTTCGGTTATACACCATCGCCTTATCTCGACAGTCATCGTTCCTTCCTTTACTTTACTTGCAAGGTTGTCGGCAACCTTTGTTGCGTGTTCCTCTTTGGCTCCAGCTTTCTTAACAGAAGCTTTAAGTTTTGCCTTATCAAAATCCTGCGTAGCTCCAGAATGTTTCTTCACTTTAACCAAAAAAACACCACAAGAATATATTGTAAATGCCAATTTAAAACTTTTGGCCGTTCTTCCACTAATTCGTTTATACCTCAAACCTACCCCTTTGAACAGTCCTAAACGTCTTCTGTTTTTGACGAATCTAGCTTCAAGAAATCTTTTCGAAGCTTCAGACTCGTAGACCCCTGCATGTCCGCGCGCGCTTCGGGTTCATACGATATCACCGCGGGGCCGCACCCTGCATTGCGAAACAAAAAGCTTGGTATGTGTACGTTGTCTTCGCAAAAATAGGGTAGGTAGGCGGTTCTGTTTTCTCAAGTCACTCATTTCTTAATGACAACTTCTATTGATGAGACGTTTCTGGGGTTTCCGCCTTCTCGGGATGCTAGCGCGCGCGCTTCGTCAGCAACTACAAGCTTAATAGGAAATGCAAACGAATCTACTGAGCGAAGGCAGAACAGAATGGACCTCATGGCGTTACTAATTCAGATTGTCGTGGGAGTCATCGTCATCGCACCAATTCTCTGGCTGGCCGGAAGAGCACTCTCTAGGAAAGACAAAGCAAAGTTCACGGACGCAATATGGATAGTACTTCTTGGAACAGTAATAGGTGCTGTCGTCGGCGCTTTCGTCGGTGGCTTGATAGCGGCAGTCATCATGTTCATAGTCTGGCTTGCACTGATTAGACACTTCTTCGACTGCGGATGGATAAAGGCACTAGCGATAGCTATCATTGCAGTGATAATCTTCGTAGTCATACTTGCTATACTGGCAATAATCGGCCTCGGAATACTAACACTCTGGCTATAACCTCTGACATTACAATCTCACGCCCACCCTTTTTTCTTAACCTGCCAAACAGTAGAAAACTACGCTCGAAACGTTGAATGCCCCGCAACTGACAGAACTGCATTCCTTCTGTCGCCATAGCACGCGTCTTCATACGCAGTCACTCCGTGTGCGTGTGCGTTGTATGTAGGTATAGGTATAGGTAGGTGTAGAGAAAGGGGTTAGGATAGTTAGTGACAGGTAGTTTGTGGTTGGTTGGGGTAAAGTTTTATCCCACAACTCAACTAAGTTCTTAAGCTCCAGTGAAAGCTAGCTCCATCAACTTTGGCGAAAATATGGTGGTAGGAAGGCATACAAATGAAACTATCATATACTGAGATTTTCAAGTATTCGGACATACTCAACCCAGTCTCTCCAACCACATTGCTCTTAGCAGGTGAGCTTGCCCAACTGGGACCCAAAAAAACAGTCCTTGACCTTGGAAGTGGAAAAGGTTTTCCTTCTCTTTTGTGGGCGAGTGTATTCGGGGTTCGGGTTGAAGGATTTGACGTGAATAAGAATTACGTCAGATACGCAAATTCACGTGCTAAGATGCTAAATCTCTCGCGCCGAGTCGAATATTTATGTGGAGATATCAGAGAACCAAGGCTTAGCAGAAAATATGACGTGGTAGCTTCCCTAGGACTTGGAATAGCACAGGCATATGGAGACAGCAGTGATGCTTTAAAGATTTTCAAAACTATGTTGCATAAGGATGGCATTCTAATCTTGGCAGAACCCGTCTGGTTGGCGAAACCTGTCTCCTCGGAAGTGCTAAAAGCTCTAGGCGAGGCTGAGGACAGCTTTCTTACAGAGGCTGAAATGCGACAGTTGATGGAAGACTCTGGGTTTCAAGTGCTAGGGAATTTTGTTTCTTCGAAAGAAGACTGGGAGCTCTATGTCAGACCTGTCTACACCGCTATGCACGAAATTATTGAAAGCAAGAGTGAACTTGCAGACGAGGCTCAGAAAGTCATGAATAGCTTCAAAGCCGAATGCGATGCTGTCGATAAACACTGGAATATGCTCCTCTGGGTTGCCAAAACCCACTAGTTCATCCTTTCACTTTGAGGAGTAAGGCGACACCAAGTGTCGGATAGTGTGGATGTACTCAGTTGGTCTCTACTGAAACAGGGCATCGTCGTATTTTGGTTGGTTGGTTGTGGATAAAACTTTACCCCCACACACAAAATCACGTTTTCTAAGAACTGACGCCTGCTGACGCGGACAAGGCATAACTTGAGGTCATTGATTTTGGGTTTGGGATAGAATTTCAATCCTCTCCAACAACCACCTTCGGCTGTTTCATAAGTCATTGGTTGGTTGGGTTGGCGTAAAGTTTTATGAAAAAACCCCCTTTTCTTCTGTCTCTTATGGTTGAATATTGGTCTTGTGTTGAGTGTCAGTGTTGTTAGGGAAGGGTTGCTTTTGAGTATTGATCCTGTGTTCATAAGTGCTTAATCAGGGGAGAAACATTCAAGACAACGTTACTGACGTGCGTGTGTAGTGGACTGTATGAAGTGTGATTTGCATGGTTGAGTCTGTTGTTCAGTCACATGGCGAGATAGTTGTCGATTCCACAGAGAAGAAGCTAGTCCGTGTCTTGCATGTTGACGATGAGCCTGCTTTATTGAGGGTCACAAAGCAATGCTTGGAATTGGAGGGCATGTTTCAGGTTGATTCTGTAAGCTCTGTTGAAGAAGCGATGGCGAAGCTTGAGAAGGAACGGTATGACGCGGTCGTTTCGGATTATCAGATGCCTGGGAAAGACGGTCTGGAATTTCTGAAAGAGCTGAGAGAAAATGGAGACAGGACCCCATTCATCATGTTCACTGGAAAGGGCAGAGAGGAAGTCGCGATAAAAGCGCTTAACCTGGGAGCCAACCAGTACCTTAACAAAACAGGAGAAACTGAGACTGTTTACACGGAACTGGCCCACGCCATAACAGAACTGGCTAAAATCAAGAAAGCAGAAGAGCTGCTTAGGCTATCTGAAGAAAAGTACAGGGGGCTTTTCGAAAGCGCAAGAGACGTCATCGTCTTGTTTGATCTGAAAGGAAACGTGACTTCCATAAACAAGATGGCAGAAGAATATGGCTTCAACAGAAGTGAGATGCTTGGGAAGAATATGCTCAAGTTCGTCTCCAAGAGACATTGGCCGAGGCTGCTCAAGGACGTTGCCCAGACAGCTTTGGGAAAAACAGCGAAAGGAAGAATCGATATACACACGCCGAAAGGGAACAGAATGGCAACATATAGAAGCAAACCAATATTCTCTGACAACAGAGTGGTTGGAATACAAGCCATTCTAGAAGACCTCACCGAACACGAGGAAGCAGAAGAGGTTTTGAGGCAATCAGAAGAGAAGTATCGTAGTCTTTTCGAAGACTCCAGCGATGGACTGGTCCTTGTCGACCGAGACGACGGTAGCATTTTAGATTGCAACCCAGAATTTATGCGTCAAACTGGGAGGAATAAGGAACAGCTTCTGAAGATGAAAATATGGGACATTCGCCCTTCACATTTGAGAGAAGCGGCCAAGAAAAAGTTCTTTGACGTGAAACAAAAAGGATTTGGCGGCTCCATGGAACTTGCGTTTCAAAAACCGTCAGGAGAAACTGTGCTTGTTGACTTCTTAAGCAAGACTGCAAAGGTCGGTGACCGAGAAGTGTTACAAAGCCGTTGCAGAGACATTACTGAACACAGGAAAGCAGAAGAATCTCTAAGAGAATCCGAGGAGAAATACAAGGACCTGTTTGAAAACGCTATGGACGCGATTGTTACATTAGATTTGAAGGGAAGCATTACTGCAGTAAACAATTCCGCATTACGTCTTGGCTATAAGAAAGAAGATTTGATCGGAAAGAACCTTCCCGACTTTGTTTCCAAAGAATACTGGCCGGCAGTCATGAGGGATTTCTCAAAGGTAACTCAGGGAGAGCCTGCCAAGAATGAAATCGAACTAATCGTCCCTGCAGGAAAGATTATCGGGGAATACTACGCGCGTGCTATAGTAAAGGAAAACAATGTTGCTGGAGTGCAAGTAAATATAAGAGATGTGACTGAACGCAAGAAAAGCGAGGAGTTGCTAAGAGAGTCTGAGGAAAGGTTTAGGGGCTTGTTCGAAAGCATACAAGACCCTGTGGGCATCTTCGTTGGAAGAGAAGGTCGCCTCATAGACTACAACACAGCATTCAAGAAATCATCGGGATACACTGATGAAGAACTGAAAGGCAAAGCGTTCTTGGATTTTGTTCACCCTGACGATCACGCCATGGTTCTGGAGAAATATCGAACAGAATATTCAGAAGACGAATTTCCCCTGATCTACGAAATAAGGGGAGTGAACAAGAAAGAAGAATGTATTCCGCTTGAGCTCAGCGTTAGCACGTATAAGAAGAAAGGCAAAGTCATTGGTATAGAAGTTATACATAGAGACCTGACTGAACGTAAGAAGGGAGAAATGTCCTTGAGAGAAAGCCAAGGAAGATTTGAAGGGTTGTTCCAAGGCAACCCTGAGGCTGCAACCTATCTTGGCCCAGACTATCGCGTACAGGACATTAACCCTCGGTTTGAGAAGCTTTTCGGATATTCTCTTGAAGAAGTCAATGGCAAACATATCAACGATGTAGTGGTTCCAGATGGCAGGAGAGAAGAAGGAGAGACCTTGGACAGAGATGCCAGAAAGGGATACGTCTACAGAAACACTGTCAGAAGAAAGAAGGATGGATCGCTAGTTCAGGTGTCTGTATCGGCTGCTCCAATAGCAAATGAGAGCGGCGTCACAGGGATCGTCGCCATGTACAAGGATATTTCCGACTTGAAGAACGCCGAGAAAAGGATGGACGTGATGAACGAGAAGTTGAGAGTCGTTGGAGGCTTGACTCGACATGACATCCGAAACAAGCTGACGGCAGTTGCGGGAAACGCTTATCTGCTCCGAAAAAGGTTTGCCAGCGAACCCAACGCAATAGAATGCCTAGAAGGCATTGAGACGGCAGTTCAAGAGTCGGAGAGAATCTTTGACTTTGCGTCAGCCTACGAGAGACTGGGCATCGAACAACTAGCTTACGTGGACGCAAAGAAGATTCTCGACGAGGCTGTAACGCTGTTTCCAGACTTGAAAGGCGTCAAAATAGTGAAGGAGTGCGGAGGATTGACCGTGTTAGCTGATTCGCTCCTGAGACAACTCTTCTACAACTTGATTGATGACTCGCTCAAGTACGGCGAGAAGCTGACTCAAATCAGAGTCCGCTACGAGGAATCTGAGGATCAGCTGAAACTGGTCTATGAGGATGACGGCGTAGGCATATCTAAGGATGTCAAAGCAAAGCTTTTCACTGAGGGGTTCACTACGGGCAAAGGCTCAGGCTACGGGCTTTATCTGATTAGAAGGATGATGGACGTCTATGGCTGGACAATCGACGAAACGGGCGTGCCAGGCAAAGGAGCAAAATTCACAATTAGCATACCTAGAGCCAAACCAGACGGAAGACAAAACTACAAGCTTAGCTAAAACAAGGCTTAGACAGGACATTTACAGAAACCTCGATAGCAAGAGAAAAGCCCAGATTCTCATACTTGCCAGAAGAGATAGACTTCCGTCTGCAGCAGGAACCCGCAGACCTTGATCAGGTGTGCAAGCTTTTCTAGGCTAAGCTGTTCTATTTCTTTCCTGCAAGCTTGTTTCTGTCCATACGGCAAGCGGTAGGTGAAGGCTTTCAATAAGGTATCATCACGCGCGCGTCCAGTTCTCTTAGGATTAAGAAAAGTTTGATCACATCTTTTTCACGCATTAAATATGTTTTAGAACCAACAACATCAAAAATAGCCTTTCGTGCACTAAAAACAAGTGCCTCGTCTAATGTCTCCTTGCCAAGTTGCATATTGAGGAAGTCTATGTTTCCACAATTCTTAGCGGGCGCGCTGACAAACTGCGCATCTTAGTCGTAGACGAAAAACGCGAAAGAAAGCTTATCTGGGAATTAGCACAGTAATTTCATAAGTGTATTTCAATGTCAACTAGAAAGATTGTTCTATACTTCAACAATCCCGGCGAGGTTAACTCGGCTGAGACGCTTAAAGCCGCTAAGGAACGGGCTGATGAACTTAACATAAGAGATATCGTTGTCGCCAGTACGCGGGGAACGACCGGTCTGATGGCAGTCAATATGTTTAAGGGTTATAACGTTGTGGTCGTGTCTCACGTCACAGGCATGAAGGAGCCTAGCACCAACGAGCTGGATGACGTGCTTGCTGAGAAGATCAAGGCGCAGGGTGGAAAAATAGTAACAGCTGCCCACACCTTTTCGGGCGTAAACAGGGCCATCCAAGCGAAATTTAACACCGTGTACCCAGCAGGGATAGTTGCCCAGACCCTGAGACTTTTTGGTCAAGGCATGAAGGTGGTCGTCGAAATCACCGCAATGGCTGCAGATGCGGGGGCAATCCCAACGGGCAAAGACGTTATAGCCATAGCGGGCTCGGGAAAGGGCGCCGATACCGCCGTCGTAATCAAATCAGCTCCCTCACACAATCTTTTTGACATCGCAATTGGAGAGATAATTGCCAAGCCGAATTCCACCTGATTATCGATTCAAATATACTTGGGAGAGGCGCCCCGATTTTCTGCTCAGTCAAAGATATTCGTTTTCGAAAGCGTGTCAGAAATAATCAGCGGATTTGTCTGGCTTTAGGTTCTGGTCTCTAGGGATTTGGACCTGAATGGGTTCAAGTCCCACTCACCGATCGTGCATATTTATAACAAAAGATGAGGAACTAAGTCAAATATATATGCCTTTGTTTGCTGTAATTGTTGGTTCAAATCTCTCCGGCCCCACCAAAAGCCCCTTTTTACAAGATAAGCTATTCTCATGACTTATACAGAAAAATACTCGTGAAACGAACTAGATTTCGCTGGCTTTTCCGCTACGCAGACGAGAGTTCGTGAACCTGTCTACCATATTGGAAGGTAGTTTGCCTTCGCTCTAAAACGATTTAAATATCCGAAGAAAAGTGAGTTAATTGGTCTCCATAATATGGATAAGTCCTATGAGAACCTCGAGAAAACGTATGAATTAATTGGGAAATGTATTCCCGAGAGGAACATAGATTGCCTTGAGGTTGTCAGACAAGTGGAGACGTATCGACAGTCGTGGAAGCCCAAGAAAACGAGTGTTATATTGTTGGCAGAATCGCATGTTTACACTGAAAGGCAAGAACTTGATGTAAAGTGCAGTGCGCAGGTTGTGAACAGATTCATCCCAAACTACCCTCTCAATTATGTCAGGTTTGTCTATTGCTTAGGTTACGGCGAAAACCAGTTGCTGAATGCGCCAATCAAGAACAACAGAGGAACGCCTCAATACTGGAAGATATTCAGTTCTTGTGTGGCAGGAAATGAAAACGATTTAGGCTTTCGTAAAGTTCTCAAAACACGAACTTCTTCTCTTGTGTTGAGACTTCGCAACAAGGTTGACGTTTTAAGAAAGATGAAGGAGAGAGGAATATGGTTGTTAGATGCCAGCATAGTAGGCCTTTATGGAAGTGGCAAAAAGAACCGAACTGTCACTGAGAGAATAATAGAAATCTGTTGGCAGAATCATATAGCAAACATGATTCTGAAGTCCAGTCCGAAGCATGTCATAGTTATTGGCGAAGGAGTTGGGAATATTCTCAATTCTAAGCTGCAGAAACTTGAGATTCCTTTTACCGTGATACCTCAACCTCAAGCCAGAGGAACTAGTGAGTGGCAATTAGAGAATTATAAGAAGTACCAAAGAATATGCGCTAAATACACCTAGGTTTCCAAGTTTCTACTTTATAATGGCGCTCTGACAGCAGGAAACTCGCTTTTTCAAATCAGTACACCAAAAAAAGCAACCCTAGAGCAAGCGTTTGAGCAAATTTGATATAGGCTTTCTTTAGAGTATCAGTGGGGAATTACAGATGAGAAAGGTTGACAAAAGGAGTATATCTGTCAAGGTTTACTTTTGGCCAGTCAAGAAAAGAGGAGGTATAATCGAAAAGAGAATTGCTTGGGCAGGAGGAATCTTGGCCCTTGAGTCAAATGAATTTCACCAGACGAAATCTGACACGAAGATATTTAACAGCCTTGAAGAATTCTTCACAAGGCTTCATGAATTGCTCAATGAAAACGAAGTGTCTCTGATTATGGCAAGTGAAAAGGACGAGAGGGTTCCGCGTTTGGGGAAGGGCTACCCACTAAGAGCTGGACCATGGCGTTCTTGATGCAAACTGAAGGCTTGTCTTGACTCGATTGCAGAATGACAAACTATCTCAAAAACAGTATTTGGTTGCGCCAGATTATCTAGAAATTACGACGCAATATTGAGCTTGCTTCAATCTATAGCTGAGTGCTCATTTTACTTTAGCTTTTAATGAGTTCTTAACTCACTTCTTGAATAATCAAATTCTTCTCCCCAATCTCTTTCGACAAGAGAATAGTAACCAGTTAAGCCAATTATTTCAATCAATTCGTCCACGTCCTTATAGTTGAGATGAGCAACAGGAATAGACTTGCTGCATAAATATGCTTTACAAACGGGAAGGTAGTTCTTGGCTGTGTGAATTCTGCAGTAGTAGTAGGGTTTACCTGTTACTTTTCGACAAACTGGACAACCTCTCCAGCTGTTTGCACACATCTCTCCATGAACAAAGCCATCTGAGTGTTCATCAATCCACATATGCTTTAGAATGTCTTCCTTACCTTCTGTCTTCCATTTCATAATCTGTTCTCCATCAACTTCTATACAGTCGTAGTTTTTGCAACATAACGCACACCTTAGACATTGAAAATTGGCAAAAGCGAAGTTCTTGGGAAAATGTTTTTCGTCCAAGTATAGTCCTAGGTAAAATATGTCTTGGGGATTCTTGAAGGAACAAAGAGGAAAGAAGTCGTTCAAGAAACCGTCAATTGTCACAAGATCAAGAGAACTCTGTTTTGCCCCAGTGACAATGTCAACGGATATCCTCTTTATTATGAAGTTATCCTTCCAGACCATCCATGCCATCTCTATCCTGATCTAATGTTGAATTGTAAAATTTAAACGTAAGTCTAAACCTATCCGGCCCCACCAAAATCAAGCAAATTCCAAGCAAGTCGTGGACAAAGACTCTGCTTAGCTTGAACAAGAAACTTGAGCGCCCAAAGATGAATCTCAAATTCATAAACAATATCTTGCCGTCGGAACATCGAAGTTGTGATTTGTAATGAGAAAACAATCGAGGCTGAGCAAGAAAATTAGAAGCCGAGAAGTCAAAGTTGACGCCAAAGCCACTAGAACTCTTAGAACACTCAGTAACGAAGAGGCATTCCGCTTCTACGAAGACATCGGCAAGCCAACTGGAGAAAGCGCTAGGAGCCTTCGCGATTTCTTAGGAAGAATCGAATCCGTTAAGCTAGAAAGCCTGATCTTTCACCTCAAAAGAAACGATTTCAAGAACTGGGTTGAGAGCACACTTGAAGACCCGAAGTTAGCCAAAAAGCTTGAGAAAATGCCTGTTACGTGCAACAACAGGCTCAGAGCAGAAGTCTGTTCAGTTGTGCGAGACCGTCTAAAAGAACTAAAGGTAACCTCTGACCTAGTGACTATTTGCGTCGTCGAACCAGCGACCATCACCGTCTAACGTTGCCGCACTTAAGGGCGCATCAACCTTTCATTCAACGCTAAGAATCATGACATAAGAGCAAGCAAGCTCCTTCTTAGTAAGGTTCAAACTAAGGAATTTCTCCGTCTTGAGACGTGATTTCTACTTCTATGCGGATCGGCGTTTTATCGAATCTTCCTTGGAGTGTAACGTTGTAGCCTGCGCCTAACTCTTCTATTGCCTTCTCAATGTGTGTTTTGAAAATCTTCGCTATGCGACGCCTTTCAGGCGATATTGAAGAGAGTTCAGTTAAGTTTAGTGGCTTCATCTTAATCCCTTGTTGCTTAATAGAAGGTTCTCGCACAAATTATAAAACTAATTGTTATTGATAAGAAAACAACCTTTGAAGGGCATCGTGTGCTAATATGTTGTTAAGGACTCATATCCGAATCTGCAACAAAGTTCTCAACGAATTGAGAGTGGCTTTGTCAAGTGTGGAGGCTTCAAGGTTAAAGGATGGCGTTGTGGAACCAGACAAACAGCGGGGTAGTTATGAGCGTCATCATTATGGTAAATTAGATGATATTGAAAAATACATAAGGGCTGCTAGAAGCTATTTTCTCCAAAATGATTTATCAAATGCTTACTTTTATCTTGGAGCTTACTTTTACCTTGGAGTTGCACTCCACTACATTCAGGACGCATACACATCAGTAAAACATTACGATAGTCCCAATAATCAAAGATGGCATCAAAATTATGAACAAGAGATTGAGAGTGAACGATTTGTTCCTGATGTGGAAAGAGAGATTCAGTATCGGTTTCGCAATGACTATCCAGAGATGAAAAAGTATTCTGACCTTGCAAGAGATTTGTCACGAAATGTCGAGGGAAAGGATAACACTTTAAGAGTTGCCACGTTAGTTGGAAGAACGCCATCTGTGAAGTTGGGAAAAGCAATTATTGACCTCAACATGGCTTATAAAGCAAGTTATGTTGTTTCAAAATCTGTACTCAGCCCTAAAACCTGTCCTGCCCTAGAAACACAACTAAAACACGTTCTTTCACAACATGAGACTTTTATGAGAAATGCAGAGATTGAAGCATCAGACAAAATCATCAGGCTCATCGAAGAAAGAGACCAGCTACAAAACAAAAAAGTTCCACCTACGGGATTAGTCTCCAAAATCAAGAATTGGATTACAGAAATAAGAATTGCATCAAAAGACAGGGCTGCACTCCACAAGAACAGTGACTATGTCCTCAGAAGGCATCTCAAGAATGTTGCCGATTACTATGGAAGAGCAACAAACCGAACGGTTGCCCCCTATGTAGGTTGGTACAATTTCCAAGTTCCAAAGATTAACATAGACATTGTCAAGAGAGACTTGCTATCGGTACAAGAGATTGCAGGGTATTTTGGTGTAGGTGTTTCTTCTATGAAGGAATCGCTCAGGAAGGGTAATGTGCCAAGTTTCTATATTGGGAATAAAGAATTGATAAGGAGACCAGAGCTGGATAGAATTCTCGGTCAATTCCCTTCAAAAGGTTTCAAAGAATACCCCGCTTAAGACTCCGTGGAATGTTTGAAGAGGAAAAGGAAACCCTTCTTTCCCTTTCTTTGTTCTCTATTATCTATCCCAAGAAAAAGCACCCGCCGCAACTGGAGTTTTTGGCTGCCTTATCGATTTCCTGCCTCCGAAATGCACTCCGCAAAAACGTTTCGGCACGATTCAAGCGCGTGCGCTGCGGGCAAAGGCAAAGTTTCACTTATTTTTGGAGCGGCTCGGCTTGCATGCGTCTTCTGACTGTGACTTTGACTCCCGTGCCCTTCTCCC
>Ga0315294_10003290_pt1 | contig 17589 bp, 15 predicted proteins | sample YL17G13_40_MG_FD_203626 | JGI IMG/M metagenome (GOLD analysis project Ga0315294, IMG submission 203626) | Sediment microbial communities from Yellowstone Lake, YNP, Wyoming, USA - YL17G13_40 | ecosystem: Environmental > Aquatic > Freshwater > Lake > Sediment | place: USA: Wyoming | collected... | reverse complement strand
GGGTACTTTGTACATCATTTACCACAAGAAAATCGTCGAGATGATTAATCTCCGCATCGGTTGGGCTGAAAAATACCTCGGTCCCGGCGGCACCTACACTGCCCACATTCTTTTTGGTCTAACCGCCATCGTCCTCGGCTTTTTACTTAGCTTCGGCATCATCCCCATACCGTTTCAATAAAAGAGACTTGTAATTTCTTCAGCCCCAAAGGGGCCCCTTCGGGGCCGGTAGAACTTTTGACAGGTCTCGGGAGAATTAAAAAATTAACATTTGAAATTGCGGGCCGATAGTTTCCTCCTTCGTTCAGTTTCATCAGAAATAGAAAATCATTCTCCCTGCCCGTCCGAAGCTCACGAAAAGCGAAGGAGGGTTCTGATATAGATTGGACTTCCGTCTACGCGCAAGTTACCTGCCTACCGGCAGGCAGGCGCCGGACAAGACGGAGGACAGGCAACTGGTTAGAACGTCGCGGGCGTCTATCCCGTTTGAAAATTTTGGGGATGTAGCTCAGTTGGTTAGAGCGCCACATTTGCAATGTGGAGGTCGGGAGTTCGACTCTCCCCATCTCCACCAAAATTTTCGTGCGGGACAATGTGGAGGTCGGGAGTTCGAATCTCCCTCGGTCCACCAAAGTTTATTTACCTCAAATCTTCTAACCTAATCTGCACTTCTTTGGTGTCAGATCTTAGAAGTTCATTAGCAATTTTGTTTTCGATTTTCTCTCTAATTACTCGCTCGAGTGGCCGAGCACCAAAAGCCGGATCATAGCCCAACTTGGCCAATTCTTTAACCACCCCTTCACCAATCAGCAAATTGATGCCTCTATTTTCTTGTAGGTGCTTTTGTATTGTCTCAATCTTAAGTTTGGCAATTTGTTCAATCTCGGTTTCCACCAGCGGTTTAAACACAATCACTCCGTCAAAACGGTTAATAAACTCGGGACGAAAACTCTCTTGGATAAGCAAATTAGTGAGCTGTTTTTGCATTTCACTGTAGGCCACACCACTACGAACCGCTTCTTGCACTAACCTCGCCTGGGCATTACTAGTAGCGATAATAATTGTATGTGTAAAATCGACAGTATTACCTAAATTGTCGGTAATTTTTCCTTCATCCAATACTCTAAGAAATATGTCTAAAACTTCTTTATGCGCTTTTTCAATTTCGTCCAGGAGCACTACTGCAAACGGAGTTTTCTTAACTGCTTCCAAAAATGTGCTACCAGACAGAGCGATATCACCTGAAACGGCTGGGGCGCCTAACAGCCGATAAACCGATTCCTTAGTTTGGTATTCCCCCATATCCAACCGAATCATTTTGGATTCGTCGCCAAAGTAGCTCCAAGCCAAACTCTTAGCCAACTCTGTTTTACCAACTCCAGTTGGACCGAGAAAAAGGAAGGTCCCAATCGGACGCTTACCTTCGGCAGTTACGCCTAACCGAGAGCGTTTTAAGGCCTCTACCACAGCCTTTACTGCTTCCTCCTGTCCAATCAGACGACCATGAATTTTTTCCTCCAAACCCGCTAGCTTAGTTTTCTCTTCGACATTAATTTCTCCAATTGGCACATTGGTTTTGGAACTCATAATTAATTCGATCTCACTCTTTTCAACTAATTTCTTATTATGGCGAGAAGCATATACCGCTGCCTCATCCAATAAATCGATAGCTTTGTCGGGTAGTTTGCCTAAATGGACATATCTTTGCGCTAATTCAACTGCCGATTTAATTGCCCCTAAAGTAATTAGCACTTTTTGTTTATTCTCAATTTTGTAACTAATGTCTTCTAATACCAAGACGTTCGCATCAAAATCTAATTCATCTACATTTACTCGCGTAAACATTTGCACCAAATTGCTATTGCTTTCGATATATTTCTTATAATTCATCGGATCGGCTGTACCGATTAGCTGCAAATTGTTTTCCAAGGCATTTTGCAAAATCATCGATAGATCAAATCCCTCGGTGGATTTAGATTTACCAAATTGATCCAAATTACCAATAAACAAAATTGTGTTGCCAGAAGTAGAGGCCTCGCTAACGGCCCGAGCAAATAATTGTTGCAAATTAATCCCAGAGCCCAGCATCGCTCCCACATTTAATGAAATTAATTTATGATCTACAAGTGACGGGACATCACCCCTAATTAATCGCAGGGCGATGTCTCCCACGATCGAAGTTTTGCCTACTCCAGCTTCACCCACCAAAATGACATTGTTGCTTTCACTGCGAGATAATGCCTGAATGGCTTCCTCCACTTCTTTAGTGCGGACTTTAGCGGAAGTTAAAAATCCTAACTTAGCCAAATCGGTTAGATCTTGACTGAATTTATCTAGAACTGGAGTTGGACGAGCAGTCCAACTCTTATTCATATTACGTTTAGGTGAAAAGAGATCGTGAAGCAATCCAGAACGTAGTTTAATGGACGTAAAACCAAATTCTCGCCTTGTCCAATCAACTACCGCTAAAGCTTCAGCTTCGCTAATTTTTTGATTTTGTAGCCACACCTTGAATGTTACCGTATTGGCAATTACCGCTTTAAATAAATGACTCCAATCTATCTGTGCATTTTCAGCTAAGGCATAAGCAAATGCGGCCGCAAGAACAGCAGTAATATCCTCACTGGCAGTACCCAAAACTGACAAATCACCTTTGGCAACCCCCAATCTGATTAAAGAAACCCTAATTCCGGATTGTTTAATTAGTTCAGGAAGCAAATGTTTAGCGAGTAAAGTTTCATCTGTGCTGGCATAAAATTTTCGTAAACTCCCCCAAATTAATTTGCGAGCCGATGGATTACAGTAAGCCAAAAATGGCAAATTATTTTGGGCAGATGGCTTTTTGCCCTTCAATCTTTCTTGCCAATACAAACAAACAATCAGTAAAATTATGGTCAGTGCCCAGACCCGATTCTGTCCATTAATATCTAACAAAAGGTTGGTTCCTAAACCGGTAATAGTGGTGAAAATAATTTGAAGTGACCAGAGTGTGAATATAAAAGTTAGTAAATTCCAAATCCCAAAAACCAGTTGCAATATTGCAATTTGCAAATTGCTAGGCCATTGATTTTTGTAATTGGAATTATTTTGCATAATTTTATTGAATTAAAAAAGATAAATCATCGCCCAAATTGGAGCGATGTACCAAATCGCCAAAAGTCCCAGTCCGCCAAGGAAGATTGCTACATACACTAAAATCGAGATTGCAATCCGCATGCCTCGCAAAAAGAACCCCACCAATCGACCGCTTCTGGTGTAGTCGCCAAACAGAGGTTCTACAGCTATCCATAGCCGGATGGTTTTCCCCAGCATCAAATTCTCATCAGCGGTAATAAGCAAATTCTGAGTTTGCTTCAAAATCCGGAGTGGCATTAGCGCGCTCCACCAATAAATAAAATTCACTAATTCTTTTAACGGCAAAAATTTGATTTGAGCCATATTTTTTATGTTTGTTTTAAGATCTCTTAAACAAATTTCGGGTAGTTTGAGCTTTGACCTCATTATATCACAAAATACCAAAAAGGTCAAGCTCTAGGTTATTCTTAATAATTAACAATCCTATAATCAAAAATTTGTACCAAGCTTAAAAATCAAAAAACCTGTAGTCGTTTGACCACAGGTTGCAATTATGTTTTGAGTATAGAATTTTGTCTCCGCTTATTATTTTCCCACAATCTCCTTGTTTGGTTGGGACTTCTTCTTCCAGCTGGCATGTATACTCTCATCATCATAATCACCCCAAGGATCTCGAATGAAGATATCGAGTTCCTGACAATGTTTGACATAGTTAGGAATTATGAAAAGCTTCCATAAATCCAGGAGAGCATTGGCGAGATCATCTGGTAAATCTGGATAACCATCTGGGCATCGCTTGGATTTGGCGATCATATCGCAGCGCCAACCTTCCACGAAGATGCCAATATTATTTCCCAGATCTAGAGGTAGAAGGTCCTTAGGCATCCAAACTGCAATACCTTTGGGATTGAAGTGGAGCTTTTTGAAAACCCCTCGGATTGCCTTAACAATATTTTCTAATCCATCCTTTGAAATATCATCAGGCAACCCCCATATTATTACCTGAACAGCCACGTTTTTCTTCACCGTCCTTATTTTCAATGTAATTTGAGACCTCAGTATATCAAAAAACCCACTTTCAACAAGCGTTCCTTATACTAATTAAAATGTGCTCTGTGCTTCCCAACTTAGAGGATGACTTAAGTGCACTTGATTAAATTTCGTTTGCACGAAATCTAATCGGTCTTTTTACCTTCTGGTAAAGATAGAAAATTCATTAACTTTTAGATTAATAAACTTTCGATATTCTCCCTAGAAAGGAGGTGTTCCATCCGCACGTTCCCGTACGGATACCTTGTTACGACTTCACCCCAATCATCAGCTTCACCTTAGTTCCCCAAAGGGAGTTTCGGGTGCCTCTGACTTTCATGGTGTGACGGGCGGTGATTGCGATTAGGTAGTTTCTATCGCTCCCCACTGGACGTGCGCGTCTAGCGCATCCAGCGAGTCTCCTTCTCTAATCCACTTAATCTTATCGATTCCTTTGGATATTAGATGTTCTTTGTGTGCCATCATCGTGGCTACTGCGCAGAATTTCTCGAATTGCTGGCGTTTTTTCGCCTGCAATGGATATCGTTGGAAAAATGGTATCACCTTGCCAACTATATCGGAAAAATTACTGACTTTGTATTTTACATGCGGTCTCCATTTATCGTATCTCTGATAATTGAGACGATAAATATTACCGCAACCAAGTACATCTTTTATCTGTTGAAGAATAGCTTCATCGTCTTCGCGGAGTTCAATTTCAAATAGTAATCGAACTTCCGGCAAAGCATTGCCATTTTTATTGACAGTGATGCTAAAGCATCCTTCTCCATCCACGAAACCAACAATATAATTTGGATCGAGCATAAAGTTCACCCCTTCATCTACTCTTATTATAGAGCAAATTACTATGGGCTCAGCTGACTTCCTGCCAACGCTTACCAACTACTCCTTGTGAGCAGGATCTCCCTGGGTTACTCATCGGGCTATTTCTGACATTCCTACATGGGCTGGTTTATTGTCTCTTCCCTTGCGTACACGGCAAGGTCAAGGCGCCCCTTAATGTGTAAGACTACCATTCGTATTATTGGACCCTTCAGGCTTTTCTTTACAGAAGAAGCCCTGTCCTCAACTATTCAGTCGGATTTCCACCGACTAGTCCGATGCGCTGCCAGGCGCATTTATTTTGTACAAGACCCGAGAACGTATTCACCGCAGCATGGCTGATCTGCGGTTACTAGCGATTCCGGCTTCATGAAGGCGAGTTGCAGCCTTCAATCTGAACTTGGGCCAATTTTTAGGGATTAGCTCCATCTTGCGATTTGGCAACCCTCTGTTCTTGGCCATTGTAGCATGTGTGTCGCCCAGGCCATAAAGGCCACGCTGATTTGACGTCATCCCCACCTTCCTCCTACTTAACGTAGGCAGTCTGTTGTGAAAAATTCAACACAACATGGGGGTTGCGCTCGTTATAGGACTTAACCAAACATCTCACGACACGAGCTGACGACAACCGTGCAGCACCTGTCACTGTTGCCCGAAGGGGGCCCAAGTTTCCAAGGGCTTACAACAGGATACAAGACCTGGTGAGGTGCTCCGCTTGCTATCGAATTAAACCACGTGCTCCACCGCTTGTGCGGGTCCCCGTCAATTCCTTTGAGTTTTAATCTTGCGACCGTACTCCCCAGGCGGGATACTTAACGCGTTAGCTTCAGCACTGGGGGGACCGATACCACCAATGCTTAGTATCCATCGTTTACAGCGTGGACTACCGGGGTATCTAATCCCGTTCGCTCCCCACGCTTTCGTTCCTCAGCGTCAGAAATGGCCCAGCAGACTGCCTTCGCCTTTGGTGTTCTTCTCGATATCTACGGATATTACCCCTACACCGAGAATTCCATCTGCCTCTGCCATACTCTAGACAGGTAGTATCAAACACTTTCCCTTGGTTAAGCCAAGATCTTTAATATCTGACTGACCTATCCGCCTACGAACTCTTTACGCCCAATAAATCCGGATAACGCTTGAGCCCTACGTATTACCGCTGCTGCTGGCCCGCCCCGTTAGAAACTAACGAAACGAACTTGGACTATCTCTTCATCCGTCAGCTGACGGAGCTCCACGTATAGTCTCTGAGGATCCCTGTCCAATTTCGGACAGGTTTCCTGCTGATTGTTTCGCAACCCATATGTCGCAGCGTGGACTTTTTGGGGTTGGCGTAGCATTGTCACCACTAAGGGTAGCTACGCATTAACGAAAGTTTCCAGCATATAGTCGAGTTTTCTTATCGTGTATTACTACACGAACTACGCGCCAACCCCGTTTCTAACGGGGCACGTAGTTAGCAGGCTCTTATTCCTCTAGTACCGTCATAATCTTCCTAGATAAAAGGAGTTTACAACCCGAAGGCCGTCTTCCTCCACGCGGCATTGCTGCATCAGGCTTTCGCCCATTGTGCAATATTCCTCACTGCTGCCTCCCGTAGGAGTCTGGGCCGTGTCTCAGTCCCAGTCTGACTGGTCGTCCTCTCAGACCAGTTACCGATCATCGCCTTGGTAGGCCGTTACCCCACCAACTAGCTAATCGGACGCAGGTTCCTCTTTGAGCAATCAATTTTTACTCTTGCGAGACCATCGAGAATTATCCTGCCTTTCGGCAGGTTATGCTCGACTCAAAGGTAGATACCCACGCGTTACTCAGCCGTCTGCCATGGGTGCCCGAAGGTCCCATTCGACTTGCATGTGTTAGGCATGCCGCCAGCGTTCATCCTGAGCTAGGATCAAACTCTCAAAAAAGTTTGAAAATTAAACTTTGATTTTGCGCAATAAATTGCGCGACTTATGTAAACAGAATTAAATCTGTTCCGCACTTATAATCATCCTCTAAGTTATCAAGGTCAGAATAAAAAGAAAAACCTAACCAGTTTGGTTAGGACCTCCCAAAGCGTAAGCGGCAAATTGGGAATCCTTGTTAGTTCTCCTTTTTAATTTAAGTGTATGCCCGTTAAATATACACTGGGGTAGTAGTGCCGTCAAGGCCGGGGTAAATCTGATTTCGAGGCCTCTTTAATTAAATAAACGTTCTTGACTTCATCGGCTAATATCCCTCCAGTATCGCTTTTGCGCTCTTTGTGAGTGACAGCAAATCCTAAATATTTGCCCAACATTAGCCGAGTTTCAGCATCTAAAGCTGGGATGGAACCAAAAAAGATACCGGAAATAGGTACCAACACCCACTGCGCTAACATTTCGATATTTTTCCATTTGCTGTAGTTCTTCGGGCGTGGTGGTAATAATTTATACGACACAAAAGCTGAGACAATAATCCCCACCCAAGTTAAACTAAGTAAATCTCTTGCTAACACTGGCAAATTAAATGCCAAAACTGTCATTCTAAAATCCGGATTTAGTAACAATGGCATCCATCCCCCCAATGCAATTACCAATGATGAAGTTGCCCATGAAATGTGTCCCTCAAACACTCTGAGGGGATGAATAATTCTTTCTTTTAATGTAAGTTGCCCGCGGGTAGAAAAAAACTTTTCCACTAAGTAAGGAAAATGTTCAATCCCCCATGCCCAACGCCTTTTTTGAATATATTGGGCACGAATAGTGTCCCAAATGTTTTTTCCCAAAACCGCATCCATTGAGACTGGTGTAAAAATCGGCACCACTTTATGATTGCCGTTGTAATGATAATAGGCCAAATAAAACTGCCTCGAATCTTCGGATACCACATAGCGATCATAAAAATCAATATCTACTAAAGTTTTTAGGCTCATCGCCTGCGAGGAGAAATTAATTAATCTGTATGGCCGGGTGGATTCAATCATCTGCCAATATGAAGAACCCAATGCCACTAAGCGGTTAATTGCCGGCACATCCCATAAATTATTGTTAAATAACGGGATTGGCTGATAACTTCTGAAAGTTCTTTCCGGATTAATGACATAATTGTAAGTTACACACGCTAAATATTCTACGTGTGGCATTGTGTCACTGTCAAAATAGTGCACCATCACATCATCGTAGTTAATCCCTTTCTCATCGATATATTTCTGCAGAATTTTACCCGCGAAATATCCATTGGCCCCCTTGGTTTTACCAACCTCTTTTTCGTCGGGATGAACTACTACCAAAAAATCATTAAAATTCTGCCCAAATTCATCAGCCACTTTCTGGGCATCAACTAATACCTGATCTCCACCCCGCGCTTCCACCGTTAGTAATACAATTGCTTTATCTCGAATAGGATAATTGCTAATCGAACATGCTCGCACCGAGGCCGCAATTACGGTATAACTTTCCTTATAAATGGGATACAAAAACACATGATAAACATTCCGCCAATCTTTTTGCTTATCAGGCATGGACTTAATTTTTTCAATTTGTTCCCATTCGTCAGATAATTTATTCCTCTCAAAACTCCTAGCTAAATGAAACTTACGGAATAGAACATCCGACCATTTATTTAAATCCTCAGTTTGTTGGCATCGCTCCAGCCAATTAATCGCTACCGCTCTCTTCAAATGGATATAACCCGAGAGTAAATGCCCCCCCATCACCACTGCCTTCACCAACCAGTACGTATCAAATAAAATGATGAAATAAGCTACCCCCGCTGGCCAGGAAAAAGAAAAAATAAATGGTATAGATAAAATAAGCCACGAAGTGGCCCCAGGTAAAATCTCCCAAAATCTCCGCATCTTGTTTGTCATAATTTGTTTATAGCGCTACTACCATTAAAGACAAGGTAACCCCTAGTACCACGATTTGGATAAATAAAGACGCTCCCAAGAGGAGCCAAGCAGCCAAAATGTCTTTAGGATAGATATAAAGTACTAACCAGGTATTTATAGCTAATAAAGCTAAATTAGCCATTGGCCACAAAAAGTCCTTCAAAAACGCTAAACTGCCTAAAGCAAAATTGATTGGCAACGTCAGTGCAATTGGATAAGGTGCCACAAAAACCGACCAAAGCAGCCAAAAAATAGCATGTAATACCCACACGCCATAAATCAGCAAGTAGAGATTTTTTTCCCGCCGCTTCAATCTGCCCCATTGGTGGAAAAAATCTCCCCCCCCTCCCCATTCGAATAATCTGATTCGCTTCATTGTCTAACAACCCTTTTTCTAAATTATAAGGCCTTTAATTTATAAAATATAAAAAATTTTTAGTTATCTCCCCGCGAGAGAAAACCAGTCACAAACATCAAAATTACTGGCAGGATCAACCACCAAGCATACGCCGAAACGAGAGGCCCCGCAATCATCGACCCTTCAACCACCCTTGCTTTTACATCCGGAGGCAAAAACTCTAAAATCGATGCAGCAATCAGGGTAGCGTTCAAAAAGCTATACCCAGTTTGGACTAATAGTGCCACCACTCCCCGACCACCCATAAACGAGTGGGCAAGTAGCCCGCCTCGAAAAGCAATAATCAGAATCGTGACAACAAATAACGCCACTTTAACTGTAAAAATCGAGACATTACCACTCACAAACTTGTCATTCAGCAGCGTCGAAGAATGATTAGTGATTAACCCAAAAGCGCTGGTCGCCCATTGATTGGCCACTACCAATCCAACATAGGCCCCCAGTAAGCTTAAAATGACCTTTTCCCGGCCCATCAGAAATCCATAAATCAAGCTGACGGCTAAAAAGATCAACAAAACCAAATCCCAAGTTGGCACCATAAATTGTAAATTAATTTACATCAAAACTGCTCCCACCATAACAAAAACTCTTCAAAAAGTAAATTATAATACAGTTACTATAACGCGCTTTGCAGATCTTCGAGCAATCTTTTCTGACGCAAAGTCAACCTCTTTGGCACATCAATCTCGATGGTTATATACAAATCTCCTTTTTCATTTCTACCTAATTTGATAATGCCTTTTCCGCGTAAACGAAATACCTCGCCGCTTTTTGTCCCGGCAGGAATTTTTAACTTCAATATCCCGTCTAAACTATCAATTTCAACTTCGCCTCCCAAAACTGCTACTGGATAACTAATTAACTCTGTCCGATATAAATCTGCATCTTTGCGTTCAAATTCCTTGCTCGCCATTACTCGCACCACGATGTACAAATCTCCTGCTCCGCCACCTCGAAAACCTGCTCCCCCCACGTGCAGTAGTTTTACAGTTTGACCATTATCTATGCCAGCTGGAATTTTAACCTCAATGCTCTCGGTAGCATCCCTTCTGCCATCACCACGACAAGACCGACAAATTTTTGTAGGTTTTTTACCTAAACCTTGGCAAGCATCGCAAACTTGCGCCTGAGTAAATACTCCCAAAATCGTTTGCCGAGAGATTCTAATTTCACCCTTGCCACCACATCTGCTACAAACTTCTAGCTCGCCATCCGCACTACCAGTTCCATGACAAGTCGCACAAATCGTCGGCCGAGATAAATTAACTTTTTTAGTGGTACCAAATGCCGCCTCTTCAAAGGTAATTTGCAAATTCACTTCTAAATCGGCCCCCCGAGTAACGGTTTCGGGGTCTCGCCTACTGCTGCGTCCACCGCCAAAGAAGCTCTCAAAAATATCACCGAAACCACCCAAATCCGAAAAACCCTGACTAAATCCAGCAAAATCCTCTGGCCTGAACCCAGAAAAACCGCCGCCACCTGCCCCAGAAAAAGATTGACCAAATTGATCATATTGCCGTCTTTTGGCTGGATCGGACAAAACTTGATAAGCTTCGTTAATTTCTTTAAACTTTTCTTCGCCTGCTTTGTCGCCCTTATTCTTATCCGGGTGATATTTTAAAGCTAACCTCCGATAAGCTTTTTTAATTTCATCTAAGCTGGCGGTTTTACCTATTCCTAAAATGTGGTAATAATCTTTGCTTGCCATAACTAATCTATTTTATTACATTCAGCCATTGGAAGCGGAATGTTTATCCCATTGAGCAAATTGCGTCATCCGATAGCTAAATTATCGCTGGCGAAGCTGATGTTTGAGGAGCTTTAGCTCCGAGTTCAGTGAGAGCCGGAAAGATAATTTAGCTAACTTCGGATAGTAATTTGTGAATGGGTCCGCCTTTGGGTGCTACTGCGTCCGTCAGCTGACGGATGGGTAGCGTGGAAAAGAAAAATGTATAGTCCGTCAGCTGACGGAGACGAGAGGGATCCTTCGATTACGCTACGCTTCGCTCAGAATGACAATAAACAGCTATATTTAACCTTCCTGAATAGCACCACTAGTGGCATTTACCTGCCAAGTTTTTTCGGAACTCCCTTGCTTATCATAATAAGAGATATGCCAGTTTAGCACGCTGTTCTGTGGCTGCATCAACATCAACGCTACTCCGCAGTGGCCGCTGTTAGCAATTCGGAAATCACCACCCCCAGCCCGTTCGACAAGTTCCAATGCTTGCACAAAATTAACTTTTAAATACTCTGCTGGTAAAACTTCGGGAATTATTTGTTCAAATAAGTTACTTTCGGCGAAGGTTTGCATTGCCCCTTTAATCCGTGAATTATTAATTAACAAATAATGTTTAGGTTCGATTTCAGAACTAAACACATAGTTGTATTGTTTAAGAAATTCGTAGTTCAATCCATCTTCAAACTTGATCGATACAGCCACTAGCTTTGCATCGGCTTGCCACCTTTTGGCATGTAACTCCGCACTCGCCAATTCTGATTTAATAGCTACATCCTCTTTAATATAATCAAGGGTCAAGAAACTTTCCTGGGCTAAACTTGGCGAAGCTATCTGAGCATTATTTTGCGCCGTTTGCACCTTGAACCAGCCAATTATCCCTATGCCAGCTAATATTAAAAACAAGGTAATAAATACTTTTCGATACTTCATTTACTTTAAGGGATTAAAGTCACGGCGCCGGTGTTGGCGTGCACTTGCACCTTGAACATGGTGGAGATGTCATCCTTAGCTTTATACGCAATGTGCCACTGTAAATGGTAGCTTTCACCGCTGCCGCCACTTGGTCGAGCCAAAATCTCAGACACTTCAAAATTCTTATGTCCAGTCCTAAACTTAGCCCCTCCTGCTTGTTCAGCCAATTGCAAGGCCTTGGCATAATTAATTTTCCAGTATTCGTACGGCACTGGTAGGATACTAAAACCCAAATCACTAAAATCCTGCTGCAACATAATGAATCGTTTCGGCTGTTCGGTAGCATTTCTGGGCATATTAACCAAAAAATAATAATCGGGTTTGGTTGGTGAAATAAAGATATAATAATTGGTACTTAGCCCGCTCTCATCAGAAAGCGAATTAATATATTTGGTCGAAATCGCTGCCAGCACCACATCTTTTTGAATGGCTTTGGTTAATTCAGTCGCCCTATTTAACTCGCTGGTGGCTAAAGTAGCAGCTATGTCTGGATCGGCCAGCCCACTTCCAGTCGCATTTTCATTAACTGTATTATTCGCTATCTCATTAGCGGTGTTAGTAATTTCGTTAGCGGTATTACTGGTTTCTTCAGTGTTGTTTTGTAGTGCTCTTTTGGTGCAACCAACAGTTACCAAAACCATTAGCAAAACTAACATCAACCCGCCAACCAAAAAGTCCTTTTTTTTCATTTCAGGTCTCCCCCATCAACTTTCTTTAATATATCACAATCAGTTGATCAGCAGATAGCAAATTATTTATCACCTTCGCTGAATTCGCCTTCCTTGGCACCAGTTTCACCGGCATCGCTATCAGATTTTTGTCCATCAGTAGTTTGATCACCCGTCGATCCATACATACTGGAACCAATTTTGGAAAGGGCATTGGATAAATCTTGAGTGACTTTTTTTAGCTCTTCAATATTGTCCGAATCAAGTAAATCCTTTACTTGCTTAATTTTTTCTTCTACTTCTGCTTTAACTTGGCTATCCAATTTATCACCAGCATCCCGAATAGCTTTTTCACTAGTGTAAATCAAACTATCAGCCATATTTTTAGCTTCGACCTTTTCTCTTTTAACCTTATCTTCCCCTGCATGCTTCTCCGCTTCGGCCGCCATTTTAGATACTTCATCTTTGGAGAGACCAGATGAAGCCGTAATGGTAATTTTTTGCTCTTTGCCGGTAGCTTTATCTTTAGCCGAAACATTCACAATACCATTAGCATCAATATCGAACGAAACCTCTACTTGGGGCACTCCCCGAGGTGCCGGAGGAATGCCGTCCAAAATAAATCTACCTAAAGTTTTATTGTCACTGGCCATTTCGCGTTCACCTTGCACAATATGAATCTCCACCGAAGTTTGATTATCCGCTGCCGTCGAAAACACTTGTGATTTAGAGGTAGGAATCGTGGTGTTGCGTTCGATCAGTTTAGTGGCAATTCCTCCTAGCGTTTCAATGCCTAATGACAATGGAGTCACATCCAACAAAAGCACATCTTTGACGTCTCCCTGTAATACCCCGGCTTGAATGGCCGCGCCAACGGCTACAGCTTCATCTGGGTTAACGCTCCGATTTGGTTCTTTGCCAAAAAAGTTTTTGACTGTGTCATACACCAATGGCATGCGAGTCATTCCACCTACCAACAGAACTTCATCAATATCTTTTTTATCTACTCCCGCATCTTTCAATGCTTTTTCCATTGGGGAGACAGTTTTTCTAACCAAATCGCCCACCAATTGATCAAGTTTGGCGCGAGTTAATTTCATAATTAAATGCTTAGGGCCAGATTCGTCGGCTGTCACAAACGGAATATTGATTTCGGTTTCTGTCGAAGTCGAAAGTTCTTGCTTGGCTTTCTCCGCCGCTTCTTTTAACCGCTGAATAGCTAATTTGTCTTCAGTCAAATTAATGCCCTGATCTTTTTTAAATTCGGCAATAATCCATCGCATAATTTCCTGATCAAAATCATCACCACCTAAATGGGTATCGCCATTAGTGGCTTTAACTTCGAACACCGCTTCGCCTTCAGTGTCACCAATCTCCAAAATGGAAACATCAAAGGTGCCACCACCCAAGTCGTACACTAGAATCTGTTCATTTTTCTTCTTGTCGAGCCCATAAGCCAAAGTAGCGGCAGTTGGCTCGTTAATAATCCGCTTCACATCTAAGCCCGCAATTCGCCCCGCATCTTTAGTGGCTTGGCGCTGCGAATCATCGAAGTATGCTGGTACCGTAATCACTGCTTCAGTAACTTTTTCTCCCAAATATGCTTCGGCATCCGCCTTAATCTTTTGTAATACAAAGGCCGAAATTTCTTGAGGGGTATAATCTTTGCCCCCCATTTCCACTAAGGCACTGTTATTTGGGCCTTGTTTAATTTTATATGGCACATTTTTCACATCCTTTTGGGTTTCCGCATCGTCAAATCGACGGCCAATGAACCGCTTCACCGAGAAAATGGTGTTATCTGGATTAGTCACGGCTTGCCGTTTAGCTAACTGCCCGACTAATCTTTCACCACTTTTAGTAATCGCCACTACCGATGGCACAGTCCGTGCCCCTTCGGCAGAAGGAATCACTTCTACTTTACCGCCACGCATCACGGCTACGGCACTGTTGGTTGTCCCCAAATCAATCCCAATTATTTTATTCATCCCGTTTAAAGATTAATTAGTTAATATTTCATTGAAAGTTTTATTTTCGTTATCAAGCCCGTTTGTAGACAATCCATCACAAGCAATATCTTTAACGGGATTCATATTTACCTCTAAATTAACTCATTATTAGATCCTTCGACGGAGTTTACCCTGAGCGTAGTCGAATGGGCTCAGGATGCTCGTCAGAAAATATTATTTTCCGACTCGCACTTTAGCTGGTTTTATAACTTGTTCTTTATATTTTAATCCTCCTTCGAACTGTTCAATTACGTGATCGTCTTTAATCTCCGGATGTTCTTCATAAGAAATGGCTTCCATGCTACTAGGATCAAATTTATCTCCCGGTTTAACTGCAATCTGCTCTAATCCTTCGGTTTTAAAAATGTCACTGAATTTTTGCAAAATTGCACTTAGTCCCTCCATCACTCCTTTTTGACATTGCCAGATGTCGGCAGGAATTTTTTCAGGATCAAGTTTTTTATTCTTTACATTCTCCAGCATTCGGTTCAAATCATCATAAACTTCCAGAAATCTTGAGAGTAAAGTTAAATTCATAAATTGAGTGAGCTCACCACGTAGTTTCTCTTGTTGCTTACGATAATTATCCAAATCAGCTAATGCCCGCTTGGCAATATTCTCCCAATCGACGGGTGAACTACCTTGTTGTTCAGATTGTTTTATCTTGCTCATATAATGTGTTCCCTTCACCCGTCGTCCTCGAGCCGGAGTTCTGCTGGACAGCAGAACCATCCGACATCGGGGACCCAGAAAATAAAACAAAAATTTATTTTTTCTGCCCGGATCCCCGCCGGAGCCTGCCCTCGAGCCCCATCGGGGGCGGGGATGACGTAAGGCATGTTAGAATTCGTCTAATAATTTTTTCATATGTTCAATCAATGGTAATGCTTTGTTGTATGGCATCCGCATTGGCCCAATAATACTAATCACTCTTTTACTACCGACCGGCCCAAAACTGGAAATTACCACAGTCGCATTTTTAATTTTGGCATCCGGGCCAATCAACACGTTAATTCCGGGATTAGTTGAGCCCTTGAAGCTTTTAATGAAATTCTCTGGTCGTTCTAGAACTTCCCCAAATTTGGTCCTAAAATTCTCATCAGCAAATTCCGGTAACTGTACGATGTTACCAAATCCAGAAATATAAACCTTGTCCGTATCATCTATCAAACAGCCCATACTCCCCGAAAAATCTGCTAACATTTTGGCTGCCAATTTATACCGCGATTCAAAATCTGGAAGCCGTCTAAACTGACGCGTGACTGTCTCTCTCTGGCTTTCAGGAAGTACCTTGCGAGCATTAGTCAGCATCTTAACATAGTGCCGGTAACCTAATTCAGTGGGAATCCTACCAGCAGAAGTATGTGGCTGTTGCAGTAATCCTAATTCGGTCATCTCGACCATATCATTGCGAATAGTGGCTGAACTAACCTCGTAGGGAAGCTGTTCGGCTACCTGCAAAGAACCCACTGGTTGATTAGTGTGCACAAAGGTCTCAATGATCGACTTTAAAACGTCTTGTTTTCTGGTGTTACTCTCCATAAAACCCAGTATACAAAAGTTAGCACTCGTGTCAAGAGAGTGCTAAATACACGGGAATATTCATATTCTAGCCAAGTAATTTCAAAAAAGCTTCTTGGGGAATTTCCACTTGTCCGACCATTTTCATTCGCTTTTTCCCTTTTTTCTGCTTCTCCAGTAATTTATCTTTTCTGGTTCTATCCCCACCATATAATTTGGCCAATACATCTTTGCGATACGGCGAAATTTCATCTCGAGCAATAATCTTTCCACCAATTGCTGCTTGTAAGACAATTTTAAAATTTTGGCGGGGAATTACTTCTCGAAGTTTTTCAATCACTGCTTTTCCTAACTTAACCGCTACGGATCTATCAGCGATCATACTTAGGGCATCCACCACTTTACCACCAACCAAAATATCTACTCTCACCAAATCCCCTTCCCGATATTCCAAAAATTCATAGCTCATCGAGGCATAACCCGAAGAAACACTTTTTAATTGATCGTAAAAATCTACCACAATGGTACTTAGCGGCATTTCGTAAATTAGAAGTACTCTTTCTCTGTCCAAATGCTCGATATTTTTTTGGATGCCTCGGCGTTTTTGTAACAAATCAATAATTCCACCTAAATAATCTATTGGACTAATCACTTCTAATTTTACCCACGGCTCGGCAATAGTCTGCAGTTTTGTTATTTCCGGCAAATCGGTCGGATTATTAATCAATATTTTCTTCCCACTCGTTTCGGTAATTTCATAGCTTACCGTTGGGGCCGTAGCGATTAAATCTAAATCAAATTCCCGCTCCAACCTCTCCTTAACAATTTCCAAATGCAATAGCCCCAAAAAGCCACACCTAAATCCAAACCCTAACGCTGGCGAATTTTCTGGTTCATAAATTAGAGCTGCATCGTTCAAACTTAATCTTTGCAATGCTTCCCGCAGTTTCGAATAATCATTATTGTCTATTGTAAAAATCCCCGCATAAACAAACGATTGGACTTTTTTATATCCGGGAAGTGCTTTAACTGTATCACTTTTACTTAAAGTAATTGTGTCGCCCACTCGTACCTGGTTAACATCCCGTAGGCCACTGGCAATATATCCAATTTCTCCGGCCGATAATGCTTTAGCTTTTACTAGCCCCGGCGCAAAAGTGCCCACTTCTAAAACTTCGGCATCTACTTTGGTGGCCATAACTCTAATTAGTTCTTCGGCTTTTACAGCTCCGTCCACAATTCGCACATAAGCAATTACGCCTTTGTATTTATCAAAAACCGAATCAAAAATTAACGCTCGAAGGTCCTTGTCCAAATTGCCCTTCGGCGCCGGCACTTTTGCAATTACAGCATCTAGTAGTAATTCGACATTGGTACCCAACTTCCCCGATACTTCTAAAATTTCCGATTCACCGATACTCAATAAATGCGCCAATTCCCTCTTTGCCCCTTCCACATTT
>Ga0315294_10003289_pt1 | contig 17593 bp, 12 predicted proteins | sample YL17G13_40_MG_FD_203626 | JGI IMG/M metagenome (GOLD analysis project Ga0315294, IMG submission 203626) | Sediment microbial communities from Yellowstone Lake, YNP, Wyoming, USA - YL17G13_40 | ecosystem: Environmental > Aquatic > Freshwater > Lake > Sediment | place: USA: Wyoming | collected... | reverse complement strand
TTGCTTGGCTGAAATCCGTTTGTCCGAATAAAGCGTAGCGGAATATTTTTTCATTTTTTCAGAGGATTTCTATGCTCAAGAGAACTCATAATTGCGGACAGCTGCGTGCCCCTGATACGGGTGTCAAGGTAAATCTTTGCGGCTGGGTCGATTCTTATCGCGACCACGGCAACCTTGTATTTATCGATTTGCGGGACAGATACGGCATAACTCAGCTTGTATTTAATCCGCAGGCACAGCCGGCAATGCATAAACTTTCACGGCAACTGCGCTGTGAATGGGTAATAGCTGCCAACGGCACTGTTCGCATGAGGGGCGAAGGACTGACAAACCCGAAGCTGCCGACAGGACAGATTGAAGTCCTGATTGACAAGCTTGAGATTCTTAATACTGCGGAAACACCGCCTTTCGAGATTACTGATGCTGAAAGCGTAGGTGAGGAATTAAGGCTTAAATATCGGTATATCGACCTCAGACGGCCACAGATGCAGGAACGGCTCAAGGTCCGTCACAGGGTTACAAAGATAGCCCGTGATTTTTTTGACAGCGAAGGTTTCTGGGAGATTGAGACGCCGTTTCTGGGCAAGAGCACGCCGGAAGGGGCGAGAGATTTTCTTGTACCCAGCAGGTTGTGCAGCGGATGTTTTTACGCCTTGCCGCAGTCGCCGCAGCTTTTCAAACAGGTTCTGATGGTAAGCGGTATGGACAAATATTTTCAGATTGTCCGCTGCTTCAGGGACGAAGACCCCAGAGCCGACAGGCAGGCGGAATTCACCCAGATTGATGTTGAGATGAGCTTTGTTCAGAGTGATGATGTAATCGATGTCAACGAACGCTTGGCTGCGAAAATCTTCAAGGAGATACTCGGCGTTGATGTGAAAGTGCCGATAAGGAGAATGAGCTATCAGCAGGCGATGGATGAATACGGCATTGACAGACCTGATTTGCGGTTTGGTATGAGGCTGAAAGATATTTCTGATGTTGCAGTGCAGTGTCAGTTCAAGATTTTTACCGATGCTATCGGCAAAGGCGGCGTTGTAAAAGGTCTTTGTGCTCCGGGCGGCGGAAAATTTTCACGCAGCGATATAGACAAAACTTTCACGAATTTTGCTGCTGATTACGGTGCAAAAGGTCTTGCATGGTTTAAGGTGATTGTCGATGAGCAGACTAAAAAGGCGGATTTGTCGAGCAGCATTGCAAAGTTTTTTACGCCTCAGCAGAGACAGCAGATAATCGAAAGGTTCGGCGCAAAACCCGATGACTTGCTGTTGTTTGTTGCCGATACGGCAGCGGCGGCGAATAAAGCTCTTGCGCCTCTTCGCATCAAACTGGCCAGGGAACTGAGGCTGATTGATGATAATGCTTATGAGTTTATATGGGTTGTGGACTTTCCGCTTTTTGAGTGGAACCAGCAGGAAGATAGATTCGATTCTCTTCACCATCCGTTTACGGCGCCTGTGCCGGAAGATATCGAAAAGCTCGATACAGACCCTTCTTCAATCAGGTCGCAGGCTTATGATATTGTCGTCAATGGCTCGGAAATCGGCGGCGGAAGCATTCGTATTCATCAGCCGCAGATACAGGCAAAGGTTTTTGACCTGCTCAAAATTACGCGAAAGCAGGCAGAAGAAAGATTCGGATTTTTCCTGCGGGCTCTCAAGTATGGCGCTCCGCCGCACGGCGGCATCGCTTTCGGCCTTGACAGGCTGGTTATGCTCCTGACAAAGACAGATAATATCCGTGATGTCATCGCATTTCCAAAAACTCAGAAAGGCCAGTGTCTTCTGACCGACGCCCCGGGTGAGGTTGAACAGAGCCAGCTTGATGAGCTGAATCTCAGGACCCAAAAGCACCATTAAAAATATGCCCGTATTTGTGCTGCTAAATCCCAACGCTGGGGTTTGCGAGTCGTTCGTTCTGGTGTATAATTATTAAGCTATGAGAGATATAATAAGCAAATTCCGGCAGCTTTTGAAATCTCTGCACGTGCGTCCTGTCTCTCTTGCCGGCAAATGCAGACTTCTTTTCGGCATAGCAGTTTTATTTGTCCTGGCTATTGCCCTGTTGATACCATATTTCTGGATGGGCAAACTGACTGAAAAGGCCGTTCTGGATTCCGGCAGAGCAGTTGTGAACACTGTTTATGAAAGGCATTTCAGACTTGGTGCTCCAGACGCTAAAGGCCTTGTTATGCTCGAAGAAAGCGGGGCGAGAAAACAAGCTCAGTCAAGCAGAGTAAAGTGGCTCAGATTTGACCAGACACAACAGAACTGGCAAAAACAGCTTTCAAAAAGGCAGAATGAAACAATCGAACAACTCAAACAGCAGAGCAGAGATAGCGAGCGTGCCTGGGCAGAAAAGACAGACGGTTCTTCCGAAACAACCTATATCAATCTCGTTCGTGCCAATAAAAGGTGCCTTGCTTGCCACAGCGCCGAAGGCTCTGCACCTGCTTTCAGCCTTGCTGAGCCGGTTGGTGCGATTCTTGTACAGATGCCCGGCAGAGATACGAGCAAAACACTCCTCTTGAATCGTATTTGTCTTGTTATTGCCGGCATTCTTGCCGGTGCCGGCGCAATAGTTGCTTTTTATATAATTGCACAGCGCGTAATTCTGAGCCCTATCAGGCAATTGAGGGCTATGGTCAACAATGTTGCAGGGGGCAATCTCGATGTCCGATGCGGCATAAAAACAAGAGATGAATTTGAGAAGCTCGGCGATGCACTCAATACAATGCTTAATAACCTCGTCGAGGGCCAGGAAAAACTTCGCCAGGCCAACAAACAGCTCGATGCCAAAATTACAGAACTTTCGGAAAGAAACATCGAGCTTTTCAAAGCCAACAAGCTCAAGAGCGAATTTCTTGCAAATATGTCGCATGAGTTTCGAACGCCGTTAAATGCCATTCTGGGCTTTGCTGAAATTCTGCGGGAGAAACCTTCCGAGGATGTCGCGAAAAGCAAACATTATGCCGAGAACATCGTCAGCAGCGGCAGAAGCCTTCTTAACATGATTAATGACCTGCTTGAACTTGCAAAGGCCGAAGCAGGTAAAATCGAAGTGCACATCGAGAAAACAAGTATTCCGGAACTCTGTCGCGGACTGGTGGCTTTCTTTTCGCCCCTGACCGAGAAACAGAAAATAAAAGTGCGACTGACCGTCGATGAAAATATTCCCATAATCAAAACCGACTCAGGCAAGGTTCAGCAGATTCTGTATAATCTTCTCAGCAATGCTGTCAAATTCACGCCGGAGAACGGTAAAATCGAAATAAAGGCCTTTTTGCCCGATGAGCAGACTGTGAGAATTTCTGTTTCAGATACCGGTCCGGGAATTGACGAGACCGATAAAGAAAAAATCTTTGAAAAATTCCGACAGGTCGACGGCTCTTTGACAAGAAACCAGGCCGGCACAGGTTTGGGTCTTGCAATAAGCACTGAGCTTGCCAGACTGCTTTCAGGAAAAATAGACCTTGACAGCACGGCCGGCGAAGGCGCTACTTTCTGGCTCGATTTGCCGATTGTCAGGGCCGACGAGGGATGATTTTTAAAACTCAATGATACCTTCTTCAGAAAACAGTCTGTTTGACATTTCGGAAAACAAGAAAATTCCCTGCGGCAAAATCGTAACTGTCGCTCCGGATACGGGCGTTGATAATGTTTTTGATTATCTTCTGCCCGACCGACTTGGCCAGGTTCAGCCCGGCCGACGTCTCGAAGTGCCTTTCGGCAGGGCAGATAAGCTTACAACAGGATTCTGTACCGAAGTAAGAAATGTCGAAGCAGATGAAACACAAAAAAGAAAGCTGAAATTTGTAAAAAAGGTGCTTGATGCCGAACCACTGCTCGACAGCAGTCTGCTTGAGTTCGGCAAATGGATAAGTGATTTCTATGTTTGTCCGCTGGGGCAGGTTTTGAGCGCTATGGTGCCCGCTGCCGTGAAAAAAGGCACAGGCGTAAAAATGCTTAAACACGCATATCTGGCAGTTGATGAAAAAAATTTCGATGAGCTGACAGGCAAACTACGGGGCGGGAAACAAAAGCAAATTATTCAAGCCCTGAGAAACTCTGGTGCATTTGACGCCAAATCAGCAGTTGAATTAAAAAACCTGCTTGAGCAATTAAACAGCGGTATTTCGCCTTTGAATAAACTTGTCCAGGCAGGTGCCGTCAAACTGACGAGCCGAACTTTCACCAGCCAACTGCCTGTCGTGCCCAAAGGGTTATTATTAAAAACAGCCGCTGTGATATTAAACAATGACCAGCAAAAAGCCCTTGCGGAAATTAAAAAGAGAATGGATTCCAATGATTTTTCCGTTGTGCTTTTGCACGGCGTAACTGACAGCGGCAAGACCGAGGTATATATCAGGGTTATTGAAAAGGCCGTCGAAAAGGGCAAAAGCGCAATAGTGCTTTTGCCTGAAATTGCACTGACTGCCCAGACCGTTCAGCGGTTCAGCAGCAGATTCAAAAATATCGCTGTTATGCATTCTCAGCTTGGTGCCTCGCAGCGAAATGCACAATGGCAGAAGATAAAAACTGCTTCGCCGATAGTCGTTATCGGCGCAAGAAGCGCTATTTTTGCTCCGGTTGCAAATCCCGGAATTATCGTGGTCGATGAAGAGCATGAGCCGAGCTACAAACAGGATACGGCACCCAGATATAACGGCAGAGATGCTGCGATAAAACGCGCCCAATTATCAAATGCTGTCTGCGTTCTGGGCAGTGCCACACCTTCGCTTGAAACCCTTTATAATTGCAGAACAAAAAAACATTTTACTCGTCTTGTTCTGCCAAATCGCGTAATGAATCTGCCCAAACCCCAAATGAAAATTATCGATATGGCGAAGGAGCATTTTGAAGGTCGCGGCGTAAATCTCATTAGTTCTGAACTTCTGCAGGCGCTGGCGCAGATACTGCAGAAAAAGGAACAGGCAATTCTGCTGCTGAATCGCAGGGGATACAGCAATTTTATATACTGTCCGAGCTGCAGGTATTCGCTCAAGTGTAAAAATTGCGATGTAACATTGACATTTCACAAGACTGAAAGACATCAAAAGGCAGTGGAATTGAAAGACCGGCTCAGGGGTGGTTTTGCGATGTGCCATTACTGCCTTTCGCAGACGCTTGTGCCGAGAAATTGTCCGCTGTGCGGCAAGGCGGTTACAATGATAGGCCTCGGCTCGCAGCGGCTCGAAGATGAACTTAGAACAAAACTGCCTGATGCACGTGTAGTCAGGGTTGACAGTGATTCAATGCAGCACCATGATTATTATCGATTGCTGACAGATTTCGATGCAGGCAGAATCGATATTCTTGCCGGCACACAAATTCTTGCAAAAGGGCTGCATTTTCCCAATGTTACGCTTGTCGGAATAATAAGCGCCGATACTTCACTGCAGCTTCCGGACTTTCGAGCAAATGAGCGCACCTATCAGCTTATCTGTCACGTTGCCGGCAGAGCGGGCAGAAGCAGCAAAGGCGGCAGAGTACTTATTCAGACTTTTTTGCCGAACCAGCCGGCTATTAAATTTGCGGTTAATGACGATTTTGAAGGATTTATAAAAGAGGAACTGATGCATCGGCAGGCCTGTCTGCTGCCGCCGTTCGGCAGGGTGGCTCTGGTGAGAATGAGAGATATAAAACACGACAGGCTGACGACGGCCGTTAGTGCTATTGCGCAACGGTTAAACGATATTATTTCTTCGCTTGGATTGGATATAAGGCTTACTGGTCCGATGCCGGCCGTTATCGGGCGTATTCAGCGTTTTTACAGGATGCAGATTATTCTGCGGTCCGCTTATGCAAATCAACTGGCTGAACTTTTCAGAGTATTTCGCCGGCTCAAACCTGTATCTTCCGCCGTTGAGGTGCAGGTTGATGTCGACCCGGTTAATTTATTGTAGGTTGCAAAAACAATAAAAGTTTTGTAAAATGGCATTTTTCCCGGGGTGTAGCTCAGTCCCGTCAGGGATGGCTTACGCTACTTGGATTAGAGCGTCCCGCCTATGGCGTGCCATAGGCACTTAGGGAAGGTCGCTTCTAATTTGGGACCTATTATGGTATATTATTGGCTACCGATTTTCGGGGTGTAGCTCAGCTTGGATTAGAGCGCTTGGTTCGGGACCAAGAGGTCGCAGGTTCAAATCCTGTCACCCCGATTATTTGTTAATGAGAGGTTGATATGCCGATTTTTGAATATAAATGTGGTAAATGAGACAGGACGTGAAAAAGAAAGTCTGTGGCGAATTCCCTGAGTTTTGCTACAGGGTGTTTGAGTACGAAGGATACGCAAAACAGTTTATAGATAGCGGTAAATTTCGCTTGAGATGTCTCGGTTCCTGCCGAAATATGAAAGAAGAAAAGCTCCGTGATCCGACCGAGGGCTTTGGATGTACAAAAGAACCTGGCATCATAACTTATTACGGGTTTACTCAAAACCTTAAAGAAAAACCTGCTATTGTGCGAGAGTTTGGATATCAAAAGCATCATGCTGACTATGGCAACAAAGTGTATTGTTTTTGTACATGTTTGCCGGAGGTAAATCGCTCTCATATGTTAGAAAATTTTGGTAAATATATCGTTAAGATCAACGATCCAAGAAAATTGGCAGAAGACATCAATGACTACTTTATTAACACCGGGCAGAATTTTCAGATTGTTGGCTGTAAGGTTATCTATAACAAAGGGCAGAAACTGGACAGAGAACTTGCAGGCAATGAAAGATTAGATTTGTCTTATAAGCAGAAACCAGAAAGTTTTAGCCCCGATTGTGAGTTTCGCATTGTTGCTATCAAATTTAGCGAGCTGTGCAAAGGGGAATGTAAATTCCTCGACGTCGATGAGCAATTTGAGCCGGAGTGTAAATTTATCGAAGTTAACTTAGATGAACCATTGAACTATCTCAGCTTGGATTAGAGCGTCCCTGAGGGAAGGTCGCAGGTTCAAATCCTGTCACCCCGATTTTTTAGGTTCTTATAACAAAAAAAAATGGTACGGTGAAACAAACTTTTGTGAAAATGGATAAAATGAAAGAGCAAAAATTTTTCGACTCCACTATCAAACTCTTTGAAGATTATAAAAGGAAAATGATTAAAGAAAAAGCTGGAAGCTATAATTCCAATCTTGCAAATGAAATCCACATCCGTCTTAAGCAACTTTCATTTATATATGAGAAAGTGCGATATTACGACAGAAAAATCATATGCCCCATAGAAAACTTATCGATTAAAGAAGTCCAAAAATTAACAATAAAAGATACTCTAAAAGGCATAAGATTTTTAGACGAAGGCATAGTATTTGTGGAAACTTTTTATTTTTTCGCTTGGCGAATTATTTATATCACTGAGCATTATACAGAGCCATTACCGTATCTTAAAGGATTGAAGGAAAAAGCCAAAGGTATAACGATCGTTAGAAATTGTTTGATTGAACATCCGGAAAAGCAAAAAGAGAAAATCTATATGTATAGTTATGCATGGGGCAATGATGATCGTGGACCAATATTGAAAAACGCAAGACCAACAATGCAAAGTTTTGAAATTAGCGATAATGGTTTTTGGAAAAACGCTAAAGAATTCAAAGACGGTTTGGAAGAACTCCTTCAAAGTGCACTTGTAGCTTAGGTTGCGGTTTACATCACTAAGTTATGTTTTTTTACTTGTACAAATCAAGAGTGCTTTTCTCCAAGTGCTTCAAGTGTTGCCTTGCGTAGAATTTCCATCGGGCAATCCTTGTGCGTAAACAGTTTGAACTGCTCAGCGGCCTGATTGATGAACATTTCGGCGCCGCCGACGGTTTTTGCACCGGCCTGTTTGGCCCCCTTTAAAAGGGGAGTTTCCAGCGGGTTATAAACCGTATCGAATACGACCATTGAAGACCGGATACATTTTGCAGGTACGGGGCTCGCATCGACCTTCGGGTACATTCCTATACTTGTGCAGTTAATCACAATCTCCGCATCCAGATTTTCAATATCTTCCAGGCCGGCAAAATAACAGCCGAATTCCAGCGCAAGATTGTGTGCCTTCGATACTGTGCGGTTGTATATCATAATCTTTGCACCGACGTCAGCCAGACCTGCAACAATTGCCCTTGCTGCTCCGCCTGCGCCGATAATGGCTACAGTTCTGTTATGGAGCTGTTTTCTTTTTATTCCTAAAGCTGTTGTCAGCGCATCCATTGCACCGGCATAATCGGTGTTGTAGCCGGTTATTCTTTCATTAAATCCGATTGTCAGGGTATTGACCGCACCAATTTTTATTGCTAAAGGTTCGATAAGTTCACCTTTAGCCCTTGCATATTCCAGAGCATTTGTCTTATGCGGAATCGTTACGCTGAAACCTCGAAAGTCAAGCCAGTTTCTTGCGGTTATGTTGTCAAGAAATTCGTTGAATTCTTTCTGACCGCCGCAAACCTGCAAAGGCAGGTAAAGTCTGTTCATTTTTTCCGCTTCAAAGCAGGCATTATGAACAGCAGGGCTTATCGAGTGTTCCACGGGGTCGGCAATTACGCCGAAAAGTTCGGTTTTGCCGTTTATCGTATCGAACCGATATAGTTTTTTCATTTCTTCTATTGTCAACTGTCCGGCGGCTGTTTCCTGATTTTGGCGAATGCTTGCGAAGGTCAGGAAGGCTTCAAATTTTTTTGCAATTATCCTGCTTATAATGCCAGTCTGTCCCATACATATTGCGATTGACTTTCTGCCGTACTTTTTAAGAACATCGAATGCTTCGAAACAATCATTTATATGATTGGCCTGGTATGCTGTTTTGGCAATTGCTGAAGGATAAACTGCAAAAATCTGCTCATAAATACCGGTTAAATTTTCAAATTTGTTTCTGAAATTATGTGCTGACAGGATTAGTTTTGTTTTGTTGTTTTCTGATAAGGCCTTTTTTATAGTGTCACTGAAATCTTCTTTTATGAAATTTTCGTATTCACAGTCGATAAAATCTGCACCGAGTTTAATTGCATCAGAAAGGATTTGTTTACGGGCCGCAGAGTTTAAATTATTTTGGCCGCCTTCTATGGGGTCTCTGCAGGTAACAATTATCGGCAGGGCGGTCTTTTTTGCAGATGCGATTAATTCTCTAAGTTTGTCGGTATCAAGTGCGTCGATATAGTCTGTCCGCAGTTCGAGCATTTCTGCCCCGGCTTTAACGGCTGTGGTTATCTGCTCTTTACAGCTTTTTAAATCTTTTCCTGAAATTGAAACCGCAAGATACGTCATTTTTAATTTCTTCTGATTCCTGTTTTCTATATTTTATTGTCTCTGTGTTCTCTGTGGCTAATTTACTCGAGCTGCTGATTGATTCTGTCCAGCACGATATTTATCGCTATAAGATATGCCTTTGCAGTTGCCTCAAGCATGTCAATTGAGCAGGCCGTTGTTCTGACCTGTCTGTTGTGATATTCAACTGTTGCACTTGCCTGTCCGAGCGAATTTACGCCGCTGCTTATTGTGCTGAAGTTGAAATCCTTCAGAAAGGCCCTTATTCCTGTTGCCTGTCCGATAGCTGAGCATATAGCATCGGTTGAGCTGTAGCCGGCTGCTTCTGAGGTTATTCTTTTCCCGTCCGGCGTCTTGAGCACTATTGTTGCCACGGGCAGAACGTTTGGTCCGATGGTGACTTTAAGCGAAACGAGGTCCCAGCCGGTTTCAGGCTGCAGAAGGATTTCGTCGGCGACAGCCGCGATTTCCTCGGTAAAGATTCTTGCTTTTAGCTCATAGAGGTCGTAAATCCTCTGATAGGCCTGTTCAAATTGTTTCGCCGTAAGCTCCCCGCCCATCGCCGCTATCTGTGCGTGTATGGTTTCGTGGATTGGAGGATTATTGCCGTTAAATACCGGATTATCTGGGTTTTGCAAAACCATATTTAAAATCTCGAATTCCAAAAGATAATCTATCAGAAAAATCCTGCAATTGCGACAGAAAACTCCTCTTTTTTCGTCTGTTTCAAACCACCTTTAAATTTCTTGCCCGAATCGCTTTTCAATCGTAAAATGGGTCCTTACCGTTTCCTTAAAAAGGCCTGCAAATGCAGATTATAGAGACACTTGAAAAAATTGATGGTAAACTTAAGGGTTGCTGTCTGACGATAGGCAATTTTGACGGCGTCCACCTGGGCCATAGGAAAATCATTGCTGCTGCCCGGCGGACTGGCGCCAGATTCGGCAATTGTCCCGTTGCGGCTATTGTCTTCGACCCGCATCCGGTAGTCATTCTGCACCCGGAAAAGACACCTCAGGTTTTAACGCCTCTGCCGTTAAAAACCGCTCTGCTCGAAGCAGCAGGCATTGATTATCTGATTGTTCTGAAGGACAGTTACAGACTCCTGACTCTTTCGCCGGCAGATTTCGTCGATGATTTCCTGATGAAAACCGTTCTGCCAAAGGCCGTAATTGAAGGCGATGATTTCCATTTCGGCTACGGCCGAAGCGGCAATGCTCAGATACTCCGACAGCTCGGAAAAGAGCGGGGCTTTGATGTTGTCATCGTCGAGTCTGAAGAAATAAATCTCGATGGCAGCCCCGCAAAGATTTCGAGCACACTTGTCCGCCATCTGCTGCAGGCCGGTAAAGTCGCCGCTGCTGCAAAGGCGCTCGGCAGACCTTATCGTCTTGTGGGAAAGGTTATCAAAGGTCGTGGCAAAGGTGCTCAGCTTGGTTTTCCGACGGCAAATATCGACTCTCATGAGCAGATTATTCCTGCCGAAGGTGTTTATGCGGGTTTTGTTTCTGTAGCTGGTACTATCGAAAAACTATGTGTATTGAATCAGAAAATTCCTGCCGTTTTGAGTCTTGGCAGGGCAAAAACGTTTATTTCAGACCATCCTTTGCTGATTGAAGCTCATATACTCGCTGGCAAAGTTGAAGATTTGTATAATAAATTCCTTGCAATGGATTTTGTTGATTTTATCCGGCACCAGCAGAGATTTGAAACAGAAGAAGAGCTGAGAAAACAAATCGCAAAAGATTGCGAAATTGCAAAAAAGAGCTTATTAAAAAAAGAAAGATAATTTTATACATTTTAGCAGAAATGAAAAAAAATGGAAGGTAACCTGACGACAATACAGGCTCGCAGATGCGGCGGATATATTCTGCTGATAGGACTTTTGCTCGTCGTAATACTGGGCTTGATTTTTTATTATAAATCATTCGTAGGCCCGGGAATAGAGGCGGATACCGGTCAGAAACTGGAGAATCCTCCCTGGCAGCAATGGAAGAATATACAAAAATACCTGGCTCGCGACGGCTTGGGAAAGCCCGCCTCAGAGCAGCCCAAAATTACCGGGAGCATGGTGTTAAGCGCACAACTCCTCGAGAATCAGAATGAAAGAGGGACAATTACGTTAATGTTTCATCCCGATTGTACTATTGAAGGAAATTGGAGAGGCTCTTACTCTATAGGTCCTAATAAAGCCAGGGAATATGAACTGACTGTGTGCAAATTTGAAGGTTATTTAGTGCCTGACGAAACTCGTTTGGATATAGAGAAAAGAGATGACCCCGCAAAAATTTATTTTCTTTCAAAGGGATTTTTCATGCTCGTTGAATACGATAATAAAAACCATAAAGTGGATAAGATTTCGGGTAATATCTATGTGTCCGGCTGGCTTGTCCCGGATTATACAGTTCAGCAGGGCCGGGTGATTATAACATCTGATAAAAAACATTTTAAATCATTTAGCTTCTCAGGCAAGGCTGAAAAAATAGATACGAAAAATTTAGAGTCGCTTTTTAAAAATTAGATTTTCGGCGTTATAGCCCATTTGTGAAAAAATAAAGGATAATTGGTTCAGGGTGTCAGATTAGTAAGGATTTGTATGGTAACAACCAGTGATTTTAAAAAAGCAATTGACTTAATTAACAATGCAAACAGTTGGCTTGTAACTTCGCATACCAGGCCGGACGGCGACGCCGCGGGTTGTATGAAAGTTTTCTGTGAAGTTGCCAAACAGCTCGGCAAAAAGGCAAAACCGCTTCTGCTTTCGCCGCCGGCACAGTGGTATAAAAACATCTTTGATGCACCTGTGCCGGTGCTCGGCAATGATGTAAAACTTGAAGAACTTAAAGCGGAATCGTTCGGCAAGTTTGACCTTGTGATAATAGTCGATACCAATAGCTACGTTCAGCTTGCCGAATTCGACAAGTGGCTCAAGGTCTCCAATGTCCCCGTGCTGGTTATCGACCATCATCTCATAGGCGACGCCCTGGGTGCAGTCGAAATTATTGATTCGGCAGCAGCAGCTACCGGCGAAATAGTCTTCGACCTGCTCAAATTCGCCGGCTGGAAAATAACTCCGGAAATTGCCGAGGCACTTTATATTGCTATTTCGACCGATACGGGCTGGTTCAGATTCGATAACACCAACGGCAGGGTAATGCACAACGCAGCAGAGCTTGTCGAGCTTGGCGCCAGACCATCTGTAATTTATCACAAGATGTACCAGAATTACTCACCTTCAAGACTCAAACTCCTTGGGAGAATGCTCGGCAGTCTCGAACTTTACCACGATGACAGAATTGCACTGCAGTTTATTTTGCGCTGCGACTTTGACTCAACCGGTGCAACCGGAACAGATACCGAAGAATTTGTCAACGAATCCGGGCGCATCGGTTCTGTCGAGGCATCAGCCTTGTTTGTCGAACTGAAAGACGGCGGTTTTCGATGCTCACTGCGGAGCAGTGGCAAAATTGACGTTCGGAAAATCGCTGCAAAATTCGGCGGCGGCGGCCATAGAGTCGCTGCCGGAGTGAATCTCAAAGGCTCGCTGAAAGATGCTAAAAAAATGATTCTTGAAGAACTCGAAAAAGCATTATCAGGCGAATAATTTATTTGAATGTCTTTATTCTGATTTGGCCTGTACGGTTTACAGAAACAGTTATCGCGCCATCTTTGCAGGTATAATAGCTTTGGGCAAAATCTGTTATTTCCTGACTAATACGGGCAGTTTCTGAACAGCTTGTGATGAGTAATTCAGGTTTGAGGGCATTTAAAAAATCCGGCTGAACCGTCCTTGCCGAGCCGTGATGAGGAGTAACAATCAAATCAACATCCAATTGCGGATATAAATTCATTAACTGTTTCTGTGCATCGGCGGTTATGTCGGAACACAACAGGATTTTTCTGCCGGCATATTCAAACAAAAGCACAAGCGAAGCTTCATTATCTGACAATGGGATTTCGGTTGAGGTTTCCTTCGGCCATAAACGAGTAATTACGGTTTTGCCGAGCGAGATTTTTTCGGGTGTAACACAAAGAGAAAGATTCTTCGACCTTAAAAAATCACTTAACTTTGCGTCAGTTGCTGAAGTTGCAGCACTTTGTATAAACTGCGGGGTCGTATAAACATTTTTGCAGTTGTGTTTATTCAGGATTTCAGGCAGGCCGTTATAATGGTCGATATCATCGTGACTGATGAATATGGAATGAATTTTATCGGTTGCGGTATAGTCGAGGAAGGGATTTACAATCCTATTTCCAACATCATTTCTTGAGATTGAGCCTGCGTCGACAATGAAATTTTTGTTGTCCGGCGTCTTGACATAAATTGCCTGGCCGTGGCCGACAGACAGGACGGTCAATTGCAGGTTATTCAAAGCCTTAAACCTATTTACAGAAAAAACGGTAATAAACAAAAATACCATCGCGGCCGGATAGACAAAATTTAAAACAGGTTTTTTGCGAAACGGAAAGAATTTCCACAGAAAAATCAGCAGATAAAAAATCACGACAACATAAATTCCCGGTTTGCCAATAATTATATTAGAAAGCGGGACTTTGGCGAAAAGTGTAACAAGATACGAAAGGACTTTCGCTGAAAAGTCGATTACGATTGCCAAGCTGGCGGCCAAAGTCGGCAGCAGTGGATTTAATAAGATTTTAAATGTGCCGAGGATAATGATAATCGTTGCAGGGATAACGGCAGGGACGGTCCAAAAGGCAGTAAGCAACTGGAATTGATAGAAGTGCCAAGCAATAATCGGCACAATGGTTATCCATGCAGCAAGACCTACCGCAAACATATCGAGAGGTATTCGCAGAGGCGGATGAAAGGGAGTTTCTCGCAGAGGTTCGATGGGCAGAATAAAAAAATTGCGAATCGGCTCGTAAAACAACACTATCCCGAGTACTGCTGCAAATGATAACTGAAAGCCCGGGTCCAGAAAATCCATTGGTTTTATGAGCAGCAGAAAAATCGCTGCCACAGCCAGATTGTTCAAACCGCTTGAGCGGCGACTAAATAATCGGCCTAAACAAAAGATAGTAAACATTATGCCAGCACGCAGTGTCGGCGATTGGGCAGGGACGACCAGAAGAAAGATAATTGTTGCAAAAATACAAGCGATAGAACGGCTCTGGTGCAAGAGTCCAGCCTTTTTAGTAAGCCACCAGGCAACGCCGGCAAGGATGCCGACATTCAAGCCGGAAAGACAGATTAAATGAACAAGGCCGGTCTTTATAAAATCGTTATATAGTTTTCTATCAATTTTTGTACGGCTGCCCAGTAGAAGCGCCTCAACAAGTCGGATATTATCGTTCTGTTCGGTGTCATCAAGCAGGGCGGCAATAGCATACTGGCGCAACTTTGTTCTTATTGTATCGAGCAGCGATTTTGGGTTTTCATTTGCGGCATCCAGCACTGTTACAGCGTTAGCAGATTTGACAGAAGCTGAAAGAAAAACACCATTGCGGTGCATATATCGGGCGGTATCGAACTGGCCGGGGTTGTCGGTAGCAGAAAATTTTCCCAGCCGACAGAAAGCCTGAATTTCATAGCCGATGTTTACATCTTTGACAGCTTCTGAGATGTAAAATTTTATTGTGCCCTTTGCTTTTGTCCAGCCTGCAGCAGTTTTTACAGCGGTAACTTTTGCATAAAAGGTTGTGTAAGGATAGACTAAAGAAAATTGTGAAAAGAGCCAATCATTTTCATCTGCAACTACGACCACAGGTTCGGAGATAATTGAGGCTTTTATATGGGCGAAAGTGAAATCTTCAGATACGATATTGTGAATATCGTTTGAAGCCGGTTTGTTGTATGTTATCAGTCTAACAGCACCAAGACAGGCAAAACACAAGAAGACAACAATAAATATAAGGTTTACGGAAACTTTTTTGGAAAATTGCCGTATCAGATACGGAATTGTGCACAGAATTAAAACAACAAGCCAGACGAGCAGAGGAAGGTCGAAATAGAACTGCAAGACAAGACCGATGATTAAACCAATAGCGGGTAAAACAGCAGGGCAGGTCAGGAGGGTCTGTTTTAAGGGTGATTGAGATGCGAGAAGTTGTTTTTGAAATTCCTCAATTTTCTGCTGTATTTCGTCCACGGCGATAGAGAGAGAAAAACCCCCCACCCCCCGTTTGCACGAGGGTAAACTCCGGGGTGGGGGCTAACCGATTTTCTTATTTTGTGATTCTTTCCATACCGTTCATATAAGGCTGCAAGACTTTCGGTATATTTATTGAGCCGTCTTTGTTCTGATTGAGTTCCAGAATGGGTATCAGAATTCGCGGCGAAGCGATGACGGTATTATTCAGCGTATGGCAAAAGAGATTTTTTTTGGTTTTGATGTCTTTGTAGCGAAGATTCAGTCTTCTTGCCTGGAAGTCGTAGAATTTGCTTGCGCTGTGCGTTTCGCCAAAATTATTTCTCGACGGCATCCATGCCTCGATATCGTATTTTTTTGCCTGGCCCCGGCCAAGGTCGCCTGTGCAGACTTTTACAACACGATACGGGATACCAATCGCCTGCATAACGGCTTCGGCATTTGCGCGGATTTCCTCGTGAAATTTTGCGCTTTGGACAGGGTCGTTTTCACAGATAACCACCTGCTCGACCTTGTCGAACTGATGGATTCGATAAAGACCGTAAGTGTCCTTGCCTGCTGCACCGGCTTCTCTGCGGTAACAGGTGCTAAGGCCCACAAATTTCTGCGGCAGGATTTCCTGCGGAATGATTTCGCCCATAAAATAAGCAGTAAGAGGCACTTCAGCAGTGCCGGCAAGATTCAGCTCATCACGCTCCATACGGTAAGTCTGCTCTTCAGAGCCGGGGAAAAAACCTGTGCCGACCATCGCCTCGTTGCGAATGAGCATCGGCACGGAAAAAGGCACATAGCCTTTTTGAATCATAAAATCCATCGCAAAGCGAAGGACCGCCCAGTGCAGTATTGCTCCTGCGCCTTTTAGAAAATAATTTCTCGTGCCGGCAAGTCTGACGGCTCTTTCGATGTCGATTATGTCAAGAGCCATACCGAGCTGGACGTGGTCCTTCGGTTCAAAATCGAATTTGCGGATTTCGCCCCATCTTGAAATCTCAACATTTTCCGTTTCGTCTTTGCCGACCGGCACATCCTCATCCGGCGGCTGAGGGACTTGAAGCATCAGTGCATCAAATTCAGGCTGAAGATTTTTAATATTTGCGTTAATTAAAATCTCTATCTCTTTTAATTCCGAAAGCCTGTTTAACTTTGCAGCCTTTTCGAGTCCGTCAAGCTTTGGAATCAATTTACCGATTTGATTCTTTTCGGTGGAAATATCTTGCAGTTGCTGTTTTTGGTTTCTGAGACTTGAATCCACATCATCGAGTAATCTATCGATGTCAACTATAAATCCTTTTGTTTGACAGGCAGATTTGAATTTATTGCGGTTTTCTCTGATTTCTTTTATATCTATCATTGGTTAAATCTTTTCACTATTACAACATTATTTTGGCCGCCAAAGCCGAAAGATTCATTCAACGCAATATCGACCTGTGCCTTTTGAGGCTTGTTCGGCACATAATCCAAATCGAGGTTCGGGTCAGGGTCGTTGAGATTTATTGTCGGCGGTAATATATTATCACGAATCGCAAGGATACAGGTAATCAATTCTGCAGCTCCTGCTGCGCCGATTAAATGGCCCAGCATACTCTTGACGCTGCTTGCAGGGATGTTTTTCGCCTCTTCCTTAAAGACCTTTTTTAAAGCAAGGGTCTCAATCGAGTCATTTTCGGCGGTGCTTGTGCCGTGTGTGCTTACATAGTCTATATCCTTGTAAGATAATTTGGCGTCTTTCAGCGCAGCTTCAATAGCCTGAATCGCGCCGCGAGCCTCTTCGTGCATATCGGTTATGCGAAATGCATCGCTGCTGCTGCCGTAGCCGATTATTTCAGCGAGGATTTCAACGCCGCGTTTTTTGGCGGATTCGAGCGTTTCAAGAATAACAATCGCTGCGCCTTCGCCAATCACAAAGCCGTCTCTGCTCGCGGTAAACGGGCGCGATGCGGTCTGCGGGCTGTCGTTTCTTGTCGAAAGGGCGGTGAGACGGTTAAAACCGGTAATGCCCAACGGGTGTATCATCGAATGAGCGCCGCCTGAAATCATTATATCGGCCTGGCCTGTTTGCAGCATTTTAAATGCCTCGCCGAGGGCCTGAGTGCTTGCGGCACAGGCGGTAAGGCAGCTGCGTACTGGGCCGCGGGCACTGGTGAACATTGCAACGTGTGCTGCAGGCATATTCGGCTCCTGCTCGAGTTCGCAATACGGCTGCATTCGGCCAAAGGCGACTGCAGCCCATTTCTTCCAGTCCATCTGCGAGC
>Ga0315294_10003288_pt1 | contig 17594 bp, 11 predicted proteins | sample YL17G13_40_MG_FD_203626 | JGI IMG/M metagenome (GOLD analysis project Ga0315294, IMG submission 203626) | Sediment microbial communities from Yellowstone Lake, YNP, Wyoming, USA - YL17G13_40 | ecosystem: Environmental > Aquatic > Freshwater > Lake > Sediment | place: USA: Wyoming | collected... | reverse complement strand
AATTCCTCAGCTGCAGACTCTCTAAAATTATCTTCTATTGAAATAGAGAAAAAGGAGAGGGTTTTAAGAATAGAAGATATTATAGCTACAATTAAGGAAATTATCAGGCTTAATAATGACCCGTCAGGAAAGCCAGACCAGATAGACCATTTAGGCAATAGAAGAGTAAGGGTGTTGCCCGAACTTTTGCAAAACAGATTGCGGCTAGGGCTGATGAGAATGGAAAGAGTTATTAAAGACAGGATGTCGACTTTAGATATTTATACTGCCACGCCAGCTCAGTTAATCAATCCTCGCCCATTTATGGCCGTGGTTAAAGAATTTTTCACCTCCAGTCAGATAGCTCAATTTATGGATAATGAAAATCCACTGGCTGAACTTGAACATAAAAGAAGATTATCAGCTACCGGCCCCGGCGGACTTACAAGAGAAAGAGCTGGATTTGAAGTCAGAGATGTTCAGCCTTCGCACTATGGCAGAATCTGTCCCATTCAAACGCCGGAAGGACCAAACATTGGTTTGGTTGGTCACTTGGCTAGTTTCTCCAAAATCAATCCTTATGGCTTCATCGAAACCCCCTATTTTAAAGTAAACAGAGGAAAGGTCACCTCAGAAATCCAATATTTAAATGCTTATCAAGATGAAAGATATAACATTGCCCATGCCGGGATATCAGTCGATGAAAAAGGAAATATTTTAGAAGCTAGAGTTGATGCGAGAATAAAAGGAGAACCCGGAGAAATAGAAAAAGATAAAATTGATTTTATTGATGTTTCTCCCAGTCAGTCAATTTCAATTGCTACTTCTCTTATTCCTTTTTTGCAAAATGATGACGCAAATCGTGCTCTGATGGGTTCTAATATGCAGCGTCAGTCAGTCCCCCTGATAAAACCAGAACCCCCTCTGGTTTGTACAGGATTTGAGGAAAAAGTAGCCAAAGATTCTGGCCAAAGTATTATGGCCGAGGAGGACGGAAAGATTGTAAAGGCAGATGCCAATCAAATTGTTTTGAAGTTAGATAATCCCCAGAGAGGAATCCTTACCAGGAATTATGATCTACAGAATTTTTACAGGACAAACCAGTATACTTGTTTTCATCAATCTCCTCTGGTTAAGAAAGGGGACATTGTTAAAAAGGGAGATATTTTAAGTGATGGAGGCGCGATCTCTAAAGGATATTTGGCCTTAGGCCATAATATTTTTGTGGCATTTGTTCCTTGGAGAGGAGGAAATTTTGAAGATGCTATTATTATTTCTGAAAAATTAGTAAAAGACGATGCTTATACCTCAATCCATATAGAAGATTTTACCTGTGATATCAGGGAGACTAAATTGGGTCCAGAGATTACGACATCCGACATACCCAACGTTGGAGAGGACAAACTGAAAGACCTGGACGAGGAGGGAATTATCAGAGTTGGCGCGGAAGTCGGACCGAATGATATCTTAGTAGGAAAAATTTCCCCTAAGGGAGAGGCTGATTTAAATGCCGAAGAGAGATTATTAAGAGCTATATTTGGCGAAAAAGCCAGGGAAGTGAAAGACACTTCTTTGAGAATGGAACATGGAAAAAGGGGGAGGGTAACCGGAGTTAAAATCTGGGAAAGAGACAAAGGTGCAAGACTGGATCCGGGAGTTATTAAAAGAATTAGAGTAGAAGTAGCAGAATTAAGAAAAATTCAAACCGGAGACAAATTAACCGGCAGACACGGTAATAAAGGAGTTGTTTCAAAAGTTTTACCAGCTGAAGATATGCCTTTTTTAGAAGATGGGACGCCCGTAGATGTTGTTTTAAACCCCCTTAGTGTTGCTTCGCGGATGAACATCGGGCAGATTTTAGAGACCCACCTTGGCTGGGCAGCCAAAAAATTAGGCTATATCGCTATTTCACCGTCGTTAGCTGGGGCAAACGAAGAAGATATTAAAAAAGAATTAAAATTGGCTGGTCTTCCCGAAGACGGAAAAGTCGTTTTGTATGATGGTATAACTGGCCAACCTTTTCCTGAAAAAATAACCATTGGTTATTTGTATATGATGAAATTAATTCACATGGTTGCCGATAAGATTCACATGCGTTCAATCGGACCATATTCTTTGATCACCCAGCAGCCCCTAGGGGGGAAAGCTCAATTTGGCGGTCAGCGCTTTGGAGAAATGGAAGTCTGGGCCTTGGAGGGTTATGGAGCAGCTTATACTTTACAGGAGATGTTAACCATAAAATCAGATGATGTTCCCGGTAGAGCCGCTACCTACGAAGCAATTCTTAAAGGAGAAGAGATTAGAAGCCCTAATGTTCCCGCCTCATTTAATTTATTGGTTAGCGAATTAAAATCCTTAGGATTAAATATAGAGGTAAAAGAAAAAATAAGAGAAAGAGAGCAAAGAACAGAGCGCAAGGAGAGGTAAAAAATCGCCCTCTGCTTTTTGTTTTCTATTAATTTAAACATATGCGCGTTGCAGATTTAGAATCAATTCGTATCAAGGTTGCATCCCCCGAAGAGATTTTGGCTTGGTCTCATGGCGAAGTAATAAAACCAGAAACTATTAATTATCGAACTCAACGACCGGAAAAGGAAGGTTTATTTGATGAGAAAATTTTTGGACCAACCAAAGACTATGAATGTTACTGCGGAAAATACCGAAGAATTCGTTATAAGGGAATTATTTGCGATAAATGCGGAGTAGAAGTAACAAAAGCGCAAGTCAGGAGAGAAAGGATGGGTCATATAAAATTAGCTACACCTGTTTCTCATATCTGGTTCTTAAGGGGAGTTCCTTCTCGCATAGGAACCGTTTTGGATGTTTCCCTTCAGCATTTGGAAAAAGTAATTTATTTTGCGGCATACATTGTCGTAAAATTGAACGAAGAGGCGAAGAATAGAGCGCTTGATGAAATAGAGAAAGAATATAAGCAAAAAATTAAGAGCCTTAAGCCAAAAGAATCAAAAAAATCAAAACCCTTGAGTAAATCTAAGCTTAAGGCCAGATTGCAAGAACTAAAAATATCCCGGGACAGAGCTAGAGAAGAAGTTTTTTCGATTAGACCGTTAAAAGTATTTTCAGAAGTAGACTATCACCGGTTATCTCTAAAGTATACGGAAGTTTTTGAGGCAGGTACTGGAGCTGAAATCCTGAGGAAAATCTTTGAGAAGATTGATCTAAAAAAAGAAATAGAGAAACTTAAAAAAGACTCTGTCGAAGCTACCCCGCTTAATCGAAGAAAAATCTTTAGACGGCTTAATATTCTTCAAAGTATGCTTAAAGCTAACATAAGGCCAGAATGGATGCTTTTAACCGTATTGCCAGTTTTACCGCCAGATCTCAGGCCGATGGTTCAGCTTGACGGAGGAAGATATGCCTCTTCTGATCTAAACGATCTCTATCGTCGGGTAATTAACCGCAACAACCGGCTTAAATACTTATTGGAGGTAAAAGCTCCTGAAGTTATTGTCCGCAACGAGAAGAGGATGCTTCAGGAGGCAGTCGACGCTTTGATTGACAATGGAATGCGGAAGGGGACAACTACTACCGCAACAACCGGCGGAAGAAGGCTTTTAAAATCTTTAGCTGATATGCTCAAAGGGAAACAAGGAAGATTCAGGCAGAATCTCTTGGGGAAAAGAGTTGATTATTCCGGTAGGTCAGTAATTATTGTTGGACCGGAACTGAAGCTTAATCAGGTCGGTCTCCCCAAGAAAATGGCTTTAGAGCTATTTAAACCATTTGTTATTCAAAAGATTTTAGAAAAGGAGCTGTCTTATAATGTTAGAGGGGCTTCAAGACTTATTGAAGATGAGACAGATGAGGTTTGGGCTATCTTAGAAGAAATAGTCAGCGATAAGGTTGTTTTACTAAATCGGGCGCCAACTCTTCATCGATTAGGAGTCCAAGCTTTCCAGCCAATATTGATTGAGGGCGAAGCTATAAGAGTTCATCCTATGGTTTGTAGAGCTTTCAATGCTGATTTTGACGGCGACCAGATGGCAGTTCACCTACCACTTTCTAGAGAAGCTCAGAACGAAGCAAAAGAAATAATGCTTTCTACCCTTAATCTCCTAAAACCTGCCTCTGGTGTTCCGGTTGTTTCTCCTACTCAAGATATTATTTTGGGGTGCTATTGGATTACAACAATCAAAGAAGGGGCGAAGGGAGAGGGGAAAATATTTGGCTCTCCAGATGAGGCAATTCTGGCTTCAGATATTGGAATTATAGATTTAAGAGCGAAAATTAAAGTTAGATTAGATGGGAAAATCATCGAAACATCTGCCGGCAGAGTCATTTTTAATAGAAATTTACCTAGTAAATTTTCTTTTATAAATAAAAATATTAATAGCGAAAAATTGGAGGGGATAATCAGTTTAATAATTGAAAGATTGGGCGTAAAAGACGTTCAGCCCTATCTAGATAAAATTAAGGAATTGGGGTTTGAAGCTGTTACCATGGCCGGCATCTCCTGGGGAATGGATGATTTAATTGTTCCGCCAGAAAAGGGAAAAATTATCGAAGGGGCGGAACGTAATGTTAAATTAATAGAAGAACATTACCAGAAAGGACTTCTTTCAAATGAAGAAAAAAAGATTCAGATAATAGGCGTCTGGCAGAAGGTGAAATCAGAGATAGAAAAACTAGTGCCGAAATCTTTACCAAGCTCAGGGTCCGTTTTTATGATTATTACCTCTGGCGCCAGAGGAAGTTGGTCTCAGCCTGTCCAGATGGCAGGAATGAAGGGACTTGTTATTAATCCAATGGGCGAAATTATAGAATTGCCAGTAAAAAGCTCTTATAAAGAAGGATTTGATATCCTGGAATATTTTATTTCAACTCACGGTGCTAGGAAGGGAACAGCAGATACGGCTTTAAGGACCGCAACTGCGGGGTACTTGACTCGCAGACTAATTGATGTGGCCCATGAAGTGATAACTAACGAAGGTGACTGTAAAGATAAAAACGGAACTATTATTTTCAGAAAAGACGCCGAGGAAATCGGTCAAGATTTCAGATTTAAGATCATAGGGAGGGTGGCTTTAGAAAAAATTAGAATTAAAAATCCGGAAGGAAAAAACGAAACGATTGTTGAGGAGGGCGAGATTATAGATTTACGAAAGGTTGAAAAAATCGCCGAGGCGGGAATAGAAGAAATAAAAGTACGTTCACCCTTAAGCTGTAAGAGTCTAAGAGGCGTTTGTCAGAAATGTTATGGTTGGGACTTGGGCAGTAATCAACTGGTTAGATTGGGTCAAGCTGTGGGAATTGTGGCTGCTCAAGCTATTGGAGAGCCCGGCACTCAATTAACAATGAGAACTTTCCACATGGGCGGAGTGGCTGGTGAGGGTGATATAACCTTAGGTTTACCCAGGGTAGAGGAAATTTTTGAGGCACGTCCCCCCGGATGGAAAGCCGCTATTTCGGATGAAGACGGGAAGGTGTTAGAGATAACGCCAGAAAGAGTAATAAGGGTTAAGGTAAAAAAGAAAAGCAAAAACAAAATTTCTAATCTTTCTTCTGGGCCCGGGCGAAAGAAAAAAAATCCAGAAATTTTTGAATATAAAATACCAGCTAATCAGGTAATTTTAGTAAACCCAAAAGATGAAGTAAAAAAAGGACAACTTTTGTGCGAAGGAAATGTCGATTTAAAAGAATTATTTAAAATGACATCTCAAGAAGAAACCCAGCGTTATGTTATAAAAGAGATTCAGAAAATTTATGTTTCTCAAGGTGCGATTATTCACGATAAACACATTGAAGTGATTGTAAGGCAAATGTTTTCCAGGGTAAGAATCAGAGAGAATGGAGATAGTGAGTTCACGGCCGGAGAGATAAAGGAGAAAGGGCAAGTTCTTGCAAGAAATATCATAATAAGGAAAGAGAAGAAAAAACAAGCCATTTTTCAGCTTCTTTTGCTGGGAATTTCCAGAGTTGCTTTAACTACCGATTCGTTTCTTTCCGCCGCTTCTTTCCAAGAAACTTCCAGGGTTCTGATAAAAGCAGCAATCGAAGGAAAAGAGGATAAATTGATTGGGCTTAAAGAAAATGTTATTATAGGAAAGCTAATTCCGGCCGGCACCGGTTTCAAAAAGTAGTAAATTAAAAAGGTGGCAAAGAATAAAAAAACAAATAAAAAAAAGGAGGAAAAAAAGAAAAAAACACAATTTTCTTCGTCAATAAAAGCGAGAGGTTGGGTCTGGGCCGTTATAATGCTGACGTTAGGTTTAATTTCTCTTTTAAGTTTTTTTAATCGAGCCGGTATAGCCGGCGAATTTTTTTTAAAATCATTGGGGTTCTTAATTGGAAAAGTTAGCTATCTCTTTCCTGTCTTTTGTATCCTTGCTGCTTTAATATTTTTTAAAGTAAAAACAGAAAAAATATTAAAATCGGTTATTTTCGGAATTATAATTTCCCTGCTTGGAATATCGGGCATAGTCGGGGCGCTAGAAATTGATCAAAAAAATGGCGGCTACTTAGGATATCTGATTTCCTTGCCGATGTTAAAAGTTTTTGAAATTTGGGTAACTGAAATTATCCTTTTGGGGCTGACAATTATTGGATTTCTGTTTCTTTTCCAGTTTCTTTTACCAGAAAAATCGAAAGAAGGAGAAGAAGAAAAATCTTCCTTTATTAAAAAAATATTTGGCCCAAAATTTAGAATTAAAGAAATTCCAGCAGGCCAGACAGAAGATTATCTTATCGCTTCTCAGAAAGGAAAATTAATTTCCCAATCAGAAGAAGAAAAGACGCAATCACTTGAAATGAAAACCAAACCCATTGATCAGAAATTGCCGACTTATGAGATTCCTCCGATTGATTTGCTGGAAGCTGACAGAGGGACGCCTAGTTCAGGAGATATCAAGACAAATTCAGCTATTATAAAAAGAACTCTTCAGAACTTTGATATCCCGGTTGAAATGGGAGAGATAAATATTGGTCCAACTGTCACTCAATACACCTTAAAGCCGGCAGAGGGCGTCAAGCTTACTAAGATAACAGCCCTATCTAATGATTTATCTTTGGCTTTAGCTTCTCACCCAATTAGAATTGAAACCCCTATTCCAGGAAAATCTTTGGTTGGAATTGAAATACCAAATAAAGTAAGAACCCTCGTGAGATTACGGGGGTTGATATCGCACCCTGATTTTCAGAACTCTTATTCAAGCCTTGCCTTTGTTTTGGGAAGAGACGTAACCGGACTCCAAACCCTTGCCGATTTATCAAGAATGCCCCACCTTTTGGTTGCTGGATCCACCGGCACTGGCAAGACCATATTCTTAAATAGTTTGATTCTAAGCCTCCTTTATAAAAATTCACCCGAGATCTTGAGACTTATTCTAGTTGATCCAAAAAGAGTTGAGCTTACGCTTTATAATGAACTCCCCCATCTTTTAGGGCCAGTAATTTCCGACGCAAATAAGACAATTAATGTTTTAAAATGGCTGGTTAAAGAGATGGAGAGAAGGTTTGAGGTTTTATCAGAAGTTAAAGTAAGAAATATTACGAGCTATAATGCCACGATAAAAGAATCAGATAATATTATGCCTTTTATTGTTTTGGTTATTGATGAGCTCGCTGATCTTATGGCAGCGAAAGGAAGAGAAATAGAGGCAGGAATAGTAAGGTTGGCCCAGATGGCTAGGGCAGTAGGAATTCATCTGGTAGTGGCTACCCAAAGGCCTTCGGTAGAGGTTATAACCGGCTTAATTAAGGCAAATATTACGTCAAGAATTACTTTCCAGGTCGCCTCTCAGGTTGATTCAAGAACGGTCTTGGATATGGCGGGGGCTGAAAAACTTTTAGGCCAAGGAGATATGCTTTATGTTTCAGCTGAAACAATAAAGCCAAAAAGAATTCAGGGAGCTTATGTTTCTGACAAAGAAGTTAAAAAAGTAGTAAATTGGATAAAGTTAAAAAACAAAATAACAGAAGATAAGATAACCGATAATCTCTCTTTATATATTGAAAGAGGGCCGGACGAATCAGAAAAAGAATTTGAAACAAATTACGGGCAGGAAGATTCTTTTTACGAAGAAGCAAAAAGAGTTGTTATTGAATCAAAAAAGGCATCAGCTTCTTTGCTCCAAAGAAGACTACGAGTTGGTTATGCTAGAGCTGCTAGACTTATTGATATTCTAGAAGAAAGGGGAGTAATTGGTCCCGGCGATGGAGCAAAACCAAGAGAAGTTTACATAAAAGAAGAAGATTATTGACCCCGCACCTATCCTTGGTTTAGTAGTTGAGATTGCAGTGGCTGGAGCCGTTAGGCGGCTTCGCCTTGCTGTCAGTTGAGAAACCGTTGTTCATTGCTGGGATAGGTGCGGGGTTGACATATTGGATAAATAATTTTATTTTTAAATAGTAAAATGAAAAACCAAAAAACACAAAAAATTAAAGAGGGAGATCTGGAAGAAGTTTTGGAGGAAATTAAACAGAAGTTTGGCGAAGGGGCGATAATGAAACTTAAAGAAGTAAAAGCAGTTGATGTTGATACTGTTCCGACGGGTTCAATTTCTCTTGATTTGGCCTTAGGGGTGGGTGGGGTTCCGCGTGGTCGGGTTATAGAAATTTATGGCCCCGAGATGACCGGAAAGACCACCCTGGCGCTTCATATTTTAGCTGAAACTCAGAAAAAAGGCGGAATAGGTGCCTTTATTGACGCCGAACATGCTTTAGATCCTGAATATGCCAAGAAAATTGGAGTTAACGTTGACGAACTCTTAATATCTCAACCAGACTCAGGAGAACAAGCCCTCCAGATTGTCGAAACTTTGGTTAGGTCAGGCCAGATAGATACCATTGTGGTTGATTCGGTAGCGGCTTTAGCTCCAAGAGCAGAAATCGCCGGAGAGATAGGAGATTTTCAGATCGGTCTTCAGGCAAGACTTATGAGCCAGGCTTTAAGAAAACTATCCGGCATAGTGGCAAAGACAAAGACAGTGGTCGTCTTCTTGAACCAGACAAGAATGAAAATTGGTGTAATGTTTGGAAATCCCGAAACAACCCCCGGGGGGTTAGCTCTAAAATTCTACGCAACGGTAAGGATTGATCTTAGAAGAATAGCCCAAATAAAGCACGGAGAAGAAATAATTGGTTCTCGTATTAAAGCAAAAATTGTCAAAAATAAGGTGGCTGCCCCATTTAAAATTGCTGAATTTGATATCTATTACAATGAAGGAATTTCTTATGTTGGCGATATTTTACAGGCCGGTTTAAAGTCTGGATTAATTAAAAAATCTGGCAGTTGGTTTCAATATGAAAATAGAAAGTTAGGACAAGGGGTAGAGGGCGCTAGGATTTTCTTAAAAGAAAATCCAGATTTGGTTGATAAAATCAAGAAAGAAATAATGGCTAGTTAATTATTTAAACTAAACCCTAAATAAAAAGCTGCTATAATTTAAGCAGTTTTTTATTCCCGAAATTTTAATAATTAATTAAGCAATATAAGGTAATAAACCTAAATGTCTTGCTCTTTTTATTGCCCGAGCTAACTTTCTTTGATGGTAAGAACAGGTCCCGGTTCTCTTCCTTGCTCTGATTTTTGACAAACCAGAGATAAACCTTCGTAAAATAGCCGTATCTTTAAAGTCAATTTCGTTAATATTTTTTTGGCAAAAATAACAATACATAATTGCTGTTAAACTCTTAATAAAACCAAAAAGATAGCGTTTGGCTAGGGTTCTAACTCTAAAAAGGTATGTCTTTTATGTCAATTTCTTCTTCTGCTCCCTCTTCTATGATAGGAATTTCTTCCTGGGTTGTCTTTACTTCTGGCTGAACGGTCCTGCCTGCTAATTTTGGCCCTAACTGCATTCTCTCGCCGATAATCTCAGTTCTAAATCGTTTATTTCCGGAAGGATCCTCCCATGATCTCGTTTCAAGTCTTCCCTCGATTAAGACCAAGCTGCCCTTTCTTAAGAACTGCGAAGCAATTTCGGCTAGCCTTCTCCATAAGACAATAGAGTGATATTCAGTTTTTTCTTGTTTTTGTCCCGTTCCTCTGTCGTTCCAAACGCGATTGGTGGCTAATCTAAAACTGCAAACTGATTGTCCGCCAGGTGTTGATCTTGTTTCGGGGTCGCTAACCACTCTTCCGACAAGGATAATTTTATTTAAATTCATTGTTGGAAAAGAAAACTTAAGTTTCTTCTAATATTTCTTCGAGTTTCTTTTCAATTTCTGACAAATCGACCTTTTCTTCTTTGTGCACTTCTATTTTTTTTGTCCTTCTTTCCAAGAACGGCGAGGTTTTTGTTTTCTTTAATAATTTCTTTGACAAGAGAAGATGGCGAATAATTTGCCCTCCCGACTGTAATTCTTTTTCCAGATTTATTATTTTTTCAGGATCGAGATAGAAAGAAATGTAAACCAGGTAAGCTTGAATGCTTTTATCTATCGGATAACTTAAGATTTGCCTAGACGGTTTTTTATCTTCAATTAAAATTCCGTTCTCTTTCTGGATAAAGGAATTTATATTTTCAGAAATTTTTTCAGCTTCTTTCTCGCTTAGTTTTTGAGAAATAAGATAGGTTAATTCGTATAGTTTCATTTTCTAGATTTTAAATTCAATTACATCACCGTCTTGAACAACATATTCTCTCCCGACAGTTTTTAACCATCCAAGCTCTCTGGCCTTTGACCAGGAGCCGGCCTCAGCTAATTTTTGCCAGGGGACAACTTCGGCCCGGATGAATTTTTCCTTAAAATCAGAATGGACCACATTCCCGGCTTCAGGAGCTTGAGTTCCTTTTTTGATCGTCCAAGCTCTTGTTTCTTCTCCCCCTTTTATTGTATAAAAAGTAATTAAATCAAGAATATTGTAACAACTTAAAATAATTTGGTCAAGCTGAGAATTTAAGCCAAGCTCTTTTGCCTCAGAATCAGAAAGGTCAGAAATTTCTTCTTCTGTTTTAAGATTAATCTGAATTGCAGGTAATTTTTTTTCTCCATCTTCATGGTCGTCAATATTTAACACGCAAACAGTTGGCTTTTCAGTTAAGAATTGGAACTCTTTGAGCTCAACCTTGTCTTCGTCAGTCAGTTTAATATCTGATATTAGATTTCCTTTAGAAACGGTTTCCTTAATCAACCCAAAGAGTTCTAGCTTTCTAATCATCTTTTTATCCCCGCCTTTAGTATCTTTTTCTAACTGAGATAATAGTTTTTCTAAAGCCTCCAGGTCTTTCATTAAGAGTTCGGTTCTAATCGTCTCAATATCACGTTCGGGATTAATATCTTTATCAACATGTTCAACTTTATCTGACTTAAAAGATCTAACTATTTCTAAAATCATATCGCAATTTCTAATCTGAGCCAGAAATTGATTGCCGAGCCCTTCGCCTTTATGCGCTCCCTTGACCAGCCCGGCAATATCAAAAAATTCAATAATGGTTGGAGTTACCCTTTCTGGTTTTATAATTTCGGCAATCTTTTCAAGCCTCAGGTCAGGGACTGCAACAACGCCAATGTTAGGATTAATAGTGGTAAAAGGATAGTTAGCTATATCTACTGTTTTCTTTGTTAAGGCCTTAAAAAGAGTTGATTTTCCAACGTTTGGAAGGCCAACAATTCCCACTGAAAACGACATACCCCGTAGGAAATTAAATATTTTCCGTGGTTATTTTAGATAGACCTTTAAATAACTGTATAATTTACGGCCTCGTAGATAGTCCGGAATTTTTGCTAGAAAATATTTTAGCTAATATATAATTTTCAGGACCTAATCTCTATTTTTTTACCCCCTTATTAACGAAAACCTTTCGGTTTCCTACGGGGCATACCCCGTAGGAAATTAAATATTTTCCGTGGTTATGTGTTGATATTTGAAAATTTCCATAGTAATCGTTGTTTGTTAAATCAAGGGTTCTTTGTGAGAAAATATTTAAATATACATACATCCTGGAGGAATACGATCTTGATGCTATAGACACTTAACCGACGAGAACCCTTCTGTTTCCTACGGGGCATATAAATATGTTACCTCGTAAGAAGCCACAAGTCAATTTTTGGAGATTTTAACGTTTCGCAAAGTTTCTAGCAGGGTGTTATAATAAAAATGTATGAAAATCAACCCATTCGACAGGCTCAGGGTTAATACTGAGCAAGGTCGAAGTATCAATGAGAATATTTTCCGTGCTTATGATATTCGGGGAATTTATCCTACGCAATTAAATGAAGGGGTGGCAGGAAGAATAGCCCAAGCATACGCCACTTTGTATCCACAGGCAAAAAAAATAGTTGTATCTCGCGATCCCCGGCTCAGCTCTCCTTCGTTATTTAAAATAATTTCCGAAACCTTAGTTAAAGCCGGAAAGGAAGTAATTGACCTTGGAATCTCTCCTGACCCACTATTCTATTTTTCTATATTCCACTATAAATTTGACGGTGGAATAATGATTTCTGGCTCACATAATCCCAAAGAATATAATGGCATTACTTTGCATATAAGAAAAGCAGGAAAAGAGATTAGTGAAGATGTTATAGGAGAAGATTTAGAAAAGATAAAAAAGTTGGTGGTTGAGAACAAGGACACCGAAATGCCCAAAAGAGACGGGAAGCTAATTACCTTTGATCCAGCTGAAGATTATGTTAATTATTTAACAGAAAAAATAAATCTAAAAAATAATCTTAAAATTATTATTGATTCAGGGAATGGAGCAGTAGGGCTTCTGCCAGAAAAAGTTTTTAAAAAGTTGGGTTGTGAAGTTAGAACAATTTATGGTGAACCAGATGGTACCTTTCCAAATCACTTGCCAGACCCTTATCAAGATGAAAATATCCAGGATATTAAGAAAGAGGTTTTAAAAGAGGGAGCTGATCTGGGTTTTGCCTATGATTCAGACGGGGATCGAGTTGTCCCAATTGACAATAAAGGCAGGGCGGTCGGAGGTGATTTCTGTCTTTTGATGTTAGCTCACCAGGCTATTCAGAAGAAAAAAGGTCCGATTGTCCATGATATGCGAGTCTCCAAAGCTTTTATAGACGAGATGAAAAATCTAGGGGTTAATACTTTTTTTTCTATTTCTCACCACAACGCAATCCTCAGAAAAATCATAGAGACAGGTGCTGTTTTTGGGGGAGAGGTTACTCTTCATTTTCTCTTTCCTTTAGATTATTATCTTTGCGATGATGCTCTTTTCGCCTCCTTAAAATTAGCTGAAATTGCTTCAAGCTACGAAGACTTCGCCGGACATATTGATACTTTACCTTGCTATTATGCGAGTCCGGAGATATTCATAGATACAACCGACGAAGAAAAATTTAAAATTATTGAAAATTTGCAAAAATATCTTAAGGAAAATAATTATAATTTCATTGACATAGATGGAGCAAGGATTAATTTCCCTAACGGTTGGGCATTGGCTAGAGCAGCAAATACCACCCCAATCATTAAATGCCGTTTCGAGGGTAGGACGAGAGAAGATTTGAAAGAGATTGAGAAAAAGGCGTTAGAAATTTTTGGGAAAGTTGGTGTCCCTATAACAAAAAAAACCTACCAAGAGTTGGGGTTGTAAAATAGGTTAAAAATATGGGCTTAAGCAAGACCCATTTTTTTTCTAACAACTTCCATCGTTGAAAAAGCTAAAGCTTGCGCCTTTTTTGCTCCCTGGCTAAGAATTTCTTCAAGATAAACCTCCCTGGTTTTAAATTCTTCCTTCTTTTTACGGAAAGGCCCTAGGGAACCGACCAATAATTCAGCAAGCGATTTTTTAAATTCTGCATATCCTCTGTTCTTAAAATTATTTTCCAATTCTTTAATTGATTTTCCGCTAAAAAGCGAATAAATAACCAGAAGATTAGAAATTCCCGGCTTTGAACTGGGGTTATGTTTTATTATTTTACCAGGATCGGTAACAGCTGCCATTATTTTCTTTTTAATTTCCTCAGAACTTTCAAGTAGGCTAATACAGCCTCTTTGGTCATCGGTTTTTGACATTTTCTTCTTCGGATTTTGTAGAGACATTATTTTAGCTCCTGTTACAGGAAGAAGGGCTTTAGGTTCTTTAAATGTTTGGCCGAATTTCAAATTAAATTTTCTAGCTAATAATCTGGCCAACTCTACATGTTGCTCTTGGTCCTTGCCAACAGGGATAAGGTCCGTTTGGTAGAGGAGAATGTCAGCTGCCATTAAGATTGGATAATCTAAAAGGCCAGCATTCACGTTTTCTCTAAATTGTTTTGATTTTTCTTTATACTGAGTCATTCTCTGTAGCTCAGCTACCGGACAAATAGTATTTAAAAGCCACGTTAATTCCACGTGTTCTTTTATATGTGACTGAACAAAAAAGATGCATTTCTCTGGGTTTAGTCCAGCAGCCAGATAAACAATAGCTGCATCTATAATATTATTTTTCAATTCAGATGGCCTATATGGGGTTGTTAGGGCATGAAGGTCAACAATACAAAAGATGCAATCAGATTCTTCTTGAAGTTTTATCCACTGTTTGATTGCCCCCAAATAATTTCCTATATGTAGTTCGCCCGTCGGTCTTATACCGCTAAAAACTCTCATATTTTTATACTTCAATAACTACCGGTAAGACCATCCCGTACAATTCCCTTCGGGATTATACGGGACAAGTTGGCCTTCTTGCTTATACCTCTATAACAACCGGTAGAACCATGGGTCGTCTTTGGGTTTTGCTAAATAGAAATTGGCCTATTTTATTTCTTATCTCATCTTTTACATAGACCCAGTTAACCGCTCCTCCAGAACCTACGGCATGGTTGACAATCCCAATAACCTTTTTCCTTGTCTCAGCTAATAATTCTTTAGATTCTTTTAAATAAACAAAACCCCTTGAAATAATATCCGGAGATCCCCTTACCCTGCCAGTTTGCCGGTCTACTACTGCCACGATAACAAACATCCCGTCTTTAGCCAATGTTTGCCGGTCTCGAAGAACAATTTCTCCCACATCCCCAATCCCCAGGCCGTCAACCATGATATAGTTCGAAGGAACGACTTCTTTCTCAATATAAATTCTTGATTGGCTCAAGTTAATAATTTGTCCATTTTCAGCAACTGCAATATTTCTTTCGGGAACTCCGCTTTCTCTGGCAATTTGGGCGTGAGATACTAACATTGAAAGTTGGCCGTGAATTGGTAAGAAAAATTTCGGCTGGACGATTCTTATCATTTCTTTTAATTCTGATTGATGAGCATGTCCCCCGGCATGAATATCCATCATTTTATAATGAAAAACTTTAGCCCCCTGGCGGTAAAACTGGTCTTTCACTATTTGAACAGTTCTTTCGTTGCCCGGAACCACCGAAGAGGATAAAATAACAGTATCGCCCTTTTTAAGTCGAAGAAAAGAGTGTTCTTTATTTGCAATTCTCATTAAAACCGCCCGGTCTTCACCCTGAGCACCGGTACAGATAATTGTTATTTTTTGATCCGGATATTTATCTGCCTCTTTAACTTTTATTAAGGTTCCCTTTTTGTTTTTTATAAATCCTAATCTTTTTGCAATTTCTACATTAGTCTTCATGGAATAACCTTCAACTATTACTTTCCTGCCATATTTCTCAGATAGCGCAATAATCTGCTGAATTCTATTAATTAAGGAAGAGAAGGTGGCCGCAATAATTCTGCCTTTGGAAACTTTAAAAATTTCTTCTAGGTTTTCCATGATTGTTTTTTCAGAAAGAGAGTGATTTCCGTTTTCAGCACCGGTTGAATCGGACATCAGAAGCAAGACGTTTCTTTTGCTAAAATCTCTTAGTTTATTAAAGTCCGTAGGTAAATCGTTAATTGGATTTTGATCAAATTTAAAATCTGACGTATGGATAATATTTCCAACCGGAGTTCTTATAAACAGGCCAAGGTTGTCCGGAATATTGTGATTCTGGCGGAAAAATTCAATTTTAAATGGTCCAAGATTTATTATTGAACCATTTTTAACTTCCATTATGTCCAGCTTAGGATAATGAGGAAATTCTTCCTGCCTCCTTACTATAATTCCCTTTGTTAGTGGGGCAGCAAACATTGGAATCTGTCCAATTTTGGGAGTGAGATAGGGGATTGCCCCAATGTGATCGTAGTGGCCGTGGGTGAAAACAGCTCCCAAAACCCTTTTCTCTTTGCCTCTAAGATAAGAAGTGTTTGGGACAATAAAATCAACCCCAGGCATATCTTCTTCGGGCATACGAAAACCTATATCAATAATTAGAATTTTCCCCTGATATTCTAAAAGAAGCATATTGCGGCCAACCTCACCAAGACCGCCTAAGGGAATAAGTTTTAAATTCTTTTGCATCGTATAATGTGTCATGTTTTTAAATATAATTCCCAGGGGGAGATTTGCCCCGCACCATCCCGCTTTAGCGGGAGGTGCGGGGCAAAAAATCTGCATTTGATGCCCTCGGTGGGACTCGAACCCACAAGCCTTATGGCATACGGTTCTGAACCGTACGCGTATTCCAATTCCGCCACGAGGGCAAAAAACAAAATATATTTGCCAACCTGTCCCGCACGCAGCTTGCTGTTGTGCGGGATTCCACCACCTGGGCTAAAATTTAGTTATTCAGAAGGTCTAAATTTCTCGGCATTTTCCTCAAAGGTTTTTTAAAGCGCAATTTTGGAAATTTTTTATAATTTCTGTTTTTAATCCAACCCGATCTAGTATAATAATAACAAGCGCCATGCATTATTTCTAAACCTTTGTAAATATTTTTATTTTTCTGGGACACCCAATTTCCTAGTCTTAAAATATTTTTTGTTGGGTTTATGCTAATAACATAATATTCCGGAGGAACAATTACCCAATCTCCTTTTTTTGCCCTCACCGTCATGATGTCTTTAACATCTCTCCCTTTCATTTTCTGCATTAAAAAAATTGCGTTTCCCTCAAGAACAGTATAGAACTCTTGAAGGCTATTTGAATTACAGTTCCCCTTTGTTTTCACAAATTCATTTCCAAACATCTTTGGGGGAATAACCGTAATGTCATATCTCAATTCTTCCATTTCTCTGACTCCCCGATACATGTAATAAACCTTAAGATTGGGGGCTTTTTTTAACCATTTTCTATCACGAATAACATCCTTCATATCATATAAAAATCGGACCTCGGGTTTTTTCTTCTTTACCCTCCCTTTTTTAATTTTCATTTCCATACTCTTTTTGTATTAATATACCAATTTTCAATATCGACAAATCTCTTTGAGGGTTTAGAAATTACTCTTGCAGATATTCCTTTTATTTCATTAGAGACCGGATAAAGAAAGTCAGGAGAGTATAGAAAAACAACAGGAGCATCATCAATTAAAATATCCTGGAATTTCCGGTATTTTTCAGCCCTCTCGCTTAAGTCTTGAATATTGCGGGCATCTTCCAGGAGCGAGTCCGCCTCTTTGTTGTCATAACCAGCCAAGTTCATTCCCGGATCTCTTTTCTGGGAGGAATGCCAGGAAGGATAGGGATCGGGTATAAGACCCGACACTTTTCCAACCAAAAGACTCTCATAATCTCTCTCTTTTAGAAAACTTTGTTGGGATTCTTGAATTAACATATCAATTGGTTTAATCTCAATTTCTACCCCTAATTTCTGCCACTGGTTTTTTATTAAATCGGCGACAAGAAAAAGTTCTTGAGAAAGTTCTTT
>Ga0315294_10003287_pt1 | contig 17600 bp, 18 predicted proteins | sample YL17G13_40_MG_FD_203626 | JGI IMG/M metagenome (GOLD analysis project Ga0315294, IMG submission 203626) | Sediment microbial communities from Yellowstone Lake, YNP, Wyoming, USA - YL17G13_40 | ecosystem: Environmental > Aquatic > Freshwater > Lake > Sediment | place: USA: Wyoming | collected... | reverse complement strand
GACACGGTGATGACCATTACGAGCGGCGGCTGCAATACCCTCGGATTTCTGGTCTATGATCCCGCCGTCATCCACACCGTCGACATCAATCCCAGCCAGGCCTTCCAGCTGGAGCTGAAGATGGCCGCGATGAAGAATCTGGAGCACATGGAGTTCGCGCGATTCCTCGGGCTGGCTCCGTCGTCGAATCGATTGGAGACCTACGCCTTCCTCAGAAACGAGCTGAGCCCGAAGGCCGCCGGCTTCTGGGACTCCCAGCGGACGATTGTCCGCAAGGGATTCCTCTTGCACGGAGGCTATGACAAATTCGTGAACCTCGTGGGGAAATTCGTCCGCCGCGGGCACGGCAGAAAAAGAGTCGATGGCTTGCTGGACGCCAAAAGCCTGGAGGCACAGCGGGCTTTTTATGATCGATTCTGGGACATCCGGCGGACCCGGCTGGTGTTCCACGTGTTCTATAACAAGCATGTTTTGGCCCGGATGGGCCTGGAGGCTGATTATTTCCGTTTCGACGACGGCTCGAGCTCGTTCGCCGAGAGTTTCCGGAGGAAATTCCGAAAAGTCGTTTACGACGTCCCCGTCCAGGGAAACTATTTCCTTCACCTCTATCTCAAGGGCCGTTACCGCTCGCTGCGGGAAGTTCCCGACTATCTTCGAGAAGAGCATTACGAGACCATCCGGAGTCGGCTAGGCAGGATCCGCGTCCTGACCGCCGACGCCAAGAAGTGGCTGGAGGAACAGCCCGCCGGCTCGATCGATTGTTTCGCCCTGTCCAATATCTGTGAACTGATGAGCCAGGCGGATACCCGGAAAATGTTTCAAGAGGTGCTCAGAACGGCCAGGCCCCGGGCGAGGATATGCTTCCGCAATCTGATGGTGCCGCGGGAAGTCCCCGAGGATTTGCGGGTTTTCATCCGGGAGGACGAAAGGCTGAGCCAGCAAATGAAGGACGCTGACCGGTCCTTTGTCTATTCCAAGGTGGCTGCCTATCATGTGGTCAAATGACCGGTGGGGATGAAACAGCGGGTGGGGTGGTCAGATGAAGTCAGAAGTGATTGACGCCCGGTGTCAGCTCGAGACCGCCGCCCATTGGGCGGCGAGTTTCAGGCTCGACCAGGCCCCCCGGGACGTCATCGATCTTTCGACATGGCAGATCGCCAACATCCTGGCCGCCATCCTGGCCGGTTCGCGCTCCGGCGCCGGGGAAAGGATCTGGCGGGCGACCCAGAGGACCATGGGGCCCGGGCCTTGCACGGTTATCCCGCACGGGGCCCGAGTTTCTCTATGGGATGCGCTTTACCTCCATGTCGCATTCGCCAACGCCCTCGAGCTCGATGATTTTCATTACCGCGGTCATATGGGCCAAGCGACGGTCGTCACGCCTCTAGCGATGTCCGAATTCCTCCCCCGGGACGGCTCCACGGCGCTGCGGGCCCAGATTGTCGCTAACGAGCTGGCCGGACGGTTGGGATGGGCGGTTACGGCGGAAATCCGGCACGGGCACCTGCGTTCCTACCTCCAGCGTTTTGCCGCGGCGGCCGCGGCCGGCGTTTTCCTGGATCTTACTGAGGCGGAGTTCGCGAACGCGTTCTCCATCGCGCTGACGTTGCCGGACCTGCCGCTCCACCCCGGTATGTATTCGCCGGACACGAAGGTCCTCGCGGGGGCCTCCGCGGTCGTGGAAGGCGTTCGCGCCGCGTTCTTCGCCAAGGAAGGCCTGACCGGAACGCATGATATCCTCGAGAATCGGGCGGGCTTTTACCGCCAGTTCACCCTGCAGCGCCGGGTCCGAAGTCCGTTCGTCCAATTGGGAGAAGCCTGGTGCACGCAAGCCTTGTCGTTCAAGCGCTATGCGGCCTGCGGTTACGCCTCGGGCGCCGTGGAAGCGGCATGCGAAATCCACGCCAGCCGGGAATTTCATCTCGAGGACGTCGACCGCGTCGAAGTGGCCACCGCCTTGACGGGGCTCATCATGGAGCGGCTGGCCGAGCCCCACGAACCGAACGTGTGGACCCCCGTCAACGTCCAATTCTCCATCCTCCGTTCCGTCGCGGCCGCCCTGTCCCTCGGCGAACTGAGGGGATATCACTTTACGGCGGAGGCCTTTCCGCGAATGCTTCCCCATGTCGAGCAGCTCTCGCAACGGTCCCGGCTCGTCCATGATTGGAAATTCACGGTCCACCAGCTTCTCGGCATTGATGCGGGTTTAAACAAGGGAGGAGGCAAGCACTCCGCGGACATGCTCCAGTTCTACCGGACAGCGCGCGTGTTCCGCTCGATGTTCGGCAGCGCCCGCGCCCTCGGGCCGCGGGACGTCGGGCAACTCCTCCGGCTGCCGAAAGAGGAGCGGAACTATTTTTTCCGTCGCTGGCGACGGAGCCTGAGCTCGCATGCCGGAAGATTTCCTTCGCATCGCGAAGACGAATACCGGCCCCTCGGGGATTTGCGCCGCCTCTCCTGGCGCATGGGAAGCCGGGTCACGGTCGTCCTCAATAATGGCAAGACACTCTCCGCGGAACGCATCCTCCCGTCCGGAATGGCCGGCGATCCGAACCGGAGAGAGGTCGTCCGGGAGAAGCTGGTCGCCGAAGGGGAGCCCATTCTGGGGCGCGAGGCATGCGAACGGCTCTGGGAGGCGGTGACGGGGCTCCCGGACACGCCGCCGGCATCCATCATCGCGCTAGCCGCGGAAAAGGGGAAGGAGCTGCGCCATGCTGAAACGAATTGACGGCCGATACGTCCACAAGATCCACGAGCGCAATGTCCTGATCGCTGATGTCCGGCAGAGACAAGTTGAGGAGGACTGGTTCGACGCGGAGATGGTCCACGACATGGAGCATCCATTTTTCTTCGAACACCCGCTCGATCACATCCCGGCCATGATGCTGGTCGAGGCCGGTCGTCAGCTGGGCATCGCCATTTCCCACCTGTTTCTCGGCGTTCCCCTCGGAGCAATGTTCGCCACCCAATCTTTTGACATCCGGTTCACGGATTTCGCCGAGATCCAAGCTCCGGTGATCATCTCGGCCAAAGTGACGGACAAGCAATATCGACGGGCGGCGTTGATCCACCTTCGGATGGACGGATACTTTTCCCAAGAAGGACGCCCCCTCGGAAGCATGGGCGGGACCTGGAGCATGCTCAATCCCAGGCTTTGGAAGCGGTACCGAAGGTTCGAACAATGCAAAAACCGGGTCAGGTGAACGGCCGCGTCCTGCTCACGGGCGCGACCGGCTTCATTGGCCGGGCCGTGCTCGAGGGCCTGCGTCGCCGGGACGACCGGCCCGTGAGGCTGCTCCTGCATCGACGCACCCCGGACCCTCCCCTGCCGGCCGGATTTGACGCCGTCTGCGCGGACCTCGCCCGTCCCGCGACCCTGTCCGGTGTCTGCGAGGCCGTCGACACGATCCTGCACGTCGCCACCTATATCGGCGATGATCAGGACCGTTTGGATGCGGTGAACGTGCGAGGAACGGAGGCGCTGGCATGCCAGGCCCGGACAGCCGGCGTCCGCCGCTTCGTCTACGTGAGCACCGCTGCCCTATACGGTTATGCCGTTCATCGCAACGCGAACGAAACGGACGTGAGGGTCAATCCGGCCACGCCGATCAGCCGGTCCCGCGCCCGGGCCGAGCAAGCGGTTCTCGCCGGCGGCGGCCTCGTCCTACGGCCGCTGTTCATCTACGGCCGCGGAGATACACATTTCCTTCCGGTGATCATCCGGTGCCTCCGCAAGTTTCCGTTTCTGATCAACGGCGGCCGGGCGCGTCTATCGGTCATTTCCGCGGACGACCTCGCCGCTGTCCTGGTCGCGCTGGCGACCGATGAGGGGACGCGGCCGCTCAGCGGCGTTTACCACGCGAACGACGGTCACCCCGTGAGCGTTCGCGATATCGTAGGTTCGCTGGCTGGTTGCCTCGGCTCGCGTCGACCCCCGTTCAGCCTGCCGTTCTTCATCGCCCGGCATGTCCTCCGTATGTCCGGCCAAAGCGCCTTCCCGAAGGCGAGCCAGCTTTCGTTAAAGCACCGCCTTTTTCTGATTTCAAAAGACCATTATTATGACTCCACAAAGCTCTGGGATCGGATTGGTGCAGGGCCGGGCCCGCCTTTACCGGAACAGCTGCCGAGGTATGCGGATTGGTACCGCCAGTTCTTGGGGCCCAATCCTGTCGAAGGGCGAAGATGACTCTTCGACGCGGACAGCTCCGGGTTTCTGATTTCGTTTCGGCGTTCCTCAACCCTTCGGTTTTGACGGGCATCTTTTTCTGCCTGCTGGCGGCCCACAGCGAGCCGGCGGGCGCCAGCCGCGGCATCCACAACATCATCGGCGTCACCTTTACGATAGCGATCCCCGTCGGATTACTCTTTTTGCTGAAGGCCCTCGGCCGGCTCAGCGATGTGGAAATGCGCGTCCGTTCCGAACGGTCGCTTGATTATGGACTCTGCGCGGCGGGGTATGGCATCGGGGCCGGGCTCTTGTGGATCACGGGGGCCCCCTGGCCTCTGTGGGGGCTTTTGGCCTTGCACGTCCCGAACACCCTCGCCCTTATCATCTTCAACTGCAAGCTGAAGGTGAGCATCCATACGATGGTCCTCACGAGTCTCTCGGTAGCGGCGCTGATGTTTTTGGGAAGGGCGTGGGCCCCCGTCGGTCTTCTCGTCCCGGCTGCCGCATGGGCCAGATGGGATGCCGGCAACCATACGGTAAAGGAGCTCTTCTGGGGGATCCTGATCGGTGGCCTGCTGACCCCGATCGAAATCTTCGCGCTGCAAGCAGCGTTCGGAGGCTAGGGCATGCTTTCCCTCGGCGCTTCGAGATCAAATCGCGAGGTTGGGCCTTCTCCCAGGACACATCCGAGACACCCCTGGCGCCCCAACCGAAAAACGTCTCCCCAGGCGGGACGGTCATGTTGAGGCTCCTTACGAAATCCCTCCGTGGCCGCCGCATCCGGACATGGCTGGCCGTGGCCGGCGTGGCCACGTGTACCCTCCTGGTGATTGTCATCGCCTCCGCGTATCGCAGTGTCCGGACGGCGATGTCGGACTATGCCGGCCAGGCCGCTGTCGACCTCTGGATCGCCCCTCAGGGAGCCGACAACATGATTCGCGGCTCCTTCGTGTCTTTCATTCCCCTCGCCGATATCGACTCCCTTCGGGCCGTCCCCGGCGTGGCCGTCGCGGATCCAATCCTCCAGGGGTTTCTTCCCGTCAAATCGCTCAAGTCGAACGGCCCGCAAAAACGACTGACACTGCTGACGGTCGGATTCCGGCTGCCGGACGGGCTGGGCGGTCCTCCGGCCTATATCAAGGGCCGGGCGCCCCGGGCCAGCGATGAGGTGGCCCTGGACAAGGCCGCGGCCTATCGGTTGAGCGTCGCCGTGGGCGATACCATCGAATTCATTGACCGTAAGGTCGTCGTCACCGGCCTGACGACGGGCACGAACATCCTGGCCACCCAGTTTATATTCGCGGATTTTGACCGGGTCGCCAGCAGCAGCGACGCCGTGGAACAAGCTTCGTTTGTTCTCATCAAGCTGGCGCCCGAGGCCGAGCGGGAGCGGGTCATCCAGACCATAGAAAAGCGATTCCCGGGCCTTCGGGCTTATGCCCGGGAGGATTTCGTGGAGTCGAACGAGCGGGAGGTCTCCGCCGGCTTCGTCCCTCTCCTCACGCTTGTTACAGTCCTGGGCGTCGGCGCTGCGGCGCTTCTGGTCGGCCTCCTCATTCTCAGTGTGGTAGATGAACGTCGCGGCGACATTGCCGTGCTACTTGCGCTCGGAACGGGGGCGAGGGCCGTCGGCAGAGGCGTACTCGCTCAGGCCACGGTGCTATCGTCAACGGGGGCGCTGATCGGGGTCGCCCTGTCTTACGGGCTGAACGCGGCGCTCGAGGCGGCGCTTCCCACGATCCCCCTCCGCATCTCCGCCCTGGATGTGGCGTTCATCGCCCTGCTTTTTATCATGACGGGTTTGGGGGCTTCCCTGGCCCCGGTCGCTCAGTTGAGCGCTATCGATCCCCTGGAGGCATTTCGCTCATGATCCCGCTCGTCCTGGACGGTGTATCGAAAACCCGCGGCCAGGGCCCTCGGGCGGTGAAAGTGCTGCACGAAATTTCCCTCTCGGTGAATGCCGGGGAGTTTGTGCTACTCGAGGGCCCAAGCGGATCGGGCAAGACGACATTGTTGGCCGTCGCAGGGGGGATCCTCACACCCGAATCGGGGAAGGTTTTTCTGGACGGGCACCAGCTTCATGGCAACTCGAGGGGCTTGGACCGCCGCCGGCGGGCCAAGGCCGTCGGGCTTGTTTTTCAACGCTCCAATCTGCTGCCCCAATTGTCCATCCGGGAGAATCTCCTGCTGATGGGCCGGATTGCGGGGCTGAAGTTCGAGGAAGCCTGCCGAGAGGCGGAGGATTTGCTCCGGAGACTGGACCTCCTCAAGCTGAAGGACCGCTATCCCCATGAACTCTCCTGCGGAGAAGAACAGCGCGTGGCTGTCGCCCGCGCCCTTATCCACCGGCCCCCGGTCGTGCTCGCGGATGAGCCCACGGGGAATCTAGACAGCCGTGCCGGGCAGATCGTGGCCGAAAGCCTGGCCGAGCTGGCGAAGGTGCGAAACAGCGCGGTCGTCGTGGCCACCCACGACATCCGGATTGCCTCCTTCGCTTCCCGGCGGATCAAGATCGAGGATGGGAGAATCCAGCCCTAGGGGGATTTGGGGCCCTCGGGCCGCGCCGGCGGGCCGGAGATGAGATGAGCACAAAGATGACGGACAAACGGCTACTCGTCGGAAAACTCGCCTTTCGCGCGACAGATGGCTTGGTCCTTGTCACCCTTGCCTTCATCACACTTCTGACCATCTTGTTCAACCGACACGTCGAGGGTTGGGGACTCCTTGCCCTGAAGAATCTTGGCGCCGGGCTTGTCTATCTGGCGGCCCTTTATTTCGGCGAGCGATCCACAAAAAAAGTCCGTCGGTTTTTCCTCCGAATGGCCGGAGTCCTGTTTATCTTTACGTACATCAACCTCGCGGTCAACAAGCTCCAGTTGATCATTTATAACCGCTGGCTGGACGAAAGCGTCCTGAGCATGGAAAAGGCCCTCTTCGGAGTTCAGCCGACGCTGTGGCTGCAACAATTCATTTCCAGGCCCCTGACGGAGTGGCTGTTTTTCTCCTATGTCTTCTACCTTATTCTTTACCCGGCCCTCTGCGGCCTCGTTTTTTTCCGGAAAGGCGAGCAAGCCGCGGAGGATTGTCTTTTCTCGCTCGGCCTTTCGAACGTGATCTGTGATTTGGGCTTCCTGCTGTATCCCGTCGCAGGGCCGCTGGCCCATATGGGGAAGCAATACACCGTTCCTTTGGACGGATATGTCTGGACATATCTCGGCGAATACCTCCGCACCCACTGGCAGTTTGTCGGAGGAACGATCCCGAGTCCGCACTGCTCCAATGCTACGGTGATGTGGCTAATGGCGTATCGTTATCACCGCTCATCATTCTGGATCCTCTCGCCGATCTTCCTCTCGTTGTATCTCTCCACGGTCTACTGCCGATATCATTATGTTACAGACTCGGTCGTGGGCGTAGCGGCGGCACTCCTCGTCTGGGCCATAGCTCCTGCGTGCAAGAACATTTGGGACCGCGCAGTTGAGCGACAAGCGATACGTTGGAGGGGGACGAGGACCTGAATTCCGAAATAACTACTTCTGGAACTTGTAGCCCGACCACGGCACCGTGACGAGGTGCTTCGGCGCGGCCGGGTCGTCCTCGATTTTCCGCCGCAGATTGTACATGAAGGTGTCGATCGTCCGCGTCGTCGGGAACTTCTCGTATTCCCAGACATTGCTGAGGATGGTCTCCCGGGAAACGACCTGGCCCTCGCGGGCGGCGAGGAACTTGAGCAGGCTGAACTCCCGGGCCGTCAGGTGAAGGTCCCGGCCGCCCTTGGTCGCGGCCTTCTTCCGGAAATCGACGGCGACATCCCCGAAGGAGCAGTCCTCGATCTCCGGGACCTCGGGCCGCGACCGTCTCAGCACGGCGTGGACCCGGGCGATGAACTCGTCCGTGCCGAAGGGCTTGGTCAGGTAATCGTCGCCGCCGAGCTCTAGCCCCAGGACCTTGTCCACTTCTTTTTTCTTCTGCCCGGACATGATGATCACGGGTACCTGCCGGCCGGCCTCCCGGAGCTTCCGGCAGACATCGAGCCCGCCGAGCGTGGGCATGACGATGTCGAGGACGACGAGGTCGTAGTTGCCCGGGAGCGCCTTGTTCAGGCCCTCCCGGCCGTCGCCGGCCTCCCCGACTCCATATCCCTCCATCTCGAGCGCCGCGGCGAGCGTCTGCCTCAGGACACGGTCGTCGTCGATGATCAGGATCTTCTTCATGGTTTCCGCCTTTTCGGGAATTTGAGTGTGAACGTGGTCCCCTTCCCCGGCATGCTCCGAAGGTCGATCGTCCCGCCGTGGGCGTCCATGATGTGCTTGACGATCTTCAACCCAAGGCCCACGCCTTTCGGGTCATGGCGGACGGCCGCCGGGGAACGGAAAAAGGCCTCGAATATCTTCTCGCGGTCCTCGGCCGGGATGCCGATGCCCTGGTCGCTGACGCTGACCCCGACCTGGCCGTCATCCTCCGCGAGCCGGACAGCGACGCGCTTCCGCCCGGCGCTGTACTTGATGGCGTTATCCACCAGGTTGAGCAGGGCCTGGCGGACCGCATCGGCATCGGCCTCGATCCAAACCGGCGCCTCGGGCGTCTCGACCTCGAGGTCGAGGTCCTCGCCCGCCGTCGCCGACCGCGCGATTTCGGCCACTTCGGCGACGAGCGGCTTGAGGTCCGTCTCGCGGAACTCGTAGCGTTTGGCGTCCTGCTCGATCCGGCCGAAGTCGAGGACGTTGTGGAGGTAGCGGCCGAGCCGGCCGCATTCTCCGGCCATGAGCTCGAGAAGGCGGGCCCGGCGCGCTTCGTCCCCGACCTTGCCCGACTGGAGGAGCTGGGAAATCCCCTGGAGGGAGGTCATCGGGGTCCGGAGCTCGTGGGACACGGAGGAGATGAACTCGGTCTTCATCCGGCCGAGCTCCTCCGACTTCTCCCGCGAGGCCCGCTCGTAGACGACCTCTTCCTGGAGCCGGATCCGGCGCAGGGCCGCGGCTGTTTCGACGGCCAGGGTCTCGAGGAGCTCGCGGTCTTCGTCCGTGAATTTCAAGCCCGACTTTTTCCGGCCGACGAAAACCCAGCCGGCAGAGGCGCCCTCGCCGAGCGGGAGCGGCAGGATGACTTCGTAGCCTGGGACATCCGGTCTCATGTCCGTCCAAGGGGCGCCCGACTCCGGGCGGCGTGAGAGGAGCGAGACGGCCGCGTCGTCGAGCCCTCGCCGCAGGACGACCCCGGGCGGCCCCTCGCCCGGTTCCAGGACGAGTGCGCCGACCTTCTCCACGGGGAGGATATCGGCAAGGGCGTTTTCAAAGAGATCCAGGAGCTCTCCGGGGCCGCAGGCCTTCGCGGCCGCCGTGCTGAAGTCGTGAACGGCCCTCCGGAAATCGTAGCTCCTGCGGAAAAAGGCCTTGTCCACGAGGACCTGGATCCTATTCCGGGCGGGCGCGAAAACCACGGCCGCGATGACGGCCGCGCCGACCGGGATCCAGCCCCGGCCCGGACGAGCTGGCCCGGCGAAAAGCTGTTTCAGCCCTTCGATCGACAGCAGGTAGATGCCGACCGTGACCATGGTCAGGAACGAGTAGACGAGGCTCCGGTTGATGATCAGGTCGACGTCCATGAGTTTGTATTTCAGGATGGTGAAGGCCAGGGCGAGCGGCAGGAGGACGAAGAAGGCGCTGGCGGCCTCCTCGCCGAGCAGCGGGGACAGGTCGAGGCCGCGAGGAAGCTGGTAGAGGAGCATGAACGGGCCGAGCCCCATGACCAGGCCCAACAAGACCCACTTGATCTGGTCCCGGCACTCGCGGGAGTCCGAGGCCCGATAGGACCGGATGAGGATGACGACCGCCGCGACGCACAGGGCCAAAGAGTAGAGACGGAAAAGGACGAAATATTTCATTATGCGGAACATTTCGACCGACGGCAGGAGGAGAGAGGAGGCGAACACGGCGCTGAAAAACCCACCGAAAAGAAGGGATGCGCCCCAGATCGCGAGAAATCCGCGAACCTTGCCGCGGGGGGCGAGCGTCAGCGCGAATCTCAGGAGGAGGGCCGGCGTCAGCGTGTACGCGAAGAAAAAGAGAATCCCGGGAACGAGATAGAGCGCCCTCCCCTGGACACCGTACCACTCCCCGCTGATCATCACGGCTGAGGAGAAAGCCATGCACAGCCAGAAAAAGATGCGCGCCCGCGCGTCCTCGGAGCGGAGGATGAAGACGCCGAAGCCGATGATGAAGCCGAAAACCCCGGTCAGCAGGTAGACGATAGGGAACGTCCCGTTGGCATAGTGAGGAACGAGGCGCTCGCGGACGGCCTCCTCCCGGCCGTCCTTCACGAAGACGAATTCTACCGGGTCGCCGATCCGGTGGCGGGCCGCGACGAACTTGAAATCGAACGCCTGACCGCCGACTTCGAATCCATCGGCCCGGACGACCGCCCGCGGCAGCAGCTCGCCGGGGATTCCCGTCGCCTGAGCCAGCGCGTCCCAGGGTATTTCCGCCCGGCCGAGGAGCCCGACGAACGCGACGACGCTCAGCCCGAGGATGAGGGCCCCGGCGAGGAGAGAGAGATAGAAGGCCGCTTTCTTGCGTCCCATCTGTTGCCTGACTGGCCCCATTATAAAATATTGTGTCTCCGGATTTCAAGGAGACGGGCGGGCTTGAACGCCGCGCCGAAGCGTGCTACTTTAAACCTTCCCCAAGGAACCAAAGGAGGCGGCATGACCGACCGCGCAATATCTCCCTCTACCATCATCACCATCGAGCGCCACATCCTCGAGGAACAGGCCTTCCACCCCGAGGCCACGGGCGACCTGACCAACATCCTCTACGACCTGGCCCTGGCCGGGAAAGTCATCGCCAGCAAGACGACCCGGGCCGGCCTGGCCGAGATCCTCGGCCGGACGGAGGACATCAACATCCAAGGCGAGACGGTGATGAAACTCGACCGCTTCGCCGACCTGACGATCACCCGACTCACCGATCACACGGGCCGGCTGGCCGGGCTCGCCTCCGAGGAAAACGCCGAGTTCATACCCATCCCCGACAAGTACCCCATGGGGAAATACCTGCTCGTCTTCGACCCTCTCGACGGCTCCTCGAACGTCGACTACAACATGCCCATCGGCACGATCTTCGGGATCTACAAGCGGACGGGCGAGGACGGCCCGGTGAGCGTCTCTGAATTCCTCCAGCCCGGCCGGAATCTGGTCGCTTCCGGCTACATCGCCTACGGGACGAGCACGATGTTTGTCTATACGGCCGGGCACGGCGTCCACGGCTTCACGCTCGACCCGGCGGTGGGCGAATTCCTCCTGTCCCACCCCAACATCAAGATCCCGCCGGCCAAGTACTTCAGCGTCAACCTCGGCTACCAGCTCTACTGGAGCCTGGGTGTCCAGCGCTACACGGAATACCTGCAGGGGCACGGCGGCGGGATCAAGGGCCTCTCTTTGCGCTACATCGGGACGCTCGTCTCCGACTTCCACCGGAACCTCCTCGCGGGCGGCGTTTTCTATTACCCGGCCGACTCCAAGGACCCGCAGCTCCCGGCCGGAAAGCTCCGCCTTCTCTACGAAGCCGCGCCGCTCGCCTTCATCGCCGAACAGGCCGGCGGCTACGCCTCCGACGGCCTCGGGCCGATCCTCGACGTCGAGCCCACGTCTCTCCACCACCGAACGCCCCTCTACATCGGCAACAAGGACCTCGTCGAGAAAGTCGAGGAGCTCATCCGCGGCCTTGATTAGGGATCTTTCGCGGAAGGAAACGACATGAATACAAGTGGTTTTTCTCCCGGCTTCGGGGAAGCCCTCTATTCGGCTTGGCGAAGGATATCGCCCTTAGCCCCCCGACCCCCCCGGGGACCAGTCCCGGCGGTCCCCCCGCCTTCGGCGGGTCCCCCTCCGCTACGGGGGTCGTCAGGGCGAAATCCATCGCCGCCTCATGCTGGACTTCCCCAATACCGGGAGAAGAAACAAATAATTCACATCCGTATATTGTCCATACTGTTCGTCGCGGCGGCCTTAGCGGCCCCGGGCGGCGCGAAAAAAGAAGGCGGCTGGGTCAGCCTGTTCAACGGCCACGATCTCGAAGGCTGGACCCCCAAGTTCGCCGGGAGCGAATTGGGAGTGAACTATAAGAACACTTTCCGGGTCGAGGATGGTGTTCTCAAAGCGTCTTACGACGAGTACGAGAAGTTCGACGGCGAATTCGGGCATCTCTTCACCAAGGAGCCCTTCGGCCATTACATCCTGCGCGTTGAGTACCGTTTCACGGGAGACCAGACGCCCGGAGGTCCCTCCTGGGCCTTCCGGAACAGCGGCGTCATGTTCCACAGCCAGACCCCGGAGAGCATGGGCCTGGAGCAGAGCTTCCCGGTCTCGATCGAAGCCCAATTCCTGGGCGGCAACGGGACCGAGGACAGGCCGACGGCCAACCTCTGCACGCCGGGGACGAACGTCGTCATGGCCGGCGAGCTCGTGACGCGGCACTGCACCAATTCGACCGCGGCGACTTACCATGGGGACCAATGGGTGACGGTCGAGATCGAGGTCAACGGCGCCGGAGTCGTCCGGCACCTCATCGACGGCAAGGCCGTCATCGAATACGAACAGCCCCAGCTCGACCCCGCGGACGCCGATGCTCAGAAGCTCATCAAGGATGGGGTCCTGCTTCTCGAAAAAGGCTACATCGCCCTCCAGGCCGAGAGCCACCCGGTCGAGTTCCGCAGGATCGAGATTAAAATTCTCAAGTAGCGGCCGCGCGGCGGGCCAATCCGCGCAGCATGCCGGCGAATACCAGCCGGTGAAGCGGCCATACCGCGTACCAATAAACCAGCCCGGCCAGCCCACGCGGGTCGAACATGGCCGTCTGCGTGATCCGCGACCCGTCCCCCTCGGGCTCGACCTCGAAGACCAGCCAGGCCCGGCCCGGCAATTTCATCTCGGCCTCCAGGCGCAGGCGCCGCTCCGGCACGAGCTCCTCGACTCTCCAGAAATCGAGCGGCTCGCCGGCCCGTAATTCGAGCGGATGCCGCCGGCCCCGGCGCATGCCGACGCCTCCTGCCAGAAGGTCCAGGGCACCGCGCGCCCGCCAGAGCCAATTGCCGTAATACCAGCCGGTTTCGCCGCCGATCCGCTGGATGGGCGCGAACGCCCGGGCGGGCGGCGCCGCGACGCGCGCCGACCGCGCATCCACCAAGCGATTACCGAACCTCACGCCGCCCCACTGACGGGGCTCGCACGCCGCGCCAACGGAGTCCGCCCAATGGGTCTCCGCGAATTTCCTGTCTTCTCGGCGCAGCGCCTGGGCGATGGCCTCTTTAACGCCGACCGGCCGCACGGTGAAAGCGATCAAGGCCGAAGGGTCCCGGACCACGGTCGGATGCCGGACGCCGTCGATCAATTTGCGGCCCACCCGCGCGTAGAGCGGCGTCACCAGCCCGAGCCATAGACCGGACAGCCGCGGCGTAAGAAAAGGCACGGAGATCATCGCCCGGCGCAAGCCGCGTTGGCGAGCGTACTCGCGCATCAGGCCGCCGTAGGAAAGCCGGTCCGGCCCCCCGATCTCGAAGATCCGATGGCCCGACGGCGGGAGGTCCAGCGCGCCCATGAGATAGGCCAGCACGTCGTTGATCGCGATGGGCTGCGCCGGCACCCGCACCCAGCGCGGCGTGACCATTACGGGCAACCGTTCGACCAGCGCGCGGACCATTTCGAACGACAGGCTGCCGGAACCGAGGATGACGGAAGCGCGGAATTCGATGACGGGCACGCCGGCCGACCGGAGGATCTCTCCGACCTCGTGCCGACTGCGGAGATGCTGCGACAGCCCGTCCGCGTCGTCGCCCAGGCCGCCCAGATAAACGATGCGGCTCACACCGGCGGCCGATGCGGCCCGCGAAAAATTCCGGGCGGCCGCCCTGTCCTTTTCTTCGAAGCCGCCGGACGCGCCCATGGAATGGACGAGGTAATAGGCCGTGTACACGCCGCGAAGTGCGGGCCCGAGCGATTCGGCGTCGAGCAGGTCACCGGCCACGACCTCGGTCGACGCCCCTGCGCGCCCTTTCAGGAATTCCGGCCGCCGCGCCAGACAGCGCACCGGGCGGCCGCATTCCTCCAGCCGGCGCAACAGCCGGCCCCCGACATATCCGGTGGCGCCGGTCAGCAGGACGAGGTCGTTCATCCGGTACCCTCTTGGCTTTCGACGCCGTTAGGCGGCCAGGAGATCGCGGATCCTCTTCGCGTAAGCTTCGCTGGCCGGGTCCGGTGTTTCGATGACGATGCCCGCCGCTGAGGAAACCCCCAACCCGAGCTCGACGGCCCGGGCGATCTGCTCCTGGGCGAAGACGGCCGGCTTCATGATGGCGTCGTTCGACCCCAGCTCCTTGAGGATGGCCACCCCCACGGCATCGACGGCCACGCGGTCCGTGCCGGCCAGGAAGACGCCCGCGTCCTTGCGCGGCCCCTCCATCGGGCCCTCGTCGACGAAAGCCACGAGTCCGTCGAGGACGATCAAGGCCGGGCGATAGGCAAAGTTGATCTCGGCGATCATCCGTCTCTGATCGGGCGAGGAGTGGAGCTCCCGCATCAGCGTGTTGCCCTTGCGCGGCACGACCCCGACCGAGTTCTTGAGCGACATGGTGAATACGCCGCCGTACTGATGGGTCTTCAGACAGCAGGTGGAAACAACGCACTCGCTCTCGACGACAGGCCTGGCGACGAGGAAGCCGTCCTTCCAGTGCGAGCCGGGGGGCGTGATCTTGACGTAGCCGTCCGCGCCGAGCTCGTCGAAGTTCAGGAGCTTGGCATCGAAGGCGGCGGCGAGAGCGCGGACGCCCTTTTTATCGAAAACCTCTTCTGTCGGCTCGGGACCGCTCCGGTCGCCGATGGCCAGGCCCTTCGCTCCCATGTCCCGGATTCGCGCGAAGAGTGCTTTCAAGGTGTCGTTGTGGGTCGATCCCGGCGTTTCGTCGGAGGTGTTGAAATTCGGCTTGACGAGGACGCTCTTGCCCTGGAACGGGTTGATGTTCAGGAGGTCCAGGCACTTCTTGACGCCCTCGGCACGGTCTTCGGTCCTGACGAGGACGACGCGCGTCTTGGACGGCGCTGCCAGCGCGGGCCCCGGCAAACCCCATCCACCCGATGCGCGGCTGCGCGAATAGGCGTTCGTCGACAGCACGGCCGCGCCGGCCGCCCCGGCCCCGGCGGCGAGAAACTCCCGCCTTGTCATCTCTTTGAATTTTTTCATGGCCCTTCGCCCTCCCCGAATCTCTAGAATTATCTGCTTTCCCAATTTAGCATATTCGTCCGTCCCCGGCTATCATCTTGGGATGGCTGTGAGAATCCGGCCTGGGCAGAAGCGTTATCATCAATAGGACCGTTTGACAGTATTGCGGAGGAATGATATGGTTAGCCATATGAAAACAACCATACATATTCCAGATAGCCTGTTCAACGAGGCCCGGAAGGTCGCCAATCAGGAGAAAACGACGTTGAAAGCCCTTGTTGAGGAAGGGCTCAGGAAAGTCGTTGCCGAACACCGGGACCGCAAGCCCGAGGGGTTCAAGCTTCGCCAGGCAGCGTTCAAGGGCCAGGGCCTCCAGCCTCATTTGGCTGGCGTGACCTGGGACCAGATACTCGACCTGAGCTACGAAGGACGGGGCGGATGATCGCCGTCGACAGCAATATCTTGGTATATTCCCACCGCGAGGATTCGCCTTGGCATGCCGCCGCCTTCGAGTGCGTGCGGGGACTCGCCGAGAGCCGGACGCAATGGGCGATTCCCTGGCCCTGTCTCCACGAGTTCCTGGCCGTCACGACACACCCGCGGATCTACTCCCCTCCCACGCCTCTCGATCTGGCCGTCGACCAAGTCGATGCCTGGCTCGAATCGCCGGGCCTGGTCCTGTTGGCAGAAGACGGGGGCCATTGGCCGCGACTCCGCGCGCTCGTCCTCGCCGGGAAGGTGGCCGGCCCGAAAATCCACGACGCCCGGATCGCCGCCGTTTGTCTTCAGCACGGAATCGGCGAACTGTGGACGATCGATCGGGACTTCAGCCGCTTTCCCGGCCTGCGGGCCCGCAATCCCCTCAAGCCGCTGTAGAGATTCCACTCTCTGAATATCCTCGAGGTGGACAAACAACTGCCTCAAGCAGATTCCTTAGCCGAGCCGTCGGCGTTTCCGCCCAAAAGCCCTGCTCTGAGACGAAACCTCCAGGGCAGGCGTCTATTGAATCAGAGTTAAAGAATTAAGCCTCTTGACATATACACTATATTCGTGTACACGCTAATAGTGTTATGAGGGAGGCTTGGTTATGCTCAAGAACATCACCCTGAGCGCGGAGGAAGGATTGATCGAGAAGGCCCGCGACAAGGCGCGTCGCCAGCGGACGACGCTCAACGCGACGTTCCGCCAGTGGCTGCGTCAGTATGTGAGCCATGGCTCCAAGGCCGAGGATTATGGTCCCTTTATGGACTCGTTGAGCTATGCCCGGCCCGGAAAGAAATTCTCGAGGGACGAGTTGAATGAGCGCTAAGTTCTTCCTCGATACCAATATCCTCGTCTACACGTTCGACGAGGAAAATCCCGAAAAGCGCGAACGGGCCAGGGCGCTCGTCTCAGAAGCCCTCGCCGAATCTAGCGGCGCCATCAGCTACCAGGTCATACAGGAATTTCTGAACGCCGCCCTCAGAAAGTTCTCGAAACCGCTCACGGCCGGGGACGCCGAACGCTACCTCACGGTCGTCCTCGAACCCCTGTGCACGGTTTTCGCCGGAGTCGAGCTCTACCATCAGGCCATCGACATCGCGGAGCGCTGGAAGTACTCATTCTACGATTCGCTGGTCATCGCGTCCGCTCTACAGGCCGGGTGCACAGTCCTCTATTCCGAAGACCTCCAGCACGGCCAGAAAATCGGCGATCTCCGGATCCTCAACCCCTTCGTCGAATCTCCCCAGAGTTGAGGAGCCGCAGCTTCACTTTGGCGTAGACGTCCTTTCGATGTCCGATCTTGAGGACCATGATCGCATCGCCCAAAACACGATAGACGACGCGGTAATCTCCGACCCGCATTTTCCGGTGCCCGGCAAGGCTCTGTTTGAGCGGACGGCCGGCGCGGACCGGATCCGGCGCCAGTCTTTTTTCTATCGCCCCCCGCAATCGGTCTTTGATGTTCTCAGGCAGATTCTCGATATCCTCGGCTACCAGGGGATGGTAGAGGAGCCGATAGGTCATTTCTTCTTCCACACCCTCTTATGCGAGAGGGCCTTTTCGGCCGAGAAGGTCTTTTCTCTTTCCGAGGCCGCCTCCACCCAGAAAGCGTCCTCGTCATCGGCGACGGCTTCCTTGAGAAGATCCCTGGCCTTCATGGATACGGAAACATCATCCCGCCTGGCCAGCTCCTTGAGCGTCCAGTACAAGGAGTCCTCCATCACGACATTCACTCGGGG
>Ga0315294_10003286_pt1 | contig 17602 bp, 3 predicted proteins | sample YL17G13_40_MG_FD_203626 | JGI IMG/M metagenome (GOLD analysis project Ga0315294, IMG submission 203626) | Sediment microbial communities from Yellowstone Lake, YNP, Wyoming, USA - YL17G13_40 | ecosystem: Environmental > Aquatic > Freshwater > Lake > Sediment | place: USA: Wyoming | collected... | reverse complement strand
GGATTACCGCAGCTAAGGTTCTGTCAAACATGGGAACGGTAGCAAGGGATGCCCTGCCCGTCTTGTCGGACGTGGCCGCAAACGATAACGATGAATCCGTGCGTGCCATAGCAAAAAAAGCGGCGGAGAATTTACAATCCTGTATAGAGGGAAATGTTTTACCGGCAATGCCGGTCATGCGTGAAATCACGCCTCCACGGGGTTTCAGAATGGAGAAATTACTTTACAGGATAGCAGGAAAGTCATTTGACTACCCACGTCCTAACGACCATTGGATAAATTCAACACTTCGATATGCATTTAATAAAGCTGCAAACCCTGAGGTTGACGCATCATTCGAAAAGGCATTTATGCACACATTTAACGACGAGGTGAGAGAAGAAGATGCAATATCTCTAGAGGACACGATAGGCGATGATGATAAAGTATTAGCATTGATACATGCGCTGGAAGACGAGTTAATAAATATTTTGAATGAGAAGGAACGAATAGATGGCTGGGGCGCGACTACTGATGGCCCTTACATTTATCACTGGGCAGCTGCAGCAATATTAGGACATATTGGCAGTGATAAAGCGGTCGGGCCGTTAGTGAAAGTGTTAGAAAATAAGAAAGAAAATGCCAGGACGCATTTTTTTGCAGCAGAAGCCTTGGGACAGATAGGAGATAGGCGAGCGATAGCGCCTTTGATAGAAACATTAAAATCAAATGAAGAATATCAGCTTACTTGGAGTGGCGTTCTCATTGTTGCTCACCAAGCAGCAGAAAGTTTAGGGAAACTAAATGATGAGAGAGGCGCAGAGCCTTTAATCGCCGCGTTCAAAACTGCATTGCCTAATGGATACAGGGCAGATGGCCCATCCGATATATCTGTATATACCGAAGCGTTAGGTATTCTCGGAGATAAAAGGGCAGTTGGGCTACTTATTGATCTTTTGTCGAATGATAATGCCTCTAAATGGGCACGCGTTGCAGCTGCAAATGCTTTAGGTCTTATAGGGGATGCTAAGGCGGTAGAGCCTTTACAAAAAATGCTGATGCACAAAGACGAAGACATACAAAATAAGGCTATTGAAGCAATCGGTAAAATGGGTACTTCCGCTAAAGGAGCACTGCCCGTCTTGAAGGATATAGCAAGAAATAGCAAAGATTATTTTGGCGCGAAATGGAAAGCAGAAGATGCTATTAAAGCGATTGAAAAAGCCATAGAAGCGCAAACTATTACGCCGCCTGCGGCAGAGCCGAAAAAAGGCGTCATGCTGAATAAAGTTCCGCAGAGAACGATGGCCGCAACTCAAAGAATCGAAACGGCAATGCCGGATCTTGACAAGATACGATTTGGTGAACAATGGCGCTCAAACAGGATCATCGATGTGCTATGGGATGCAAACCTGGGAGTCATATCGAAGGGTCATGCGGAACAGGAGCTCGCTGCTCTTGCCCCGGAGGTCGGAGCATCTTCCGAAGAGCGAAATGGCGTTTATGGCCAATGGCTGGCAATGGCCGGTTCGGCGATGGTTGCCTTAGGGGTGAAGCCTGAAAATAAGTATTCAGCGCCGACAGACGAAGATATCCGTCAAATAGCATCGCGGATAAAAGAAGCCGGCGTAGAAGTATTCATACCGAAATCTCAATTTCCGGGAGATAACATCACCAGGTATAGAGGTATAGTCGAGGCCATAGGAGGCACGTTAAGGCCCTATCAGCGCATCGAGGACTTGAAGACCATGATAAAGAATCCCGGGAGGTCGATAGTAATGACCAGCGGTATTACTGATAGTGATGCCGGTCTTTTGGAGACATTAAAAGCAAGTATGCCGGCGCTACGGGTTATTAATTTTGCGAAGATGGACGATTTGGATAAGATGTCTGCCGACGAACTTGATAACTATGAAGCGGAGATATTGAGCATACTTCTTGTGGCGAGAATAATAACACCTGAAGATTTTCAAGATAAAGGCAGCTCTACATATAGGCTGCTTTCTTATTTATTGGAGGACTATATGCCTGAAGGCACCGCAGTTGAAAATTACATTCAGGATATAGTAACCAGCGCAGCCAGATTAATCAAGACCATATTAAAAGCTCTGCCTATAACGGCATACAAAACAATGAGGCAATCGATAGAAGTGCTCTGGGCAGCATAATAAATGAAATATAAGAATGGTAGCCTATCACTGCTTTCTGAATTCCAGAAATGCGGTGACGGGCTATAACTGTCTTAGGGCATAGTAAAAATATTTAAGATTGTGTGACGGAAAAAATAAGGAACTCCTCATGGACAGAATAAAAAGATCGGCTTTGTTTAGATCGATATCAGTGGTTCTGATTATCACCTTCATCGCGCTCGACATATCCTACGCATATCCTCCTGAAACGACATCCGCGCATTCCACGCTTGCGGTCGCATCACGACTCCAGGATCAGGCGTTCTTTTCGACGTACTCGATTCTCGAGTCCCTGAACGACATCGGCGAAGGTGTCTTTGGCAGGCAGGAGACGGGCGAGGAGCCGGTCCGGCTTAAATATCTTAACGATAGCGAATATATAAGGCTCAGCGAAAGGCTGAGCCCATTCGGCATCAAGATAGTGAAGATCGTCCCCGTCGATTACTTCAAAAATACCCCGGGAAAAGCGGAAGAGCTCAAAGCTGCTCTTGACGAGATAGGGTATAAAGGAAGAACCTATCCCGACGGGGTTGCTTTCATCCTGTTCGAGATACACGGCAAGAAGCTCCTTGTGCAGATCGCCGAGAAAGAGAAGGTCTCTCCCGAGATGCTGCCGGGCTACACATGGGTGGTTTCTGATAAGTATGTGGTGAAGCGTGTGCCGGAGGATTACAGAGAGGGGGATGCTCCGGCAGGAGTGCCTTCATCCGTCATTGCGATCCCGCCCATAACAGGACAGATGGCGGGAGAAGCAATCTTGCCTTTGGGCGCCGTAAAAGAAGGGCCGAAAATAACCATATCCGAACCGCTCCCCCTGACGGATGTGCCCGTTACAGCAGCCGCCGGTTCGACGACAGCGCCAAGGAAGGTACCTACGTTACGGGTGATCATCGTTTCGCTGGCGCTTACGGTGCTCACCGTCGTTTCCGCATTTGCGGGAGAGGCAGGGGCGGTAGCGTTCACGGCAGGATCTATATTCTCTGCAGTGAAAGACCTCGCCTTCACGCATCCGATCACCGCGAGAGTCGTAGCGCTCGGCATCGGCATCGCCGCGTTCTTCGCGGTCTGGCGGGTATTCTTTCCAGTGAGCTGGCACTCGATACGGCTAAAAAGCACTGATTTTACGGTCCGGCACTCCGCGGTAACAGCCTTAGGCGAGACAGGGGATCCCAGGGCAGTTAAGCCTCTCATAAAGGCGCTAGGTGATAGTTACTCATTGATTCGCTCCTCGGCTGCAATAGCCTTAGGCAAAATAAAAGACCCCCGGACAGTCGAACCCCTCATAAGAGCGCTAGAGGATAGTAACTTTCATGTCCGCTTCGCCGCCAGAGAAGCCTTAGGTATGATCGGCTGGAAACCGCTGACGCAAGAAGATGGCACAGCTCATGTGAAAGTACAGGAACATGCCGTTGACGTTCCTCTAAGGGACGCACTGCCGCAGGCCGGCGATGCCACAAAGACCCTCGAGGCTTGGGTGGCACCGAAAGGACCGTCCCTCGAAGCGTCCGTTGCACAAAACAAGTCTCCTGCCGTTGCGTCAAAAAAATTTCACTTTAGCGCTAAGCTATTGATCATTCCGGCAATTGCTATCACCGCATCTTGTCTTTTTGGCGGTCTCTATGTTGATTTATTCCCTTCAGCTTCTGCTTCCGTTTCCGCCTCCGTTTCTGCGTCTGCTTCTGCCGTCTCTTCCCATGCCTCTTTTTGGAAGGCATTATGTGCTACGACGATCATCGGCGGCATAGCCTTGGGGGGCGGTAGTTACATGACACAGACCGCAAAAGGCGACCCCGTCAGCTGGAAAAAAATAAGGCGCTGGGGGTGGTCGGAGCCTTTTTATTAGGGCCGATAACCTACGGTTTGTGGTTCCCGTTTTTGAGCAATTTTACCAAAGACAACAGCCTATTATTTGCTATCATTGATCTGTGTGTCTTCGCGCCGGCCGTATTCATTCCGCTTGAATTCCTTGCACAGCAATATTATGTTTCCAGGGACGACCCCGTCAACTGGGAAAAAATAGGGCGCTGGGAAACCATTAAAGCGTTCTTAAGATTTATCGGGTTGAATATTCTCTGGTTCGGCCCGATCTTGTATATCGGAAGGAAATATTTTCCAGACTGGATAGTTCTGATCGACGCCAATGCCGGGATCGTTTGGGCCGGTGTTGCCGTATATTTATTGGAGTCCTGGAAGGGGAAGGCAGGCCGTAGTCAGCAAATAAGAGATGCCGGGGACTTTCCCCAAAGGGACACACTACCGCAGGCAGGCGATACCACAAATACTCCCGACGCTGGGGTGGCACCGGAAGGACCGTCCCTCAAAGCCAAGGCAGAGATCCTCGAGACGTCAGATCCCGGTATGCGTTATGCTGCGGCGCTCAATACGCTTAAAGAATACAATCAGGAGCATCTCTTGGCCGGATGGGAAGATCTTGACGCCGGCGAACAGAAGGCCTTACTCGCCGAGGTGGAGCAGATAGATTGGAAGGCGTTCATGGCGGCGCATCGGGCGGCGTCAAGGGGCGAGGGCAAGCCCGTCGTTGATATTTCGCGCGTGACACCGTTCGTGCCGGTCATCGCTGACAGCGATCCGGAAAGAGACGTCGCTATCGCGGAGGGCCGCCGGGTCCTGGCCGAAGGCGCATCGAGCGAAGCCCTTAGGGACAGGGCGGCATTCGGCGGAATAGTCGTTGCCGGAGGAAGCGGCCGGAGATTCGGCGAGACCGGCGCCAAGGGAGTTTACGGCCCAGTGACGCCCCTGGGAGATGAATGTTTCTACGATGTACTGATACATAAGGTCCTGGCGTCCGCCAAAGCAAATGGCCATGGCGCCATGTATCCCTTGACCATCATGGTTGGCAGCGAGACTATCGATGATACTCTTTCCTACGTAAGGAAGTTGCCTGATGATATACGGGCCAGGATCATAATTCCCGAAAACCGTGAGTGGCCCCTTGTGGAAAGCGGTTCCGCGCGGGCGTTCCTCAAGTCCCGGGGGATTATTGCGCGCGGCGGCGCCGGCCATGCGGATGCCTTTGACCATATATTGAAACCGGAGGCCGGGGTCATCGGCCTGGTATGGTCTGATGCAAAAGGAGATTTTGTCGGAACCAACGTGGTTGCATGGTATCGCTCGTTCGGGGTCCGGTATGTGCAACATATGAACGTCGATAATCCGCTGACGCCGTTCGGCGACCCCTATATCGTCGGGAAACACGCGCTGAGCGAAGACAAAATAGCGGCGCGCGGCCAGAAGAGGGCGCATATCACCCATGTCGTCATCGAGAAGAGGTCGTCCGCGGAAGGCCTGGCCAATTTCTTGCGCGATGAGGGAAACATGCGGTTTTCTCTGGACTACAGGGATGCGACAGAAGAGATCAGGTCCGCGTGTACATTCGGCGGCCCGAGTATCGCCGTCGTCTCCCTGGAAAGTCTGGAAGGCGCGGCCGCGTCTTACTGGTCTCTTGACAAAGGTAAGGAGTGCCCGAACTTTGCCGACGGAAAACCCGGCACGACTAAAGCGGACAAGATCGAGGCGTCAAGCCTTAACACGCCGCGCTCCTCCAACAGCCTTGATATAGGTTTTCGGCTGAAGAGTAAAAACGGCCTGGATAGGGATGATATATTTGCCGAGACGAAGACGAAGGAGCAATTGAAAGAGGCCTTGGTGCTTCAGTCGCGCCACTGGAAGAAGCTGATCTCCCGGGCGGTTCCGGGCATCGATATACCGGCGTCGATGGTTGTCCAGCTGCCGTGGCCGGCCGATTATATGACGCCTGAAGAGCTCGCGAGGAAACTGTCCGCCCTGCGGTTCAGCGCCTATATAGCGGAAGGCGCCAGGGTTATGGTCGCGCCTGATTTCGGAAGCCTTACAACATTTTCAACGGGCGAAGACGGTGAGGATGTTCCCCCAAGGGATACACGCGCGCAATCCGGCGATACCACAAAGAAAGAAAACGACGATGCATTGGAAAGGGCTTTCAGGGAAGGACGTTTTAAAAATGTTGTGGATGGCATGAATTTGCTTTATCGCATGATCGGATATTATGAGACATGCCTGGCAGACCTGCCGTTCGAGACGAGGATGCCGGAAGATGAAGCGCAGGGCGATTCTTGGCAGGAAGGATTGGTGTCCTGCCGTCGTGAATTGTCGGCGATTTGCGACACTATACGTAGAGCGCCGAATAGAGAGGTATTTTTCGCATCTCAAAATTTCAAAAAGTTAGCACCGGTTATTCGCGAGTATTATGGTTTACGCAGCGGGCTGCTTCATGTATGGGACGAGCTTGAAGAACTAAAAAAGAATCCTGCGTATCGCGATCTCGACATAGAGCGTATTATTACCGATGTGCGCGAAGGTAAGGTTCTGCTTGGCGATGAACTTGTATATATTATTGGTGAGAAAAATGATCCGACAGGTGTTCGTATCGAAAGAACAATAGCCGATAGCTATGCTCTGAAGTATGCGACACGCAGAGATGCCGATGACGTTCCCCAGAGAGATATGAGACAGGGCGCGAAAGAAGCGGTCGAGCCTCAAGCGCAAGGGCCTGCCTCGGCGCTGCCGGCGGCCCGCCTCTACAAGCTCGTGGAGGAGGCGCTTGTGAGCAGAAGGGATGAGTTTATCGCTGCCGGGAACACTTTTATCGACGGCACCCTTAAGAGCGAAATGGCAACGGCCAAGATCAGGCTTATGATCGATAACGCCATAGCGGCTGCAGGAGACCCGGAGAGGGATGATATCCCGCCGAAAGTACAAGCCGCTATTGATTCGTTGAAGAAGGGCTTCGTCCAATTCGAAGCGGATGGCGGGGTCAACTCCCTCATTGCCCTAATAAGAAAAGCAAGAGACAGCAAGAAGGAAGGCAAAGAAGAAGGGCAGAAGCTCATCATAGGCCTTGAGACCGACTGGATACCGGGGATCGATAAGGAAAGCAGCCTCCAGAAGAACGCGATAAGCGCGCTCATCGCAAAGATAAAAAGGTCCATGGGCACTGATGTCGAGATCGTCCACGAAAGCGCCGCCGAGCTGGCGGGTAAACTGATGAAGAAGAAAGAAGATATCAGTACGGATATGCGCAACATCGTCGTATTGGCGTCTGAGGCCACCATACGGTCAGACAGCTTTAGGGATTTTCGGGAAGCGCCCAAGGAGGATAGGCCGTTCCTCACCGCCATCAATCCTGAGAAGCTAAATGCGCTGTATGCAGATTACAAAGAATCATCGCTTTATCAGCTCCATATAAAACTGACAACTTTTCTCTATATGACATTAGAAGCCGCCGCAGGAAAGCTGCCTCCGGAAACGCCATGGATAAAATATGACGATAGCACAGGGATCTTGTTATTAATACCGGATGCAGAAGCGATGGACTGCGACATGCTGAAGAAAATCTACGATGCCGATATAAAGGCATTGCAGTCAGCATAATTAAGGTATAAAATAGCTAGATAATAGGTATTGACAAGCTTTTTGAGCTCATGTATACTATATATGTGTGAATAAAGGAAAAAGAGAGCTTATGACTAAAATAATTCCACAGGAACTATTTTGTTATGGAGGATTTTATGCATTATTGGCGTAAACCAATTTCAATAATTGTCGCTCTCACATTTATATGGTCTAACATCTCATTTGCTGCGCCTTCGACGACAGCTCAAGACACCGTTGTTTCCCAGCCCGCGCAAAATGATACGCAACTTACAACTGACAAGATCGTCATCCCGCGCGAATTTGGCCTCGTGAAATCAAAGTATGAAGGCAAAGACAGGCGCATCGTCGTCCACATCCAGGACGCCCACTGCAATTATGAAGCCCAAACCAATATCGCCAAGATCGTTGAAAACCTCGTTAAAAACTACAATTTAAGCATTGTATCAGTCGAAGGCGCCGATGGGTATATTGATACCACGTGGTTCAAGGCATTCCCTGATGAGGAGGTGCGCAAAGAGGTCGCCACCTACTTCATGAAGAAGGGCGAGATCACGGGACCTGAATTCCTCTCCATCACGACCGACTATCCAATAAAGCTCTACGGCGCAGAGACCCGCGCCTACTACATCGAGAACCTGAACGCATTCACCTCAAGTTACCCCTTAAAAGAAGAGACCGAGAAGTACTTCAGCCAGATAAAGACGGTCCTCAATAAACTCAAGACCTACATCTATAATGATGAGCTCAAAGCCATGGACGCCAAGATGCAGGACTATGAAATGAAGAAAGTCCCGTTCAACGAATACGCGCGGTTCCTCCAGGACGAGACGGCACGGCACAAGATAAACTTGAGGCCGTACGACAACTTCTTCAAGCTCGTCAGCGTCCTCACCTATGAGAAGAAGATAGATTTTAATGTTGTCGATAAGGAGCGCGCGACCCTTATTGACGAAGTGAGCAAGAAGATCACCAAGGATAACCTCACTGAACTGGTCTCGCAGAGTTTGTCGTTTAAAGTGGGCAAGATCTCCTCCGCGGAATTCTATGATTATTTGAAGAACCTCTCCCTCAAGAACGGCGTAGAGCTGGTCAAGAAATACCCGAACCTCGCCAACTACATCATCTATAACGGCGTCTACTCAAAGATCGAGAACGAAAGGCTCTTTACCGATATAAAAAATATCGAGATCGCGGTCAAGGAGAAGCTCTTCCAGAGCGAAGACCAGAGGGCGCTCGAGAAGCTGTCGCGCCATATCGACATCCTCATAGGCCTGATCAATATCAAGCTCCTCAACGCGGATTTTGAGTATTATAAGTCAAGGAAAGAAGAGTTCGCCCATACCGTCTTTACCGATTTCATCGTAAAAAAGATCGCCAATTACGGCCTATCATACGACCTGGGCGAGCCGAGCCAGGCGGTCCAGGAGTCGATAGGAAAGCTCGAGGACTTTTATGCCATCGCGATAAAACGCGACACCGCGCTCGTTGAGAATACTATGAAAGTGATGGATAAGGAGAATGCGAAGATCGTTGTCCTCGTCACCGGCGGTTTTCACTCCGAAGGCATCACAAAGCTCCTGGAAAAACAGGGGCTTTCGTACATGGTCGTCTGCCCGTCGATCACGAAAGACGTGCCGACGCCATATATCCAGATCCTTACAAATCAGCGCACGCCCTTAGAGGAGATCCTCACCGGCGGCGCGGAGACGAAGCAGGGCGCCAGGGGCATGCTCGCGCCCTACTCGATCGCGTGGGCCTTAGGACTGAGTAGGCAAGAGGCTGCCGATATGGACGCCAAGGTACGTCCCGTGGCTGGAATGACCGTCCTGGATAGGCTGGATAGATTTTTACGTGGGTTTGAAGATGAATCATATCAGTGGTGGTTAAAAAAGGCTTTGGAGTATTCACAAGATCATAAATTCAATATCACTCTCGACTTGATGAAGCAGGCATATGCGATCGGCGTGAACCGCGAATGTGATGATTTGATAGCGGTTTGGACAAAGATTATTGTCGAGGAGCATGGAAGAGATGCCATCGCTGCGCAAGCCGACCTTAAAGCCGCAAAAGCTCGTATAGAAAGGTCAAGGCAGGAACGCTTAATGATCGTGGCCGAAAAGGGCAGTGAATTTGACACTGTGTTTATGCAAATGGCACAAGTGGCCACTCCAGCACCGCGCGATGGTGTTGACAAGAGAGCCCCTGCCATAAGCCTTTCGAGAAAGCCTGCCAAGCACGGTCAGAGACTCTCCGACAATCAGGCGAAGGTCGATGAGAATACGGTCAATGGGGTTACGCGGAGTAAAATCGTCAAAGACAATGGCCGTGGCGAGACCGTTTATACGCTAAACGTGTCAAGCGTCAGGAAGCCGGTTACCGATGTAGGCATAAATACGCGTGATCCTAAAGAGCTTACCGATGATCAAATAGTACGTCTTACGGCTCTCAAACATATCCTCGAGAGCGGAGACTTGACGCTCGTCGTCATAACAGGCCTGCGCGAGGCACTGATAAAAGCCGGCGTCGCACCAGACCTCATCTCCCATTCCGACGCGACACGGAGGGCGATATATATCGATGAAGACGACCTTTGCTACCTCCTCTCTTTACCCAATGGTAATATGCTGATGCTGGAAGCGGTAAACCACGGGCTCGAGCATATCAACAATCCCGACGAGTTATCGGAAGAGGCAATAGAGAATAAGGCCACAAGCGAAAACGTGAGGCTCGCTTTGGTACGCCGGGATATCGACATGATGGCACAACAGGTAGTCGCAGGCGCAAGTAAGAAGGATCTCGAAGCGATTATGACAACCCTGAGAGACATAAACTTATGGTTACATTATCTCAAGCCGTCGGAAGCCGGCAGGGCGGCGTATAATAAAGTGATCGTAATAAAGTCGGACCTCGCCAGAGAGTGTTCGGGGCTATTGATGAAAGACTTTGACCGCAATCATGACCTTCTCAACCGGCTCACGTCGGAATCAATGGCAGATATAAGGCAGCATGTGCATAGGATGGTCAAGGGTAATAAAATTACCGTGGCTCAAGGAGAAACGCTGTATAGTACTACAGTCGATTTTTTGCAACAGTGGCTGGAACCGAAAAACGGCATCCCCGAATATATAAGACAGGGCGTATATAGAGCGATGCTTGAAGGCCGTTATGGTGATATATTATATGCGTACGGGTTTGGCTGGAGACAGTTTGGGACGGCCGGCATAAGGAACCAGGCGGTCCAGAGTGAATTTAAGGAGATTGTGCAGGCAAAGGAACTTGATGAGTTCGCGAAGAACCCCCACGCGCCTATCCTGACAGGCCCCAATCTCATAAATAGTGTCACGCTCTTACAACAAGCCTCCGCGCTTGTGAAATTGACAAAAGACCTGAAAGCTAAGTTGGATGCTAAGTTAGAAGAGGGCAAATCGTTAGAAACCGCGGCCAGAGAGATAGGGATCGAGCCGGAATTTGCCCAGAATGTGATGGACAATATCATAACGATAGCATATGACAGCCGGCTGAACGGAGAATATTTCGGCCACCTTCTTGCGGCGGCGTTCCTTAAAAAGGGCGTCAAGGTGAATCTGTTTGACGCGCCGGGGGGTGTGCCTGCAGGCGCAGCGGCCGCGAAGGGCGCTTCATTTTTTGGTGAGCTCGCGGAAGGCACGCCGTTTGCGGCGGTAAAAGGCTCGACGTTCGGTATACTTATATCCGCCAGCCACAGTGAAGCCGAATATAATGGGTTCAAGGCATTCTTAGGATATCAGAAGTCTCAGGTAGACGCCGCGACGAAAGACATGATAATGGATGCCAGGGCCGAACTGGGATACTACGCCCTGAATATGGATCTCGACACCGGCTCATTAGAAGATCTCAATACGATATTCAAGCAGAACAAGAGTAACCTTACCTGGCTTGGCAGTGAAGAACCCCTTCCTGCATCAAAGAGGGATTACTGCGGAGCCAACTTTATCCCATTCTACCCAGTTTATTTCGGCTATTTAAGTAAGCGGTCGCCCGTGCCATATGGACAATTATCTCACGATCAGGTTGAGGCGATGACGAAGACGAAGGGCGCTTTAAACATCCTGTATACCGCATTCTATGGCGTAGGCGCTGTACCGGCGGCCAATCTTCCGAGATTCTTCGGCAAGATGGGATATGGCAAGGTCGACCTTGTCAAGCAGCAGACGGAAGTTATGGATGGCAGATTCCCCGGCCACATTATGCCCGATCCGGGCGTTGTTGAGGGCTGGATGAGTAACCTCTATCAATACGTGATGCAGATTGCAGGCGAAGACCTGGCCAATATAGAGAAGGCGGTTGAAAGCATCAACAAACAAGCAATTGCGACTGCAACCGATCCTGATATAGATAGGGCCGGGATGATGTTAAGTCTTCCCATTGGTGTAAAGGGAAACCTGAGGGATGATTTCATAAACTGGATGGAAAAGACGTTATCGGTTTCACCGAATATCCCCACCGCGCAGAAAGAACGTGTGATGGGCGTTCTCAGGAGCTCCCTGCAGGACAAACTGCTCCTTACCGCAAATGACGCATGGGCATTCATGGCATATTACAAATTGGCCATTCGCGAGAAATACGGTTTGTTGGACAAGAACAAGACCTATATTTTAATGAAATCGCATGTCACTACAGAGGCCCTGGAGAAAGTGGCAGAATCATATAGGTTGAAAGGATATAATGTTCACGTAGTCAATACCTTCGTGGGCTTCACGGAACTCGCGAAGAAGGGAAGAGACCTATTTGACATAGCGAAGACATCGTGGCAGATAAAGAATCTTATCAACGCCGGCAAGTCCATAGAAGAGGCGCTCAAGATATTGCGAAGGCAGAACGAAATATTAAAGCAGAACGTCCCGTATGAGACGGCAGGTCTTCCCCGCGTGGAAAAGGTCATAGAAGCCCTTGCATCAGGAAAGATTGAGGAAGCTAAGGACCTATTGGATACTTTAGCCCGCATGGAGATAGTGCTCGCTTGCGAGGAGAGTAACGGTTACGGCGAGCTCGGCGAATATATCCCGGAAAACGATAAGGTGGTGAACGCGCATATCTCGGAAAAGGACGGCGGGCTTGCGCTGTATGAATTCTTCGAGATAGTCTCGTATGGAAGCGCCGTTTTACATCAGTCCGCTTACGAGATGTACGCCGAGATGCTCAGGAACATCGGATCGTGTTCTACGAACAGCCGGTTCCTCAAATATTACGGGGTTACGGGTATTCAGGAGAAGACCGATTCTATCGAGAACCTTGAGAAGATCTTCGCGCCGCTCCTGCAAAAATCGAAAGACCAAGGCAAGGCAGTTACTCTGTTCAATGGTAAATATGCGGTGGACAAAGTCGCTGTCTTCAGGGACAGGAAATATGACGTCGTATACAATGGTTTCCCCGAAGAGGGGATGCGGCTCTTATTGACGACCAGAAGCGGCTCCCGCATCATTGTGAACATAAGGCCGTCAGGCACCGGAGACAGTAATAGGGTGTACAGCTGGGTAATAGCGCCGGTTCCGACTAAAGGCCAGACAATAGAGGCATACAGGGCTGAAATAGATAAAGAGGTAGAGGAGGCGCGGAAAGATTTCTTCGGGGTTTTCGGGACGGAGACCGGTTACGCCAACTTGCCGAAAACAGAATTCTACGGCCTTCTGACGGCCCTTAAAGAGGCCGGCAAGGCTGCCTCTCTCGATATATTGAGCAAGGTAGCCGATGTTGAGATGAATTTTACGCCCGCTGAATCCGAGCTCTATAATGTAGAAACAAATTACACATTTGCGACGAGAAAACAGGATTTTGCCCACATGGCTGACGCGAAGAGGCAGGCAGCGCTTGCAAAAGTATCGAAGGCGGAGGCGGAAAATTACGAGGCGTGGGAAAAGTATCTTGCGACAGAAGAAGCAAGATCTTATCCGAAACGATTCCAGGTATTCGTAAACGGTCAGGTATTTATCGAGGCACCGAATGCATTCGTTAAGCCGTGGCTTGCCGGACTCTCAGGATATGTGGCTTTAAAATTATTGTCCCAAGGCTTGCAGAAAGCCGAAATATCTTCGGAAGATCAGGAGGTCACCGATTGGATTAAGGAAAAGATCACGTTTATTCAGAAGAATCCGGAGGCGTACAGGAAGTTCATTGAGAAAGGCGGCGCTCAAGAACCCGCAGGATCGCTTACACCAGGTTCCCCTGCCACCCAGGGTATGTCGTCGCTTGGAAACCTTGCGTCTATGTATGAGACTGCACCCAGGAGATTCTGGAAGGGACAGGTAGCGGCATTGAGGAGCATCTTAAGGTATGGTGTCCCAGGCGATTTTGAGGCCTTTGTTATACAGATGCGTGAACTTGCAGGCATGATAAGCGTTCCAGGTTTGCTTGAGGAGACCGCGAACCGTCTTTCAAAAGAGATTGCAAGGGCCGGTAAAGATACGCTAATAAAATATCTTGTGGTAGTTGCGCAAGCAGGTTCAATGGAGAATCCCGAGCATATATTGCACGCGCATTATGTGGCGGCGGCAAAAGCACGTGCCAGACAAGAGGACTGGCGTATGGTATCTGCCGCGCACAAACGCGACGCCGAAGAAAGCATTCGACGCGGGGAAGATATTATTAAAGAAGCGCTGGACCGTCATCTTGTAGGACGGGCTTATGGGATGTCCGGGCGTCCAACATGGAAAGAGGTACCCAAGGCGACCAAGCTGGAAGCTCTCAAAGCTTTTGCGAAGGAAGTTATTACGGCATGCGCAAAGAGCGTCGTCGAACCCACTGTTACGCCTGTTGCAGAATTTAGGCCTGAGACAGTTGCCCCCGTTCCTTTCACCGGCCCCGCACAAGAGCCGCCTGGTACTGTGATCCCGACCGAGGTCAGGCAGATACTCAACGAGGCTTTTGAAAAGCATCCTGTCACGAATGAAGCGGTCAGAAATAATATTATCCGTGAAGCGGTTCTATTATACAACACAGTGGCCGCGTATACCGCAAGCGGTGTATCGCCCAAGAAATTGGTCGTCCTCTACGATACCGGGCTTGCGCCGGGCAGTCAAACGGGCACCTTAGCTAAGGAGATAGAGGATAAGGTCAGGAAATATTTCCACGATTCATTCATCGAGATACGCGGGAACGGGGCAGGCCTTCTCGATAACTTTTTGGGTGATCGTGACGCGCAAAAGGCTATCGACGAGGGCGCGGTAGTGGTGACGATTGCCGGGGAGGAGACCATGAAGGCGATCGATACAGAAAGGTCTCAAGAAAAAGGCAAGCTGGGGAAGGTACTTCAAGTAAGAAGCAAAGATAAATCTGGTAAGTATCTGTATCTGCCGGTTATCGGGTTATACGACCTCGCCATTAAGATCGCGAATAAAGATAGGGTTGGAATCGAAAGATTCTTCGAGAATTTTGCCGATACGATGGGTGAAAATGACACCCCGATAAGTGTTACGGATGATGATATCAACCATTTGATTCAAGACGGAGGCTTGTTTGTCCTCCGGATATTACCGAGGACGAAGGCGGTAGATCTCGATGAGGCACGCGCGGCATACCAGGCTGCGCAGCTCGCGCTCAAGTCGCTGTAACTCTGTAATATAGGCTATTTAGCTGCAGTGCATAGCCCCTCCTGAAGACCAAAAGTGTAACCCACAGTGGTGATATTGCCTGACAAGTTAAGAACTAAAAAAGATAGATATAATATTTGATTTGTACATATATTATGATATACTTATTGTATATTAACAATAGAAAAAGTAAGAAATTAGTTCATTGTAGCCAAACTCAAGGTGATTGAACAAAATATGAATAGAAGATCAATATTTCCTGTTGTGGCTTTAGTTCTGATAGCCGTTTTTGTCTTCCAGAATGACATCTGGGCGAATTCTGACATGCTTGCCCAAAAAACCCTCGTCACAGGCGATGATCAGGCCCTTTCCTTCCAACGATTTGCCTCCTCTTATCTCAACACAGAGATCAGGCTATGTGATGACTCTGCTACTTTGACTACGGTCAAAAACATTCTTCAGGAGATACTCAAAAAGGCCCACGAACGAAACCTGAAGCCCTCCGATGAACCCGTGGTTGAAGATAATATCACAGAAGGCGGATATATCAGGGTACAATTCCGAGCCGGAGACGAAATGATATTCTATAATCCTAACCCGGTGTTTCTTCAGGGGCGGGTTAAGGTATGGAGCGTAGGCCCTGGAAAGCGTGTCGTCGCCAATATCCAGATCAACCGATATTTAAGGCAACAGATACTGGTGAAGAAGGATACAGCGAACGCTACTATCAGAAGGCTCATCGATGCGGGCAGATGTGTCGATGTCTTTGCCGATGAAGGTAGGATCAGGTTAAGAATGATAAGCCGCGATCCTAAGAAATCTCGCGCGCCGCCCGTTGAAATTAAAAAAAGATTTGCCGCACATAATGTACAGCAAAAATTTGAAGAGGCGAGAAAAGAGCCCAACCTGTTGCATGTTCTTAATACGAGAGAAAACTTCCGCAATCTATCTCCTGTTGAAAAAAGAAGATTGACCGAAAAGGCAAGGAAAGAGGCGGTAACCTTTATCCTCGGAGAAGTATTTGTTGACGAGGCTGGTGGAGACTTCAGCCACGTGCGCACATGCTATAGTGAGCATATACACCACCTTGGTTATCAGACTATCTGGATAGGCGAGATCCTGTTCCATAGGATGACACCTATCCAGCGCAGTCAGTGGCTCCTGGAAGAGGCCCAGCACCTTCTGCATCCACCACAATTTATAAATGGCGCATGGGACTATATCGACGGCTATTCTGATGTGTCGCAGAACCCGGACACATTGATACGACACGACCCGGAATTCGGGAGATCTATCGATCTTTCTCCCACGACGCCGGAAGAGCACAAGCGTTTCCCTGTCCCTGAATTTGACCTTGCAGGTCAAACGGAAGATTTTGAGGAATCAGAGAAGCCCGAGCCGCCGAGCATGAAGGCGCCTCCTAGAGATAAGGTGACATCACATGGGCCGTTCCCCATATATGCGGAATTGCATGCGATATTGGCCGAGAGACGTAACGTAAAAGACTTGGAAAGAGAAATATCACACTTGCTCGATAGAGATGGCCAGGCAGCATTCGCCTCACTTTTAGTATTAGTTGAGGAGCATAGCGCAACAGTTTCCGAGGCCGCTGATGAAATTTATAAGTTCATGCGTGGTTTTATCGATGAGGCGCCTCAACTATTAAGGACGTACCCCAGCCCAAGTGAAAGATTGAATGCCATTAAGAAAAAGTTGAAGGATTTACACGGCGAATTAGGTCGACATAAAAGACCGGAAGCAAAAACAGCAGCGGTTCTGAGAAATATGTGGGCCTGGTATTGCAGAACCAATTCTTTGGATAAGACGCACATCGGGCTCACTCCGGAATTTGCAGGTAGTTATTCTTTACGCTCACTGCCCAAAGGGATTAAAACCTTTCGTATCGAAGCCTTTCGGCCCAGCGACGATAAACTCATACAGGAATGGGAAAGGTGGATAGATGGGCACAGTGAATACCCCGATAGAACGCCTGTCTTTTATGACTGGATACATGCGGTGAGAGGAGAGAGTGAAGGATATAAGCTATTGAGTATAGACGGTCAAGGAAAGCGACATATTGAAGGCTGGGTATTGATGGGCGAAATTTTGGGAGAGGGCCTTATGTGCACATATTCTGAAAATGCGCCATGGAACCGTTTTGATAATCCCAGAAGAATTAAGGGTGTGGCGAGCGTGCTTCGAAGACGCATAATCGAAGAATCTATCAGGAGAGGTTACCATGGCATTTATTTCAGCATCCCCTCAACCGATGAGGGCAAAAAGTTTAATAAGAATTTTGGCGCAGAGAGGGGCTATGAACCAATAACGCAATACGGGAAAGTAGGATGGTCTATTGTCAGATATTCCCCGGTAAAGGTTATGGAGTCTAATTGCTGGATGCGGGCCTTGGCCAGGGCAAACAAAAAAGATGTGGCC
>Ga0315294_10003285_pt1 | contig 17604 bp, 17 predicted proteins | sample YL17G13_40_MG_FD_203626 | JGI IMG/M metagenome (GOLD analysis project Ga0315294, IMG submission 203626) | Sediment microbial communities from Yellowstone Lake, YNP, Wyoming, USA - YL17G13_40 | ecosystem: Environmental > Aquatic > Freshwater > Lake > Sediment | place: USA: Wyoming | collected... | reverse complement strand
CGTAATCCTAACAAGCGGGCACCCCCATCCCGCGCTCGCCGTTTCAAGAAAAGGCTTCGTCGCATCACCCAAACGATTTCTCGTGACACGTCCTTTGAAAGGATGGGTTCGCTTTTCGCTCACCCATCCTTTCTTCAACCCGCATCGCTAGCTGCACGTCATGACATACCTTTGCGAAGGGGCTTGTGAGCGGCTTATTAATTTTTTCGGCATATGTATCAAGAGGGGGTCTGACCCCTCTTTCGAAAGAGTTTTAGTTAGCTCGTGCTAATCCTATGACATATTGAATGGCCATGGGGGCAGCGGGGTCGAGCCGTATAAAATTTGCTGACATTATAGCTACCATAATAACATCTTACGAAGCTATAGACCAGAACACGTATTCAGCTTTTATATACAACATACCATTGCATGTTTGATAGGCGAGGCCCCCTGCCCCCGTGGCCATAAGTGCCTAAATAGTACGATTTGTTAAAGCCCCAACACGTCGTTCATCGTGAAGAGGCCGCTCTTTTTCGTCGCGATGAACTTCGCGGCCTTGAGCGCGCCCGCGGCGAAAATATCGCGGGACTTTGCGCTGTGCGTGAACTCGATCGTATCGAGCAGCGAATCGAACGTAATGGTATGCTCACCGACGATCTCATCCTCGCGGATCGACTCTATCGGGACCTTGATATCGCCCTTGGCGTCCTTGATGATTCGGGCGATCTCTTTTGCCGTGCCGCTCGGCGAGTCCTTCTTCTGGGTGTGGTGCGCCTCCACGATCTCGATTGAATATTCGGGCCCGAGCGTCCGTGCCGCGTCACCCACCACCTTGAAGAGGAGGTTCACGGCGATCGACATGTTCGGCGACAATACTATCGGGATCTTCTTAGACGCCTCGCTCACCTTCTCCCGTTCGGCATCGGACAAGGCCGTGGTGCCGATCACCATCGCCTTCTTGCCCTTCACACATAATTCGAGATGTGCGATCGTCGCTTCCGGCGAGGTGAATTCGATCAGACATTCACACTGTTCTATGCCTGTCACGGCATCACCGTCGATATCGAACTCACCCGTGATCTCACACTCGGCATCGGCCCTGACAAGCTCCAGGATGCTCGAGCCCATTTTTCCTTTTGATCCGCTCACGCATATTTTAACCATCGTATACTCCTTGTCTATGTTACATAAAGTTCCATGATGTTACATGAGGTTACATAAGGTTACAAAAAAACCTGCTATGACGGTAACCTTAAGTAACCTTTGGCACCCTTATGTAACATAATGTAACCTTTCTTCCTATATCAGTTTGTACTCTTTCAACGCTTTAACAAGCTTCTCCTTATTCTCCGGCAGCATATCGCACATCGGAAGCCTTAAAGACGGGCCTATCATCTTCATGAGGGCCATCGCCGTCTTGACGGGGATAGGGTTGGTCTCGATGAACATCGCCTTCACAAGCGCAAGCATTTTATAATGGAGGTCTTGCGCCTTCTTGATATCGCCCTTCTCGAACGCTACGCACATATCCGCAACGTCCCGGGGGATGATATTCGCGACCACGGAAATGATGCCGGTCCCGCCGATCGCAAGGACTGGCAGGGTCAACGCGTCGTCGCCCGAAATCAGCAGAAACTCTTTCGGGCACGATGCCTTGATCCTCGCCATCTGCTCGAGGCTTCCCGATGCCTCCTTGACGCCGATGATGTTCTTGACCTCGGCAAGCCTCGCAAAGGTCTCCGGCTCTATGTTGACGCCGGTCCTCGACGCGATATTGTAGAGGATAATAGGAATATCGACCGCGTCCGCAACCGCCTTGAAATGCAGATACAGCCCCTTCTGTGTAGGACGATTGTAATAAGGGCTCACCTGTAACGAAGCGTCGGCACCTGCCTTTTTCGCGTGCGCGGTCAGCATGATTGCCTCTTCGGTCGAATTTGCGCCGGTTCCTGCGATGACCGGGATCCTCTTCTTCGCATACTGCACGGTGAGCGCAATTACCCTATCGTGCTCCTCGTAAGAAAGCGTTGCCGATTCGCCGGTCGTTCCGCAGGGGACGAGCGCCGAAGTACCGTTCTTGATATGAAATTCCACAAGGCCCCGAAGCGCCTTCTCGTCGACCTTACCGTCCCTGAACGGCGTCACCAGTGCGACCATCGATCCTTTAAACATACGCATACTCCTTGTCTAGGTTACATAAGGTTACATGAGGTTACATAAAGTTACATAAGGTTACCGGAAACGCTTCTTTTTTGAATTTCGTAACCTTATGTAACCTTTGGCAACTTTATGTAACATAACGTAACCTTCTTCCGCCTTATCTTCTCAGCATCCCATCAAACACCAACGCAGCTTTCCCCTCAAGATAGACGTTGGTAAAATCGCTCTCCCGCATCTCGAAATAGACCTTGAGCCTCTCGCCCGATCTCGTTTCGACAGTGACGGGCGATTCCATCTTCGCGTATTCCGCGGCGATGATGGCGCTTGCGACCGATCCGGTCCCGCAGGCGAGCGTCTCATCCTCAACGCCGCGCTCGTAGGTCCTCACCCTGATCGACCTCTTATTGAGGATCTTCACAAAATCGGCGTTCGCGCCGTGCGGCGAGAACTCTTTATGATACCGCATGGAGCTCCCGAGTTCCTTCACGTCGACCTTCTCAAGATCGTCCGTAAAATAGACGACATGCGGCACGCCGGTATTGACGAAACTTACCTTGTAGGGGCACCGGCCGATCGTCAGGCAGAGGTTCCAGGTGATATCCTTGGGCGCGGGAAGAAGGACTTTAACGACATCTTTCCTGACCGTGGCGCGCAGGATCCCGGCGACGGTATCGATCGTCATTGCACCAGGCGCTATCCGCTTCTCTTTGGCATACAGGGCGATACAGCGCGATCCGTTGCCGCACATCTCGGCCTCGCTTCCGTCGGAGTTGAAGATGCGCATGGTGAAATCCGCTTTCGATGACCTCTCTATCAAAAGCAGTCCATCGGCACCTACGCCGCGGTTCCTGTCACAGATCTTTTTTACGAACGATGAACGACGGACGACAGACGACGACGCTCTATTATCGATGATGATAAAATCATTTCCAGTCGCAACCGCTTTCGTGAACTTTATCGTCTTCATCGTATCATGCGTCCTTTTACACAGATGACCACAGATTAAAAGATGCGGATGATCACAGATATTCCGAATCTGCGATCATCTGTGAAAACCTGTCTATTGTGTAAGATCTATGTCCATCTGTGCGATCATTTTCTTAATATAGCCGGGATCGATTCGCCGCGGATGAGGTCTCGATATGTCTCAGGGCGTCTCACGACGTAAAACGACTTTCCCATGACCAGAACTTCCGCCCCCCTCGGGCGGGAATTGTAATTGCTCGACATGGTGAATCCGTACGCGCCCGCACCCATGACCGCAAGATACCCGCCATTCTTGACGTGCGGCAGGTAGCGGTCCTTGCCGAGAAAATCGCCCGATTCGCAGATGGGGCCGACGACGTCGACCTTCTCGGCCGTCTGCGCCGCGTCCTCCTCCATCTTGACGGGGACTATCTTGTGATACGCCTCATAGAGGCTCGGCCTGATGAGGTCATTCATGCCGCTGTCGACGATGACGAACGTCTTGTGCGGCGTTATCTTCGTATAGAGGACCTTCGTCACCAGGATGCCGGAGTTACCCGATATGAAACGCCCCGGCTCGAGGATCAACTTTAAACCTGACCTCTTCAGTAAAGGAAGGATCCTCCCGGCAAAACTCTTTGCCGTCTGCGGGTTCTCGATCGAGTAGATGATGCCGAGTCCTCCCCCAATATTGAGATATTCGAGCGTTATCCTGCACTCCTTCAGGAAGGCGAGGACCTTCTTGATCGCCCTCTCAAAAGGTGCGGCGTCGAGTATCTGAGAGCCGATATGGATATGGACGCCGTTCAGGTTGACATGCGGGTACTGCCATGCGGCATTGAATATCTTTCGCGCGGTATCAAAATCGATGCCGAACTTTGTGCTCGCCTTGCCCGTCGTGATATAGGCGTGCGTTTTCGGGATAACGTCGGGGTTGATCCTGATCGCGACGTTCACCTTCATTTTGAGAGAAGAGGCCGCGGCGTTGACCTCATGAAGCTCCGCTTCCGATTCGACGTTGAAGCAGAGGATCCCCGCCTTGATCGCCTCGCGGATCTCCTCCGGCTTCTTCCCGACACCGGCGTAGACGATTTTTTTCGGATCGGCGCCCGCCAGCTTGGCGCGGTAGAGCTCGCCGCCCGATACGATGTCAAGTCCTGCCCCCTCTTTGACGAGCGCTCTCAATACGGCAAGGTTCGCGTTCGATTTCATCGAGAAACAGATGAGCGGCCGCATCGTCTTGAACGCAGCCTGCAACCGCCGGTAATGGCCGACGAAGGTCTTATACGAATAGAGGTAGAACGGGGTCGGCACCTTGTCCGCGACCGCGCTCACCTTGACCTGTTCGCAGTATAATTCGTTATCCTTAAGGACAAAATCATGCATAGGTATCTATCTTCTCCTGACCGACTTCTTTGAGCGCACAGAAACGACCGGGTCATAGAGCTTGGCGATCTCCCGCTTAATGAACTTGTCGGAGATCTTCTTCAGCTCCGCTTCCGGCATGTGCGTAATAAGGACTCCCTTTTCGACGGAGTATTTCACGAGCTTTCCGACGATCGCATGCGCCTCTTTGAAAGCGATCCCCTTGCCGACGAGATAATAGACGAGGTCGGTCGCGTAGAGCGATTCGTCCGCAAGTCCCTCCTCGATCCGTTTCGTGTTGAAGACGATCGTCTTGAAGATCCCTGCCACGATCTTCAGCTCGATCAGGATCGTCTCAAAAGAGTTGAAGAGCGGCTCTTTATCGAGCTGCATATCCCTATTATACGTAAGCGGCAGGGCCTTCATCACGGTCAGGACGCTCATCAGGTTGCCGTAGAGCCTGCCCGCGTACCCGCGGATCATCTCCAGCGCGTCGGGGTTCTTCTTCTGCGGCATGAGGCTGGACCCAGTGCAGAACGCGTCATCCAACTCGACGAACCCGTATTCCTTGCCCGACCAGAGCACAAGGTCTTCGGAGATCCTCGAAAGGTGCATCCCGACGACCGCGAGTGAACTCAGGAACTCTATCGCGAAATCACGGTCGCTGACCGCATCGAGCGGATTGGCCGTCGCCTCGATCTGAAATGGGACCGAGTGATCGCTGACGCCGCTTGGCAGCTCCGTCGAGACCACCCGGTAGTGTTTCGCTTCGATCGGCGTGCCTGCGAGGGCACCCGCGCCCATGGAAAGCGTGATATGCTCGGCGGCGGTCTCGAGCCGGATAAAATCCCTTGTCAACATCTTTACATACACCCCGAGATGGTCTTTAAGATAGACGGGCTGCGCGTGCTGCAAATGCGTAAAGCCTGGCATGATGATCTCTTTATATTTGGCCGCGACATGCGTGATCGTCTCGGTCGCATCCGCCAGGGCATCCTTGATCTCTTCAGCGGCGTTCAGGCAATAGAGCTTCGTCGCGAAGGCAACCTGGTCATTTCGCGATCTGGCCGTATGTAATTTAAGCGCGACATCGCCTATCTTCGCCTCCAGTTTATTCTGTATATCCGTATGGATATCCTCGGTGTCGGCGTCGAACGGAAAGACCCCGTCCTCGACGCTGTCCAGAAGCCCCAGAAGCCCGCCCGTGATCTTTGATGCCTCCGGCGCGGTGAGAAGGTGCGCCTTCTTCAAGACCGCCACATGGGCGATCGAACCGATGATATCGTACGGGGCGAGCTTATAATCGTACCGGACCGACCTGGTGAACTCTTCGACAAAAGGATCGGTCGCCTTGCTGAACCTTCCGCCCCATAGTTTTTTGGCCATATACGCTCCCTCTATAGATTAATGTCAAATGACAAATTTCCAATGTCTAATGAATTTCAAATTCCTAATGTCCAATAATTGTCATTTGTCATTGGACATTCATTAGACATTTGATATTGGACATTAGTCATTAATCTGTCACTTGTCATTATCTTGATGTGTTCCTCTATACGGCAATCCCCAGATATCGATAAAACCCTTCGCGAGCGACTGATCGAACGTATCCCCTTCCTCGTAAGTCGCCAGCTCTTTCTTGTACAGCGAATGCGGCGATTTTCGTCCGACGACCGCGCAGGTCCCCTTGTGGAGTTTGACCCTGACGGTTCCGCTCACTGGTTTTTGAGTCTCGTCGATAAAGGCATCAAACGCGCGGCGGAGCGGTGTATACCACAATCCGTAATAGACAAGTTCGGCGTACTTGAGCGCGACCATATCCTTGTAATGGACGAGCTCCCGGTCGAGGGTGAGGCCTTCGAGCGCCTTATGCGCTGAAAAAAGCGTCCACGCCGCCGGCGCCTCATAGATCTCCCGCGACTTGATCCCGACGAGCCGGTTCTCGATCATATCGGACCTCCCCACGCCCGCCTCGCCCGCTATCCGCGCAAGCTTCAGGATGAGCGACACGCCGTCCATCGCCTTGCCGTCAAGCTTCACCGGGACGCCGCGCTTAAACTCTATCTGGACATAGACAGGCTCCGCCTTCGCCTTAGCTACTGCCTTCGTACATTGATATATACCTTCGTCAGGCTCGTAATAAGGATCTTCCAGCTTCCCACTTTCAATCGATACTCCCCAAAGATTAACATCAAGCGAGTATGGCTTCTTCTTGGTTGCGTCAATGGGGATATTATTCTTCTTTGCATATGCTATCTCATCCGTTCGCGTCTTCAGTTCCCATTCCCTTACCGGCGCCAAAATCTTCAAATGCGGATCGAGCGCGCCCACTGATACCTCGAACCGTACCTGGTCATTGCCCTTGCCCGTGCATCCGTGCGCCACATAACCGCACATCTGGGCATGGGCGGTCTTCACAAGACCCTTCGCGATCACCGGCCTCGAAAGCGCCGTCGCCAAGAGATACCCGCCCTCGTACACGGCGTCGGCCTTTAATGATTTAAACACAAAATCGGACACGAACTCATCTTTAAGGTCCTCGACCACGACCTTGACCGCGCCCGTCTTCAGCGCGCGCTTCTTATAGGTCTCGAAATCAGACTCCTGGCCGACATCCGCCATATACGCCACGACATCATAGCCTCTCTTCGAAAGCCACTTGATGATGACGGAAGTGTCAAGTCCGCCGGAATACGCCAGTACCACTTTTTTATTCATACGATCAGTCCTATCCTTTGAGTAGCTTGAGCAATATCGCCTTTTCAACATGCATCCTGTTCTCCGCCTGGTCATAGACGATCGAGCTCTTTGAGTCGAGCACGTCATCGGTGATCTCTTCGCCCCGGTGCGCGGGAAGGCAGTGCATGATACGACATCCTTTCTTCGCTGCCCGCACCAACGCGTCATCGATCCGGAAGTCCTTGAACGCCTTTATGCGCGCATCCCGCTCCTTCTCCTGCCCCATGCTCACCCAGACATCGGTATAAAGGATATCCGCGCCCTTCACTGCAATATACGGGTCATTCGAAAACGCGATACGCGCCTTCGACTTGCTCGCCATCGCCTTCACCTCCGCCACCATATCCTGCGAGGGCTCATAGCCCTTTGGCGTGGTGATCTCCATATCGAGGCCCACCTTCGCCGCCGCGCACATGAGGGAGTTGAGGACATTGTTCCCATCGCCGATATAGGCGAGCTTCACACCCTTAAATGTGCCGAACTTCTCCTTCACTGTAAAGATATCCGAGAGCGCCTGGCACGGATGCGCCTTGTCGCTCAACCCGTTTATCACAGGCACGGTCGAATATTTTGCAAGCGCGAGCGCATCCTCGTGCGTAAAGGTCCGCGCAACGATGCCGTCCAGATAGCGGGAGAGGACGCAGGCAACGTCTTTTATCGCCTCCCGCACGCCCATCTCGATCTCATGAGGACCAAGGTATATTGCGTGCCCTCCGAGCTGGACCATGCCGATCTCGAACGAGACTCTCGTCCTGTTCGACGGTTTCTGAAAGATGAGCCCGATCGACTTGCCCTTGAGGGCATTGGCGTACCGGCCCTTATACCTCTTCACCTCTGCCGTCAATGCCAATATCGCGTCGATCTCTTTTGTGGTCATGTCACAGATCGAAAGTAGGTCCTTCTTCATATCGGTCACCTGCCTCTATTGTGCTACGCTTTTAGATCCTTGAAAAGACTTTATCGAGAATGGCGATCGCCTTGTCTATATCGCGCCGCGTCACGGTAAGCGGCGGCATGATCCGCAACACCGTATCCTGGGTGCAGTTGATCAGGAGGCCTTCCTTGAGGCACTCCTGATAGACGTCTTCGCCCTTCATGGAGAGTTCTACGCCTATCACGAGGGCGACCGACCTGATCTCTTTGATAAAACGGTATCTCTTCTGGAGCGCGGTGAGTTTATTACGGAAGACCTTGCCCATCGCGTTCGCGTTCCTGATAAGCTTTTCTTTCTTTATTGCGTCAAATACCGCAAGCGCCGCCGCGCAGACAATCGGAGAACCGCCGAATGTCGATGCGTGCGTGCCCGGCGTCAGGACATCCTGAAACTTTTCGCGCGCGAGGGCCACACCTATCGGCAATCCGCCGCCGAGCGACTTCGCGAGCGTCATGACATCCGGCACCACGCCGAAATACTGGTAGGCGAACATCGTGCCGGTCCTGCCCATGCCCGTTTGGACTTCGTCGAAGATGAGGATGATATCTTTTTCGTCGCAGAGCTCACGAAGCCCGCGCATATATTCCTTATCGGGGATGTTGATCCCGCCTTCACACTGTATCGGTTCGAGCATGATCGCGATCGTCTTATCGTTGAGGGCCTCTTTCACCGCCTCGAGGTCGTTGAACGGCACGTGCAGAAATCCCGCAGGGAGCGGCTCGAACCCCTTCTTCACCTTATCCTGCCCCGTTGCCGTGATCATGGCGATCGTCCTGCCATGGAACGACTTTGTCATGGTGATGACCTCGTACCGGCCTTTCTCGTGGCCGTACTTCCTGGCCAATTTCACTGCCGCCTCGTTCGCCTCGGCGCCTGAATTGCCGAAGAAGACCTTGCCGGGGAACGAATTTCTTATGATCGCCTCGGCAAGCTCTGCCTGGACGCGGCTGTAGTAGTTATTCGAGACATGGAGAAGCTTCTTCGCCTGTTGCGCCACCGCTGCAACAACTTTCGGGTGGCAATGGCCTATGCCGGACACCGCCCATCCGGGAAAGAGGTCAAGATACTCTTTCCCGTCCGCATCCCATACCTTAGCGCCTTTCGCCTTTTCAAGGCATAAGGGCACCCTTTTATAGGTGTTCATGACGTACCGTTCGTACATCCGAACAGCGCGTTCGGTATTATTCATCTTCTGCGACCCCTCTACTGTTACTTTTTGATAATGTAATAAACCATGCTGACATTCACGCACAGATGAGCACAGATCTTGGTCTATCGATACGCTTTCACAGATGATCGCAGATATTATTCATCTGTGATCATCTGCGCCTTCATTAAAGTCAACGTACTTAATAACGCTATCTATTTCTTCGGTTTCTTCTTCTGACATCCGCACGATTTACACATAGCCGCCTCCGGTTCTCTCTACTCTCTACTCCTTGACTATTTCTGTTCCCACGCCGGAATCCGTAAATATCTCAAGAAGCAGCGCATGCGGCTTATTCGCGTTCAGGATATGCGCCTTCTTGACGCCTTCGCGCACCGCCTTGACGCAGGCTTCAACCTTCGGTATCATGCCGGCGGCGATTATCTCCTTCTTGATGAGCCCGCCTACCTTGCTCGCCTTGAGTGTCCTATAGAGCGTCTTTTGATCGTTCTTATCCTTCATCACCCCTTCGACATTGGTGAGGAGGACGAACTTTTCAGCTTTGAGCGCGATAGCGATCTCGCTCGCGACATCATCGGCGTTGACATTATAGACCTTGCCGTCCCTGCCTGTGCCCAACGGATATATAACAGGGACCAGGTTGTCGGCGATAAGACGTTTCACGACGGTCGTATCGACGGATGTCACCTCACCGACATATCCCAGGTCAGGATGCGATTTCATCTTCTTCACCCGGATGAGGCCGTTTTCCTTCCCGGCGATCCCGAATGCCTTCGTCCCCATCCCGCGTAAGGCGGAGACGATCTGTCTGTTGATCGCATGGAGCGCATGATCGATGATATGGATCGACTGCGCGTCGGTCACCCGCCGACCGCCGATGAATTTCGGCTCGATGCCTGCCTTCTTCATCAAACGCGAGATCATGGGGCCGCCCCCATGGACGATGACGGGGTGCATACCCGCATAATTCATGAAGACGATATCCTCAAGGATGCCTGGCTCAATCCCTTTTTCGTCAACCGACGAGCCGCCGTACTTTATGACGATGACCTTCCCGAAGAACTTCTTGATGTAGGGAAGCGCCTCGATCAGGACTTCGCTCTTTCTTGTCGCGTTCATCATATCGTGATTCCGCATAGGCACAGATTATCACAGATCTTACGCAATAGACTCGTTTTTGCAGATGATCGCAGATGTGCAGTATCTGTGATTATCTGCATCTTTTAATCTGTGATTATCTGTGTATCTCTATGTACTATACACCGAGTTTATCGCGACATATTCCTTCGAAAGGTCGCAGGTCCATGCCTTCGCCCTCGCATGTCCTGCCTTAAGATCCACCTTCACAGAAATATTGCCGCTCAAAAAATGGGCGCGCGCTTTCTTTTTGTCATACTCTTTGACACTCTGCCCGCTCGACATTACTTTGATGCCGCCCAGGTATATATCGGTCCTCTCCGGATCGAAGGCGACTCCCGCGGCCCCGCACGCAGCAGCGACCCTGCCCCAATTCGGATCGCCTCCATAGACACAGGCCTTGAAGAGGTTCGACGTCGATATCTTTCGTGCTACGGTACGCGCGTCGCGCGCAGCCTTGGCGCCCACCACCTCTATCTCGATGAGCTTTGTCGCGCCCTCGCCGTCATACGCGATCATCTTCGCGAGCTTCGCGGTCACCTTCGTGAGCGCTGCGGTAAACACCGCGTAATCGTTGCCCGTATCTTTTATGAGACGGTTGCCCGCACATCCGTTGGCCATGATAAAGCAGGAATCATTCGTGCTCATGTCGCCGTCGACCGATACCATATTGAACGAGTCGACGATCGCCTCCGAAAGGGCCTTCTCCAACATCCGTTTGGTGATCGCCGCATCGGTGGTAAGAAAAGAGAGCATCGTCGCATGACGCTCTAGTCTCATCTCGGGGTAGATCATCCCCACCCCTTTACAGGAGCCGCCGATGCGCACCGCTACTCCGCCTATCGCACATGAGACAGCGCACTCTTTCTTCTTCGTATCGGTCGTCATGATCGACTCGGCGAATGACGAACCGCCATCCTGCGCGAGGGTCTTCACAAGCAACGGGATCGCTTTGTGTATATTTCCAATCGGCAGATAATGGCCTATGATACCCGTTGACGCAACGAGCACAGCTCTCTTTTCGACCCCAAGCGCTTGCGCTGCGGCAACAGCCATCGACACTGCGTCTCGGTCGCCTACTTTACCGTTCGCGCAATTGGCGTTACCGCTATTGACGATGATCGCGCGGTGCGTCTTGTGCGCGATATGGGCCTTACTTATCTTGACCGGCGACGCTTGAAAACGGTTTGTCGTAAATGCAGCCGCAGCAACCGCGGCCGTCTCCGAAAAGATAAGCGCCAGGTCTTTCCGGCCCGATTTCTTGATGCCGGCCTTCACCCCGCTCGCCAGGAACCCTCTTGGCGCCGTCACCCCGCCTTTTATTTCCTTCATATCAGTCCTTCATATTCACGCACAGATTATCTGTGTATACTCAACTCCCGTACCCAACGATCTCCCGCTTAAACTTATGCTCCTTGCAGAACGGGCAGATATAATGGTCGTAGACGTAGGCGTTCGCTTTGCAGACGGGACACGCGTAATACTCAAACGTCTTGCCGAGGAACTCTTTCTTCCCGAGCGGTTTCTTCCTGACCACCTGCCCCGGCGCAAGAAGCGGCGAATCGCCCTTGCGGCCGACCGTCATGGAGTAGAACTTTCCGCAATCAGGACAGAAGACCGCGGCATAGACAAGCCCTCCCTCGGACGGCCCTTCTTTCAATACCTCCGACTTAAAGTTGCACTTCCTGCACCAATACTGCACGAGCGTGCCCGCGTATACAAATGTCGGGAGCATGAGAAGCGCGAGAATTACGGCTATCGTCTTCTTCACGTTACAAAAGCCCTTCCGTCTCGTCGAATCCGCACATGATATTCATATTCTGCACGGCTTGGCCCGCGGCGCCCTTCTTCAGATTGTCGATGCACGAGACGACGATTGCGACGCCGCCCGTCACCTTGACACCGATATCGCAGTAGTTGGTCATCACGACGTCGCGGACGCACGGAAACCTGCCTGCTTCAAGGACGCGCGCGAACGGTGTGCCTGCATAACACTTTTTGTAGATCTCGACCGCATCCTTGGTGTCGATCTTCTTCGTCAGTTTGAGGTATATCGTCGATAGTATCCCTCTATTCATCGGGATGAGGTGCGGCGTAAATATTACGTCGACATCCTTCGCCGCCACATCGGACAGGATTTTGTTGATCTCCGGCTTGTGTTGGTGGTCATTGGCCTTATAGGCCTTCAGGTTCTCGTTCACCTCACCGAATGAGAGCGCGATATCAGCCTTACGGCCTGCGCCGGTCACGCCGCTCTTCGAATCGGCGATGATGTACGAGGTATCTACCACGCCTGCCTTGATGAGCGGTGCGCTACCCAAGATGATGCTTGTCGGATAGCATCCGGGATTGGCGATAAGTTTCGCGTTCTTGATCCGGTCCCTGTAAAGCTCCGGCAATCCGTAGACCGCCTGCGGTATATTGGCCTTATCCTTATGCTCGGCGCCGTACCATACCTTATAGGTATCGTGGTTAAGCCGGTAGTCCGCGCTTAAGTCTATGACGAGCTTTCCCGCCTGCAAAAGCTTCGGGGCGACCTCCATCGAGACGCGGTGCGGCAGAGCCAGGAAGACGATGTCGCACTCTTTTTTGGTCGCCTCGATATCAGGCTTTGTGCAGATGAGATCTATCCGGCCTTTGAGGCTCGGGAAGATATCAGCTATTGACTCTTCTTTCTCTATCACCGCCGACAGGTGCGCCACCTTTACCTTCGGATGGCCTGCAAGGATCCTGACGATCTCCTCGCCCGTATATCCCGTCGCGCCCACTACGCCGACCTTTATCATATCTATCTCCTTCTCCTTCGGAAAACATCTATATTAAATGAAAAAACCTATCCTGTCAACTAAAATCTCGTCGGAGTTGACCGGATAGGTTCTTGGCTTGTCGTCGGGAAAAATTACCTCTTAGTGAACTGGAATCTCCTCCTCGCCCTCTTCCGGCCGTATTTCTTGCGCTCCCTCATCCTCGAGTCCCTCGTCAGAAAACCACCCTTTTTTATGGCAGGCTTTAGCGCATTATCCATCTGCACAAGCGCCCGGGCGATGCCATGGCGCATGGCACCGGCCTGTCCGCTCGCGCCACCGCCGTTGACCAGCGCGATCACATCGAGCTTCTTCTCGAGTTTTGCCGCTTCTATCGGTTGCATGATGATGAGCCGGTGGCTCTCGCGCGTAAAATAGTCGTTGAACGGCCGTGCGTTGACCGTCATCGTACCTTCTCCGGCCGTGATCCTGACACGGGCTACCGACTCTTTGCGCCTGCCTGTCGCCATGAACTGCTCTTTCTTCTCCATAAGTGCCTTTATGCTATCTTAAGTGCTTTCGGCTTCTGCGCCTGGTGCGGATGTACTTCCCCCGCATACACGCGCAGCTTCTTCAAAAGCTTTGCGCCAAGCTTGTTCTTCGGGAGCATACCCATCACCGCGTGGCGTATAACATACTCCGGCTTCTTCTTAAGCATCGTCTCGAGCGTCGTTAAGTTAAGGCCGCCCGGATACGCCGAGTAACTTTTATATACCTTTTCTGTCGCCTTCTTGCCCGTTATCTTGACCTTGGCCGCATTGATAATGATGACCTCATCACCTGTATCCTGGTGAGGGGAATACATCGTCTTATGTTTACCTCGCAGGATAGACGCGACCTTTGACGCAAACCGACCGAGGATCTTGTCCTTAGCGTCAGCGATATACCAGATACGCGTGATATCCTTTTCCTTCGCGATATATGTCTTATATGGGTCCATGGAGCCCGTCCTGGCTATAAGCCACCGGGGTTCCTTTCTTTCTGTGCGACATCCCGCCGAGTGTGCCAAAATTATGGAACAGAATTTTGGCACATCTTACGAGGCGGGATAAGAGCGCCCACTATATCACACCCCCGCACATCTTGTCAAATACAATTTTCGCACAAAAAAATAAGAGAGTAGATCTGTTCTTTCCTACTCCCTATTCCCTACTCCCTGGCAATTGAGCCCTGACCCCTTTGATCTCGGGACGTGCCCCCTCAGCCCATATGCCTATATGCGGACCTTCGTGGAGCGATTAAGGTGACAACTACTTTCTTCTTGTCTTTATCAATGCAGTAAATTACGCGATGATCAGCCACACGGTATCTATAACGCCTCATCTGGCCCTTTAACACTTTTATACGCGGCCCCCAAAAGGGGTTACCCTCTAACTCCTCAAAGCACTTATTGAGTCTTACGGCGAGCTCTTCGGGGCAGGCCTTATAGAAGGCGAGCGCCGCGGGCATCAAAAGGACTTCGAAATTATCCACGCTTTATCTTTGTCCACTTAACGCCCCTGCCTTTCAGATACTGCCTTTCGCCCTCCGCAACGATCTTCTCTTCCCCGGGCGTCAGCGTATTTTCTACCTGCTCAATGATCAGCTCTCTCACAAAGGAAGATATGCTCATGTACCTTTTCCTGCAGAGTTTTACCGTTTCATTATAAAGCGAAGACGGCATCCTTATAAGAAGCTCCTTATTCATCACGACGGCCATTTTGATCACCTCCGATTAAAGTATATCATAATGATATATAAGCGTCAAGCCCTATCGCTTGTACATAACGTTATAAAATATGCCTGCTTCTTTTACACAGATCATCACAGATCTCGTGAACGCTATCCGTTTTCACGGATGATCGCAGATATCTGAGTTAAAAGCAATAGAGAATGATGCGTAGTTTTTGCACAAAAAAATAAGTGCGTAGAGTTGTTCTTTCCTACTCCCTGCTCCCTATTCCCTATTCTTGCTTATTGAGACCCGGCCCCTTCAAACCTGGCGCCAATCTCCCCAGGTATTGTATAATTTCTTGATTAATCTTCTTGGATTTTTAATAAGGGGGAGGATGCGCTTATGTATAAGGAATATCTCTCTCACCATCAATAGTCCGACGACATTATCATGTCTCATTCTTCGGCACAATAAGATGAACATAAAGACATTAATATTATGTTTTGCTTTATTCAAAAAGATTTCCGGAACATCGGCTCTCGCTATTTTCTTTGCCAATACCAACAGCGTGATAATTTTATACTCTTTTTTTGCCGACTTCAGTAACAATAGAAATTGATCCCATCCAATTTTATCCCCGTAATATTGAAGCATTTTTTTCGTCTCATAAAGAAAAAAAAGAATACGATATATATTCGTTTCGCATTCATCTTTAAATTGAGCGAGAGAGATACCCTCTAAATATTCACGACAAAAATTATTGCAGGATATGAAGATGTTGCATTCCGGTTTTAAAATATGCAGCTCGTTTTCTTCTATGACAAGCTTATCGTAGGAGTCAAATAATATATTTAATGTGGAAATATCCGATGTATGTCCGATATCCCAGTGTAATTCCAGCAGGATCTGATTTTTAAAATATATATAATGAAAATGATGCCTTGCGTAATGATCCCGAGCCCCCTTCCTTTTCCACCCCTCATAATATTCTATATAGCCTATGTGCCTTAAGATATTTTCTGCTTCTGAAAGATCGTCCTTTTTTACCAATATGTCAATATCGCTCATGGGCCTTATGCCTATGTCGTCTTGGTAAAGCGTAAAGAGAAGCGCTGCTCCCTTCAGGGGTATGAGCTCGATTTGGGCTTCGTTGAATTCTTTCATTAACGCTATTATTAATTTCTTAATTTTTTCATTTTTTTCAACAGTCTGGATATATTGCCATTTGATCATTTCTGACATCGGTTCCGGAATCTCGAAATCTCCCGGATATTCTTTTACCTTTAAATAAATATACGGGGCAATGCTCAGTTCTTTCTCTGCAATCTTTGTCCAATCTATATCGCATCTTATTTCATAATAACTAGTGAGCGTATCTCTGAGGTCATCTTCAGAATTTGCCCTGATGGATTCCAATATAAATTTTTCTGTCGTTTGAAGCATGGTTAATAAGGAGTCGAGGGGTCAGGTCTCAATTATCAACTCTATTTCAATTCCCGATATTAACTTCTTAAGAACCTCATCTTCTGATACTTCTCTATCTATTCTATTATATAGCGCGTTAACTCCAGTGTCATTTATATTATTATACATTGACAGGAAAGCGTATATTTCTTTGGATAAACTTTCTACCGAAATAACCGGCGGTAAGTAAAAGCAGGAATGCCTTTCGATTAAAAAGATTTTCATTTATTTTAATCAACTTTTCAAATGGAAATACTACCCCTCGCCAATAATCAATGTCGTAAAGTTCATGCCTAGAGTTCATAAATAAAGCGTGGGCTTCATTATTTGAGAAAAATCTCGATAAATATGCTTCGGTTCCGAATCTTTCTAGAGCTATATCTCGCCAATTTTTGCTGAAAAGCGCATAATTATTAAACCAGAAAAATGTGCCCGAGTAATGCCACCGCGAAAATTCAGGAAACCACGGAGGTCGCGCCACTCCTTTAAAATATCCACAACAAGGATACTTTGTTAGTATTTTTCTTACTTTTTCGATGTTTGAAAGATTATACCGGTACATATATTCGTACCACAGCCTCACAGCTTCACCGAGAGAATCCCCCTTTGTTCTTGTTACGCCCTTTGTGTGCGCATAGAACGTAATTTCGTTAGGATCAAGGGAATATATTTTCTCAAGCAGCTTAATAAACGACGCTGTCTCCCTTAATTCAGGATTATTCGGGGTTGTGATAAACTCTACATCATAGCTATTGAAATATTTTTTTACTTCTTCTAAATTATGACAATTTTCTCCTATGGCAACATTAACTATTTTCTTATTATTAAAAATCTGCATATATCTTGATAAACATTGGATATTCTCAATCCAAGCTTTGTTTTCAATAAATGGTGTTATGTGATAAATTAAATTGGTTTTCATTTAACGCTCGTCACAGATTAATCTTAAACTATTTTCCGTTGTATATCTTCGGGCCTTTTGGGATAAATCGGCGTTATTTAAGTTTGCACTCCGACACTGGTCTGGGTCATTGTTTTTGGCTAATGTCCCTACCTTCCAGATTATACTTCTTCCCGCGTTCTACTGTCAAACGTTTCTTCTCCTTAGGTTTTTGTAGTATTTTAGCGATTATGTAATACCAAAATGGTAATGTCCTATTCTACCAATTTAAGAATGTCCTATTCCAAAGTTGCTATAATGTCTCTCTTTAAGGGAGGGCATTATGGCAGG
>Ga0315294_10003284_pt1 | contig 17604 bp, 18 predicted proteins | sample YL17G13_40_MG_FD_203626 | JGI IMG/M metagenome (GOLD analysis project Ga0315294, IMG submission 203626) | Sediment microbial communities from Yellowstone Lake, YNP, Wyoming, USA - YL17G13_40 | ecosystem: Environmental > Aquatic > Freshwater > Lake > Sediment | place: USA: Wyoming | collected... | reverse complement strand
GAGTCTCTCGCTAATGTCTGCCATAATTTTAAATGTTTTTCTAGTTTTTCAAATAAAGCAGTTCTTGCCTGTTGCTTGTTTTGTTCAAAACTTCTTTCATCTTCATTTTTAACCGCAATCAAAGTTGGTAGATGGGTCAGTCTGACCCCGGTTCTGGTTTTTTGACGCTGTTGACCACCGGCCTTAACACTGGAGACAAAAGAATCAACTTTAACTTCATTTTCATCTTCAGAATTTAATCGGGGAGATTTTAATTCCAAAGAATCCCTTAGCCATTCAATATAGCTTTGAACCTGTTTTTGGCGTTTATCGGTTTCCAACTTCAGGAAAGAAGAAAGATGCTTGGCAATTCTTTTTTCTACCTTTTCAACTCTTGTTTGCTTGATTGCCCTAATTTCTTGTCTGTGTCCTTCTTTGTCACTCTTCGTTGGCGGCCCCTTCCCCTTCCCCTTGCCTTTGCCTTTCTCAAGCAAACCCTCCTCGTAATCTTCTAAATAATCAACAACTTTAATTTTTTCCATACCTTTTTTCTTATACTAATTATAATGATTTTACAATTATTCCAACCCTAGCCAAAACTATTCTCAAGAATTTGAGGGGGTGTGAGGCTATTTTATTTTTTTTAAATCGCCATTAATAACAATCGGCTTTATGGCTTCGATTTCGGTTTTGTAAAAAGGGATATCGGGAATTGGATTTAAAAGAAATATTTTTTGATTTAGAACGTGAGCAAAACCTATTTCCATTAAAGTATTGCCGCCAATGTAATTTTTAATGCCATTTTTATCCAAATTAACAACCAAAACAGCATTCATTCCCTGCATCTGCCGCCAAAATTCTCTGATGGCATCTTGGTTTTGCTTTTGTTCAATTTTTATTCTTTCTTTTTCTTCATCTGATTTTCCGACAAATGGTTCTGCAAGTTTTGTGACAAAAGCTTTATGACCAAGAGAAATAAGTTTATCCCTAATTTCCATCATCTTTTCTGTATATTGCATACTACCGATGACACCGATTTTCATAAAGTTATTTTAACACAAAGAAAATGAATATTTTTGTGAGAAGATGATAAAATAGAGCGTATAACGGATAACAACGAATCAAAAATATGAACCTCAACTCTTTAAAAGAAACCGCCTACAAGTCTCCGCTTAATCTTGAAAAAAGAATTGCGATCTATGAATTTACCAAACCTCATTACGAAATCAACAAAACCGTTTTGGAAAATTTAAATTTAAGGGAAAATGATCAAGTTCTCGATGTGGGTTGTGGTAAGGGTAACTTTATCCGCTTTGCTTCTTCTTTATATCCCCAAGCCGGCTTTGTCGGCGTTGATGTTTCATTGGGGATGTTTAAGGAAATCAGTGAAAAATTATCTTCGCAAAAAAATATTTCTTTTAAAGTAGCTGATGCCCAAAATTTACCTTTCCCCAATCATTCTTTTGATAAAGTTGTCGCCATGCATCTTTTGAAACATGTGCCTAAAATAGAATTGGCCTTATCTGAGATGGCCAGAGTTCAACGCCCGGATGGCCTAACTGTCATCACTGCCAATAGCCACAGCAGTAGGCCGACTTTAAATTTTCTTGAAGAAGAAGTCAGCAAAGCTTTGGGCTTAAGGGGCTTTGATAACTTAAATCGGAGATTCAATAATGAAAATGGCTTACCGGTGATCAAGAAATATTATAAAGAAGTAAGAATTATTCCTTATGAGAGTCGTCTTGTTTTAAATGATCCTCAACCCTACGTTGACTATTTTGATTCGATTAGAGATTTTTTTAAGTCCCTGCCAACAGATAAACAATGGGCCGAATCATTGGCTTTTGTCCGCAAATATATTCAAAATGAAATTGAGAAAAAAGGTTCTTTTGAGGAATCAAGTATCTTTGGAGTTTTTGTTGCTTCCGGTCCGAAAGCAGGTTAAGAAAAATTCCCCCCCCAGTTTTCAGAAATTAGATTTTAGCTACCACAAAGTTTTTTATTTTTTTAAAAGAGAAGCGATTCTTCTTGTCTCTCTTTTTCTTATCTGCTTATTATCTTTGATTTCTTCTTCGAATACTTCTTTGACTTCAGGAGTTTTTCCCGAGCTGGAAGAGAATATTTTGTTCGCTTCACGAAGCATGACAAATAATTTTCCTTGTTCTTCAGTCAATTCGGCATTAATTTTAACTTTTAAAGATTTTCTTTTTAATAATTTTCCCATGGTAAAAACACAATCCTCAGCATGATATCCACCAAGAATAATCTTTGCCCCTTCGGAGAGATTAATTTTTTCAAGAACCCCATGAAGTAATTGTTCATGTTTTTCATGATTCCACCCTTCAAAATTTGTAGAAATCGGCAAAAGCAGATCAAATTCTTTTTGAGGATATAAAGGACTAAATTTGTCAGGAAGAGTATCGTTGTAAACGACACCGATTATTTTAAATCCGTTTCTTTTATAAGCCTGAAGAATTTTCTCATAACGATCAAAAACCTTTTGGCAGAAATAACTCATATGTTTCCCATCGATGACTGTTCTTGGGTCTGGTCCCTCTGTTGTCCGGATATCGGGATACATAATAAAAACCGCTTTTTCGATTCCCCTTTCTGGAGATTTAATCGATTCTGGTTTTTCTTCAATAATTCTTTCCATTACAAGAAGTATTTTACTCTCTCAAAAATCCTAAGGCAAGTTTATTATTTAGAGGTGGAAAGGATATAAAAGTTATTGATTGGCTCGGGATTAACTATTTTATGTCTACCAAAAGCTTCGTCAAGTATATTTTCCAATTTTGGTAGATAACTTTTTTCAACAACAATGAACATTTTTCCCCCACTTTCCAATTTATCCCTAGCCCCTTTAAAAATATCAGTCAAAGTTTTTGTGTCGGCATGGAAAGGAGGGTTCGATAAAATTAAATCAAAATTTCCGCTGGCTGTTTTTAAGTCATCGACAGCAAGAGCAGTGATCCGGTCCCCCATGCCTAAATGTTGTGCATTTAAGTTAGCTAGTCTAACCGCTCTGGTATCAACATCTGTTAAGACGGCTTCTCCATTCAGATTAATACTTGACGCTATAAGACCAACAGCTCCCCAACCGCATCCAATATCCAAAAGCCTTCGATAGGAAGATAAATCAGTGTTTTCTAGAAGAGTTCTCGTTCCAACGTCAAGATCGTCTTTTGAAAAGAGTCCTGCTTCAGTGAATACACTAAATTTTTTTCCGAAAATTGAAAAGCTAATCTCCTTTCTTAATTGATTATTAACTTCTTCTTTAATGTTTAATTTATTTGTAGCTTCTATTACTCTATAGCCACCTTTCCCCCTAGCGATAACATTTACATTCTCATCACCAAAAATATTTCCCATTATTTTTTCGTGTGTCGGCGCCCCAGATTTTTTATAAGTAACACAATAAAATTTTCCATCAGGTTTTAAAATTTTCTTGGAAAATATTAGCCGTTCTTTTATATATTCAAGTGCTGTATAACCAGAGATATTAAAAATAACATTGTCAATTGATTTATTTGAGGAAAAATTGTCTAATTCTTCTTCATCAATAGACTTCACATTTTTTGTTAATCCAGGGTTGGCATCAATATTTCTCTGTGAAAGAGATCTCTTAGTTACATTTTGGTCGTAAAGAAAAATTTTGCTTTCTTTATTCATTGATCCTAAAACTATCCCTAAACTTCCATCTCCAGAATCAATACAAAGAGTATTACTCTCTTGTTTAAGATTGATACTTTCAGCAGCAATTACCACTTCTGGTTTTTCTTTATCGATTTTGATTATTACACGATCACTTTTCCCAGTAAAAATTGTGAGTTGATTGTCTATTTTAGAAAGAGAAGATTTGACTGAAGGGAAGTTTCTTGGATCATCATCAAAATAACCCCTTTTCTTCATCGGTTTGACTAAATCATATTTTGAGTCAAAGTCATCTTTATGAAAATTTAGATCTTTTGATCCAGAGCTCATATATTGTTTTCCTTTATTAAGTAAATCTTTTCCCCATTCGCTCATGATATGAATTATACCAATAATATTTGTTAAAGGCGAACAAACCCAAATATTTCAATTAATTTAAAACTCTCAAAATTAGATGTGTAATCATAGATAATAAGGTTATAATTACAATTGACATACCAAATTTTGATATTTTTATATCCCCTAGAATAGTTTTTTTATCTTGCAAACCAAATCCTCTCATTTCTAAGGCAATAGCTGTTTCATCAGTATGTCGAAGTTCGGTCAAAAGGAAAGTAATTATTGTTCTGGCAATTTTTTGTGTGCCATTCTTTATTCCCCTAAGTTTTTGTGAATAAATGATATTTTTAGCATCTTCTTCAAAAACTGGGAGAAAACGAAGCGAAAGATAAAAAATATGAGCAATTTTATAATTAATTCCTATTTTTATAAGAAGATTACTAAAATCTTTTGGCTTTGTGGTCGTCGAGAAAGCTAAACATGAAGCAACAATTCCGATCATCCTAACTGTTAAAGCAAGACCAATTCTTATCCCCTCAAAAGAAATATTTAATGGTCCTAATAATATTCCCGAACCATGCCGAAAAATAGCTTGGAAGAGAGTTAAACCAAGCCCGCCAATTAAAATAATTCTTAATGCTTTAATTAAGATTCTTAATTCAATCTTGGCCAAAAGGACTGAAGTGATAGTAATTATCAAGCTGAGAATTGAAACAGTCTTAAGATCAGTTATGCTCAACAGCCAAATAGAAATTAAAAGACTCCATAAGAATTTTGATAAAGGATCTATTTTATGAAAGAGTGAATCACCCTTTTTATATGAAATTTTCATAAAAATATTTTTAAAGATTTATGCCGGACATTTTTCTAATATTATCATTCATAGAATTTAAAGCCCCATGATATTTTATTAGTCCATGATCCAGAAGTATCAGATTTTTCTGATATCGTTTTATCACTCTTTTATCATGTGTAATATTAATTGAGACACCGTTAAAATTATCTAATTCATCAAGAATCAAATTACTGTTAAAAGCATCAAGACCAGCTGTTGTTTCATCAATAATTAGCAGGTCTGGTTTATGAGCTAAGGCTACGGCTGTTGAGAGTCTTCTTCGTTCACCATCTGACAGTAAAAACGGGGAAATATTTTGATATTTCATCAGATTAAACTTCTCAAGCCAATTTTCAATCTCTTCTTTTGTGAGTTTACTGCCTATTTTGATTTCTTCTAAAACATTAAGGCCAATAAAACTTTGGTCTGGATTTTGCATAATCATACCCTTTTTAAGGGCTTTTGAAGTAAAGAAACCAGAAGTAGGCTTTTCTAATTCAACAGCGATTCTTGCTAAAGTGCTTTTACCAGAGCCATTTTCCCCTAAAAGAACTGTATGGTCTTTTTTTGAAAGAATAAGATCGATTCCATTTAAAATTTTTTTATTCTCTTCATATTCATATTCAACTTTCTTAAAATTTAAGAAACCATCATTTTCTAATTTTTCAGTCAGCGGGTTTATATTATTAAGGTCTTCGATATTAATATTTACAGAATACATCTCAAGCTTTTTGTTATAATCCTTAATTTTTGATGAAGGAAAATCGGCTTCAATTTTTCCATCCGCAATAATAACGATTCTTGTTGCCAGTTTGATAAAGGGATTTATCAAGTGGGTTGCTAAAACAATTGAATCTGTTCTATTTTTTATAATATTTAATGTTTTGGCTATCATTTCTACGCCCCATGGATCAAGATTCGCCGTCGGTTCATCTAGGATCAAAATCTTCGAGCCTAAAGCCAAAAGACTGGCGATAACCAATCGTTGTTTTTCCCCGCCTGAAAGATCGAAAACAGATCTATCATAAGGATAGCTAAGGTTTACTACTTTAAGAGATTCCTTAACTTTTTTTTGGATATCGATTCTTGAGAAATTAAGATTTTCAGCTCCAAAACTGCACTCTTCGCCGATGGTTAGATTGGTAATTTGCCGGTCTGGATTTTGTAAAACCAAACCGATTTTACTGGAGTATTCTGCAAGTTTTTTGTCAGCTACTGCTTTATTTTTAAAATAAACTTTTCCTTTGGTTTTGCCTTCGGTGAAGCCAGGGATAATGTTAACACATGATTTAATTAGGCTTGATTTTCCTCCTCCGTTGGGGCCAACAATCAAAACAAATTCCCCCTCTTTAATTTCGAGATTGACATTTTTCAAGGCCGGTGTGTTGGTATTTGGGTACCAGAAACTAAAATTACTGAAAGTAAATATCTTTTTCATAAAGGGGCAAAAGAAAGATAAAAATGCGTAGTAACTTTTCTAAACTTAATAATTCCAATGTAATCTTATTTTACTTACTTTTTGTTTGGGCGGATTCCGATTTTCTTTAAAATATTAAGGACAATGTATGACAGAAAACCAGTCATAGCTGTTCCAGCCATCCCTGGAGACCAATAAGTTAAGATGGCTATCAGATTCCATGGAACCGCATCACGAATAAAATCAACAGGAGCTGTATAGAGCTGACTCAAAGCCGCACCAATGATCATCATAATTACACTGAGGTTTCCTTTAAATAACAAAAAAGCTGTATCTACTGCCAGACCTTCTAGGATTCCGTAAAGGATAGCAATAGGTCCAAATGGATTTCCTAGGATGACTTCAATAACCGCACCCAAACCTTTTACAATGGTAGCAACACCAGGTTTTGGAACTAAATATAAGGCTATGAAAGCCCAAACCATAAATCCAGCATTAGTAAAAATTACTCTTGCCGGGCCAAGCACCCCGAGTTGGAAAACGAGATGTGACCAAAGCATTTGAGCAGCTCCGCTTATTGCGATAAGTGTTGCAATAACTACAATGTCTTTTGTCGTAAATTTCTTAAACATATTAAGAATATATTACTACTCTAAAATTTTTTGTCAAATCTTTTTAATATCAGACACAAGAAGTATTTTACTCTCTCAAAAATCTTTAGGCAAATTTAAAAATCCAGGGGTGTGAAGCTACTTTTCACAAATAAAAATATAAAAATCATTCTTTAATATATTTTTGTCTGAAATAAGACCCGTTTCCCAATCCTGTCCCAAACAACTAACTTTTGTAAAAAACATTGAAAGTGCTTCCAATATTGTAGGGTAGTCCCATTGGCTTATGTGAAATTTATTATAAATCGGATTTGAGTCCCTAGGAACTGAAAGCATGAATATTCCTCCCTTTTTTAAGGCTTTGTAACATTTTTTAATTACTACTATATTGTCCTGATAAGAAATGTGTTCAACAACTTCAAAAAAAGTGATTAAATCATATTTTTCAAACTTAAAGTTTTGTATTTTGGAAACAATAAAAGTATTAATAGGATAGTGTTTTTTGGCATATTTTATCGCTTCTTCGCTACAATCCACCCCTATAGTTTTATAACCTTGCAACCTCATAAACTCGGTTCCATAGCCAGTCCCGCAGCCTAAATCCAATGCCCTACCATTACCTTTTTGTATCATATAATACCGTGCCTTGTGGTGCAACACGGTTTGAGGTAATACCCTTTCGTCATTTTCATAGATTCTTTCAACTGCTTGTCTCATATTATTCTTTTGGCTTACAATGATAAATCTTTCTGTTATGAAAGTCAGGAATGACAACAGGAAGTAATTTTAAATTTCTTTGGTTTCTTTGCCATTTTTATTTACTACCTTTCTTTTGGGTTAAATTTTTAATCCCAGACACAAGAAGTATTTTACTCTCTCAAAAATCTTTAGGCAAATTTAAAAATAACAGGTGTAGATAGCAAATCACCTTTAAGGTGTGAAGCTATTTTTTAAGTTTTTAATTGTTGGTCCTTAATAAAGTTTTCAATTGAGCGATTGTAGGTTTTTTCGGCCTCGTGAGAAAAGTAACAAGCCGGTAGTTCATCATTTTCAAGGTGATATTTTAAACATTCGCAACAAATTCCCTTTCGCGGACATCCAGGATAAGTACAGGGACAAGTTTTTAAATATTCTTTCTGTTTACACTCCATTATTTTTGATATTTCTTTAAAAGGTTATTTAAAACTTTCAAAATTGGTGTGCGCCAATCTTTTTCCAGTTGAGTGCGAATGAAGTTTATAAATTCCTTATCATCAGGGGAAAGAGAAAGTTTTTCTAGCTGATGAATTTTGGTCAAGATTTCATAATCCTGCTTGTCAGCCAAAACATATTTTCTTTTTTCTTCTTTACTTATCATTTTATGATTTTTTTAAAAGATTGGAAAGTAAACGATAATTACCCTCGGCTTCCTTTTTTACTTCTGGTAAAGAAATAATGCCGATTTTTTCGTCAATTTTTTCTTGGGCGGATTTTAAAATTTCCTTCAAAGTTCTGCCTCTTTTGCCTAAAGAAGCAATAAAAGTAATAAATCCTCTGGGATGAAGAAATTTAAAACAGTCGGCATTGGCACAAACCTCCGCTTCAATACTGGGATATTTCTTAAGGCCGTGATGATTTAAGATACAATCGGAAATTTTTTGGATTATCTTTTTGTCTAGATTAAGCGGTTTTAGTGCCAATAAAGTTGCTTCTAAAGACATTTGGATATGATCTTTAACTCGATTTTTAAAAAAGGCCTCGCCCACTTTAACATCCATAAAATTTAAGCAAGCAAAGATAAAATCTTCATCGACTTTATATGTCTTGGCCAATCTTTCTCCATAGAGAAAACAGATTTCCTGAAATTCAATCGGAGGAAGCCCAGTCTTCTCTATTTCTTTTTTCAGAATTTTTTCTGAAACTGCTAAAAGTTTTTTATTAATATTTGCCACAAGAAGTATTTTACTCTCTCAAAAATTTTAAGGCAAATTTAAAAATACGGAGGCGTGAGACTATCGGCGTGAAGCTATACAAATTATTTCTGTAGAGTCATTTTTAAAGGGACTTTTATTAAAACTGCCATAAAGATTTTTTACCTTAAAACCTGTCCGATTCAAAAGATGTTCAATTTCAAAACGAAAGAAAAATCTCATCTTAAGCGGTATAATTTCTTTGCGGCCGTCCGGATAAGTAAATCTGAATTCGTGATACATCATTTGTTTTGCCATATCGTATCGATTGCGATAATCAATTTTTACTTTACCTTTGATGTCTGGTAAGTTAATAATCTTATCTTCATGCCATTGCCAATCTCCTTTGGAAATATATTTTAAACTTGGATTGTAGGCGTCAAAAATCAAAATCCCATTAGGCATAAGATGTTTTTTGATATTTTTTAACGCCTTAAGTTGATCATTAACAGAGTATATATGTTGAAAAGTTCTGAAAGTTATAATAATGGCTTCAAATTTATTTTTTAACCTAAAATTTATCATATCAGCATGTATAGTTTTAACTTTTATATCTTCTTTTTTTGCTTTTTCTTTTAAAATCTCAAGCATTTTTGGGGCAATATCTAAAGCCGTCACATCCAAACCTTGTTTCAATAAAGGAATAGTTATTCTTCCAGTGCCAGCACCAATTTCCAAAATTTTACCTTTAAAATTTCCAAAATAATCAAGGTAAAATTTGACATCATTTTCTATTCCATGCTGGAAAAAATCATAAAGAGGAGCAAATTTATTGTGGTATATTTCTTCAGTCATATATTGATGATTATAACTTTGTTAAAATTTTAAGGCAAATTTAAAAATAAGAACCTGTCGAAACGACAGAACCTTGCTTTTCAAGTAAGAACCTGTCGAAACGACAGAACCTTGTTTTTCGTAAGACTCAAAATAACACAGGTATGGGTAGTAAATCAACCTAGGGGGGTGAAACCTATTGCCTAGTTGAATAATTTAACAATTTTTACAGCTTCTTTTTTAGTTAATTCTTTGAAAAGATTTTTTTCAAAAATCTGGCATTTTTGGTAAATTTCATCCTCAAATTTTCGCGGTAAAAGATGGAAATGAAAATGATTAATCTTGAGGTTGTTTTGCTTTTGAAAAGGCCGGTAATTTTGGCGGATATCACAACCTGGAGAAATTTTTGACAAGATTTTTTGTTGGAATTCGATAATATTCTCAAACAATTCTTTTAATTCTTCTTCATTTAATTCTGAAATTTTTTCAACATGCCTTTTGGGAATTACCAATAAATGACCTTCTATCAGTCTCGGATTGCTCAGGACAACCATAACTTTTTCCCCTTCTTTGATAATTTTTGTTTTTTCTTTATCAATATGACAAAACGGACAATCCATGTTCTTATTTTACCACTTCGATGAATTAAAAAGAGAGGGGTTTTTTGGGAATATCATTAAAATCCGCAGGTATAGGTAGCAAATCACCTTTAAGGTGTGAAGCCATCTTTATAATAATTCAAAATATATTTATTGTTTGTTTGAAGTTCAATCTCGTTAAAATTATTACTAAGTATTCCTTGAATAATCTTTTTTCTTTGATAATTGTTTATTGAATTTAATATTTTATCTAATTTATTTCTATTACCATTATTAAGATGGAAATTTCTATAAATAATAAATTTTTCAGGCAAAAGAAGTATTTTCTTAAATTCTTTTATATTTTTACCAAAAGCTGCTTCAAAGAATTGTTTTTTTGTTCCTACTACTCCATGAGTAGGAAGTAGTATGCATTGGATAGCTCTTAAATATTTTTTATTCCAATTTTCACCAATATGTTTACGATTTTTAGAACATTCACCTTTAATTGGGCAATACTTCATGGGGAAGGACCAAATTCTACTCTTATAACCATTTTTTTCAAATTTTTCATTTAACTCTACATTAATTTTTAATCTTTCATAAAAATCTTCAGGGGTATCATTAAAATTAAACAAAATATAATTAGATAAATTTTCAATTCCATATTTTGCGGCCAATTTTACTTTTTCTACGTATATTTTTTTGAATCTAATATCATCAAAAGCAATTCTTAAGGGTTTAATGGCAATTTCACTTAATAATTTCATTTTTTCTTCAGTTAATAATCTTGCATCTATTCCCTGATTAAAATCCACATAACGCTTAATATAATATTTTCTACCATTATTATTTACCACATATTTTGCCCCCTTATGAAAACCGATATTTTTTATCTCTTCAATTATTTCTTTAAATCTTCCGGATGCCAGAATATTATTATCCATTAGTAACAAATTTCTTTTTTCACCAAAATTTTTTTTAATAGCTTCAACCTGTTTAGCTATCGACAGACTGTTTGAAAATTTTGGTTCAATTATCGGCACAGCACAAAAAGGACATTTTCTTATACATCCCCTTGTCGCATGCACAATATAAGAATCAATAACAGGATAGGAATAGTTTAATAGATGGTTTGATTCAGGATCTACAATTTTATAATCTGGAAGTAAGCAATCAATTTTGTAATCGTCTTTATAGCCTAATTTTCCTTTTTCGTTTAATAATCCTTCAACTAGATTTATGTTAAATTCTTTTTTAATATCTTCTTTCATTAATGTCGCCATCACCCCGCCAATAAATATGTTTTTAGGATCTTTTACACTATTCAAATAGAATTTTATTGTTTTGATGGTTTTATCCCAATAAAAAGTAAATAATGTTGAAATGTATATCCTATCCCAAATTTGTTTTCTTAAATCAGTAGAACAACCTTTATAAAAAACCACATTATGCCCTTTTTGTTTATGGTATGTAGAAATCTTCATTAATCCCAAAGGGGGATATTTATTCTTATAATCTGGTTCTATAAGAAGTATGTTTTTCATTATAAAGTTTTATTTATCTAAGCCAACGCATCTTCTTATCCATTTCATACCCCAATATCCGAGGTTTTTTTCTATTTTATCTAACTCCTCTTTTCTCTGTTCATGCCCAACGTAAGCATTTCTTATGACCTCGAGAGATTTAAACTGACTTGATGTATATTCCTGGTCGCGAAATATTTCCGATAATTTTTCCCAATTATTCTTCTTTTTTATAATTTCTTTTAAATCAGCGGTGGAGGAATAAATTGTTAATTTTTTTTCTTCTGAATAAGATTGGATTTTTTCTCTTTTAAAGGGAAATCTATTTATTTCTTGTTCTATTTTTTCCTTTATGGTTTGTTTAACTCCTTCAGGGATTCCTTCCACATACCATCTTTTTCCATGGGTCTTTCTTAATTTTTCTATAATGAAACTTCTAACTTGATTCTCAGTATTTGGTATCATTTCTTTTATCCGCTCATCACTTTCTTCGCTAGGTATAGGGGGTGACCATCCCCCCTTACGCCATAACTCCAGACCAAAATTGAATTTTTCTTTTAAATCCCACACTAACCGTTGGGTGTTTTCCATGACTTTTCCCTTGCCAGTCCCGCTTCTAATCGCATCTCTTTCTGTGTCTGGCATATCTTTTAACTTAGTCAGAATAGAACCGACTATTTCTTCAGTCTTCCTTTCAAGCCCGTTCAACTTTTCTTTTTCGTAAATTTTTTTCAACCCTTCATAATTCAAATATCTTAGAAGCTGCCTTAAAATATTAAGAAAGATACGAATGCCAATATTTGTGCGAAGGAATCCTTTATCCCCCTTTTCCCAGTCTTGAGGAAAAGAGTTAGCAATGAAATTAAAATATACTTTTAATCTTTCATATGCAAAGTCAACGGTAGATTCATAATCATTCTTATATAGAAGCCTTTCTTCTGTTTTTATTAATTTGTTGTCCTTGATTCCATCGCATATATTGGCTAGTGTTAAGTTAGTTACCTTCGTGTTCTCCTTGGGAAAACTGGGAAGGTTAATATGTTGATGTAGTGGGGAGTCTAATTCAGAATTTAGTTTCTTAACAATTAATGAAATTGCTCGTAAACTTTGCTGCTCTGGGTCTTCTGAATCACGGTAAATATCTGGATATAAGTCCCATAGCAAATTAGAACTAACCTTTTCTTGTTTCTTATTTATTTCAACAAAAAGATTCGCTTGATTCTTGACGCTTAAAGACTCGAAAGCAACAACAGGCAAGTTAGCCGTTTCCTTTTTTTCAGTTTTCAGATATCCGTATAATCTATGTTGACCATCAATGACCCAAGCACTGCCATAATATGGAGGAAACTTAAGGACACCATAAACAATATCCCCAACCTTATCTTTTCTTTCAAATGTAGGTTTTTGAGTGAAGTTAAGAATGATATTATTAGGGAAAAATCCTCCATTATTTATAAAAGTGCAGATTTCTTTAAGTCTCGTTTTCTTTACTATCCTCTGATAAGTGCCGCTAACTTCTTCAGGGCTGCTTTCTTCTCTGCGATGTACGTATGCAATCCGAAGTAATTTTTCAGGTTGTATAATAAAGCTGTAATATTTGTTTTCCCCTTGCCCACCATAGATGGCAGGCACTTCGATTTCTCCAAGTTCAGAAATTTTTTTCCCAAAAAACAAGATTGAATACATTTGAAATCTCGCATTTTCTCCTAATTGATTAGTAAGATTAGTATATGCCTCCAGCTCCGTCTCTTTCCAAAAGAAGAAATCTTTATTTCTACTAGCGTTTGCAAACTCCTCGTCAACCAAACTCCATCTTATATTTTTAGTTACTAGTAAAAAGGAAAACCGAAAATCCTTCTCATAGTTCTTTCGTATAGATTCAATAATATCCTTTTTTAGATTTAAGATTTCGTGAATGTCTTGTCTTAAAGACCTTGGATTTTCTTCGGACAAAGCTTTGCATTCTACAATAAATACATTCTTCTCGTCTCTAGCAAATACATCAATCTGCTTCCTGATTGGGCCTGCTTGGATCTCAAGGTTTCGATCTTTATTCATCTCTATAAAACCCATATTTTTAAAGAGTAACCAAACCTCGTCTTCAAATAATTCACCGCAGCTCTTTTCTTTTATAATCTTTAATTTCTTCTTAAGTTTTCTTTTTACTTTCCAGCCTTCTTTTAGATATTTCTCTTCTAATTCCCCCGGTATGGTTTCTTCTTTGTACGTTTTTTTTCTTTGTATAGCTATTTTTTTCATTTCTTTATCTATGACTAAATTACCGAATAAATAGCTTTCCTTATTGGTAGGAAGTTTATCGACTTCTGATTTTTTATACGACACTTCAACCGGCCTTTTTATGTTCATTTTCATTTACCCCAATTTTACTACTTCTGATTTACTTCGGCAAATGAAGAGAGAAATATACAAAAAAGCTAGAATTAGGATTTTGAAATTTGATGAAGTAAAGAATCTTGGTTTTAGTTTGAAGACTTTAAAGTCAAGTATAAAAGGCTTTTAAGGCAAAGTATATCCGGCTGGCCAAAAATAATTATATGATTAACTTAAACCAAACTCTTCTTTTAAGTTTTTTTCACTTGTTAAAGCTTTATAAAGTTGGTCTACCCGATCTAAAGGAATGACTTTTACATGCTCTTTTAATTCGTGGAATGTTCCAGAAAGAAGCTCTTCAGCTTTTTGCCTTGATTTATCATCAATGATTAAGTATGGCTCACTATTCCAAAGATCAAATGAATGTTTAAGTTTAGCTAAAGCTTGATGGACACTGCCGCCAACTTGAACTTCAAAAACTCTTGTGGGTACGCCACGAACAACTCTTCGCCAGGTGACATCTAATCTTTCGCCATCAATAGGATATTCTTTTTCACTGATAAATTTTTCTAATGTTCCAATCTCAAAAAGTTTGTCTCTAATTTGATCGTGGATTGAAGAAGCGATTTTTTCTTTTTTCTCTTGTGGTTTATATTCAAAATCAATTCTCCATCTCTCTCCAACCCTCTCAATAATTTCTTTGATAACTTCTGGATTTTTTGTTGGATTAACGCCAGCTTGAATGCCTGCTTTTAGATCTCTAATTGAAATCGCTTCATCTTTCCATTTTTCTGGAGAAATGATACCTAAAATTTTAAAATCAAAACGATAAGGATAAATTACCTTTTTCTCTCTAATTTCATCTGGCCAAAGCGGTTTATCTTGTTTAAATTTTGATTCTAAAATGCCAACACCAATAATTCCCGTGATGGGAGATTTAACATAAAATAAAAGAAGATCGCCTTTTTCTAACTTTTTCCAGTATCGAACCAAATTTCCTTCGCGAACACCCCAAACATTACCACTGTTCAAAGCAGTTTCCCAATTTTCTTCATTACCAGTTAAAATCCAAAAATTTTTATCCGGCTTGCCCATTTCCACAATTTTAACTCTTTATGAAGTTTTTATCAATTCAAGAGAAATTTTAAAACTTGATGAAGTAAAGAATCTTGGCTTTGGATTGGAGATCCTAAAGTCAGGTGTGGCTTTTTAGGGAAAGTATCCGGCTTGCCCAAGTTTAGGATTTTAACTTTCGGTTTTGGAGATTGTGCCAAACAACTAACAAAGGCGCGGCGTTAAAGGTGGAAGAATAGGTTCCGGAAACAGTGCCGATTAATAAGGCAGCGACAAACCATTTAATCGTCACTCCGCCCAATAAAAGCAAAGCCAATAACATAAAAATAATGGTTAAGGAATTATTTAAGGAACGGGAGAGAGTTTCCGTCACGGCCTTGTTAATCAAAGATTCAAAGGGGGTGGCGGGCAGTAATTTTTGCGATTCCCGAATTCGGTCATAAACCACCACCGTATCATGAACGGAAAAAGAAAGAACTGTTAACATCGCCGTGACAAACAGGGTATCGACTTCGGCGCCGAAAAAGTGGCCCAAAATGGAAAACAAACCCAGCATCACCAAAGTATCATGGAACATCGCCAAAATGGCGCAAACGCCAAATTTAGCATTTTTAAAGCGCCAAGCGACATAGCCTAAAATAAAACCGGCGGCTAAAATAATGGCAACAATGGTTTTAATTAAAAGTTCCTGACCCAAGATCGGACCGACAATTTCAAAACGGATTTCTTCAGGCGTTTGCCCGAATTTAGCCGTTAAAACCTGTTTAATCTCGTTGGCTTTTTCTTTCTCCAAAGGCGGTAAGCGGAAAAGATAAGTCTTTGACCCGGAATTCTGAATGGAAGAAACCTCAAAACCTTTTTCTTTTAAAGCGGTTTCCAAATCACTTGTTTTTAAATCTTGGGTAAATTTGTATTCAACCAAAGTCCCGCCGGTAAAATCAATGCCGGGTCTAAGGCCGTAGACAAATAAAGAAATAATGCCGGGGATAATCACCAAGGCGGATAAAAGGAAATATAAAAATTTATACCTCATCCATCTCATCATTTAATTTTTTCCTTTCGGTAAAAAGTTCTAATCAAAGTTCGCGTTACCACAATGCCGGTAAACAAGCTTAAAACCACGCCCAAAAAGAGAGTCGAGGCAAAACCGCGAACCATACCGGAAGAATTTAAAAAAGACCAATTAAAGGGATTAAACAAGATAAAACAGGTAATTAAGGTGCAGGTATTGGCGTCGCGGATAGAATCCCAGGCCCGGCCGAAACCCAGCTCCATGGCCACCAACCGCGGTTTGCCGGCCCTGGTTTCTTCTTTCATTCTTTCAAAAATCAAAATATTGGCATCAACGGCCATGCCGATGGAAAGAATAAAACCGGCGATACCAGGCAAAGTCAAAGTAATCGGAATTAATTTATACAAAGCCAAGGTAATGAGACCATAAACAACCAAGGCGATGTCGGCCAAAATTCCCAACCGGCCGTAATAAACCGCCATAAATAAAATGACCATCAAAAGACCGATGAGACCGGCCCGAATACTTTTTTGCACCGATTCGGCCCCTAAAGTTGCCCCGACATTTCTTTGTTCAATTAATTTAATCGGCACGGGTAAAGCTCCAGCGTTGAGCTGCGTTACCATTCTTTTAGCTGTTTCTAATGTAAATTGACCACTGATAATGGCATCACCGCTCGTAATCTGTTCCTGAACTGTAGGGGTTTCAATAGGGAGTTGATCGAGAAAAATAGCTACTGGTTTATCCACATTTCGGCCGGTGATTTCCGAAAATTTTTTCGCTCCTTCTGCGGAAAAAGTTAAACGAACGGTCGGTTGACCAGTATTCTGGTCAAAGTCTACCTCTGCTTTAGACAAATCTTTGCCGGTTAAGCCGGTCGTTTTAAAATCAAGAGAAGTGGCCGCTTGTGTCGCTTCCTTTGGTAATTCCCGAAAATCCAATTGGGCGGTTTGTCCAATTAAATCAATGGCCTGATTGATATCCTTAACGCCGGCCAGTTCCACAATCAAACGGTATTGGTCGCCGACTTTGGAGGTTTGAATGACCGGCTCGGTCACGCCAAAAAGATTGATTCTTTTTTCGATATTGTCTCTGGCCGCTTCAATCGCCGCTTGGCGGTTATCCGCCGCGATATCTTTCATCTCCGCTTGAAAAACCAAATGCGCCCCACCGGCCAAATCGATACCTTTTTTAATTTCCAAATCTCTTTGCAGACGAAATTTTCCCGACTGCCAGTTAATTTGCGGCCGAGTAAAGGTATAGTCGATTTTGAATTTTTTAAATTGGAATTTGAGAGGAATTTTGGTTGGCAAATCAACAAAAACCGAGCCTAGGCTCAGTAAAACAATCAGCCAAATTAAAAAACGCCGCTTTTTCACCTTTTTGCTTTTCCCTTTTTAACAAATCTTTGGGATAGAGAAAGTTGTTTAGCCCCGGAAAATTTATAAATAATTTGTCCACTTTCAGGTTGAGTTTCCACCTCAACTTCTTGCCCCGCCCTTATTCCCAAAGATTGGACAAAATG
>Ga0315294_10003281_pt1 | contig 17613 bp, 18 predicted proteins | sample YL17G13_40_MG_FD_203626 | JGI IMG/M metagenome (GOLD analysis project Ga0315294, IMG submission 203626) | Sediment microbial communities from Yellowstone Lake, YNP, Wyoming, USA - YL17G13_40 | ecosystem: Environmental > Aquatic > Freshwater > Lake > Sediment | place: USA: Wyoming | collected... | reverse complement strand
GGAAACCTATGAAACCCCGTGAGTTCGCCACTCTAAGGTCAACCGGCCAAACGCGACACGATTTTTTGCGTAGTCGCAAGCCACGGACTTTAGGCCGTGGTAGTTGACTATTTCAGATATCACATCCTTTTCTGTCCTTTATCTCCACAAAGAGCTGCCCATCCTTCTCTTCCGTCCTGTAGACTTGCAGAGGCCGCGCTGCCGGTCCCCTTAAAACCGATCCATTTGTTATTTCAAATTGGGAATAGTGCCAGGGGCAGGTGAGGATATCCGCCTCTAAAGAGCCCTCGGCCAGGGGCGCGCCCGCGTGCGAGCACCTTCCTTCCAGGCAATGGAGCTGTCCCTTCAGGTTTGCGACCAGAATCTCCTCCTCTTTGAGATCAAACTGCTTCATCTCTCCAGGTGAAACGTCCTTGGTGGTGCAGAGCCTCTTGAACATCCTCGTACCCTCCTTTAGCCCTGGCTTGGCAGAGCAATGGATATCTCCTGGTGTTTCTCCAGGTACTCGCAAACGGCGATGACGAACTCGGCGTGGCTCCAGACGAGCGGCGATACCGAAACCGGCTCCCCGGTGAAGGGATGAATCTGCTCCGGCATCACTCCTGACGGCAGAGAGTGGTCTGCAGCCCAGGACAACAGATCCAGTCCCTCCTTCAGCTGCATCATCGATTGTGAGCGGGCGATATGCCACCTGGCCAGCCAGAGAGTGGATATGAACCAGGGATTGCCTGTTACGCTTCTGGATACCCTCTGATACTCGTCATCTTCATACCTGGCCAGGCCCCCTATGCCCTTTCCTATCCAAAGCTTATCGAAGATGGAGTTCATGGTATTCTCAACGACCACTTCTCTAGGCCCAAAGCCCCCGTAGAGAAATACCGCCGAGGCGCTGCTGTCCACGGTCGTATCGCGAGAGCCGTCCATGTAGATGGCCTTCACAAATCTGCGGCGATCGGGGTCGTAAAGATGCTTGACCATGGCCTCCCGGAGATGCCTGGATGCCAGGCACAGAGCCTCATGGCGGTCCCGGTGATAGAAGACTCTGGCAAATTTGGCGGCTGCCTTCAGTCCGGCATAGACCGTTCCCGCTGTCCAGGTGAAGATTCCGTATTTCTCCTCCCAGAGATCGAAGGACGGCCTGGGAAGACCGGTCTCTGGATCGATGTACTTCAGAAGAAAATCCGTCGTCTTCAACACCAAATTGGGATAGACGGACTCCACGAACTCGATGTCGCGGTATTTTTGAAAGTGCTTCCAAAGGGCGTAGAGCACCAGGGCGGTCTCATCCTCCTCGATGGGCAGGCCCTGAGGACCGGAAGGAGCCAGCCAGCTGCTCCCCACAGATCCATCCGGAGAATACTTGTGGTGGAAGAATCCTTCCTCGGTTATTACCTTATCGCAGAACTGAAAGAAGCGCCTGGTTACCTCTTGGAAGCCCGTGAGGTCGAAGGCCAGGGCGGCTATGGCTCCGTCTCTCATCCAGACGTAGGAGTAGGTATCTCGATTGAACTGCAGTATGTCCGAGTCCAAGGAGGCTATTATGCCTCCCTGCCTGTCGGCATGGGCGCGCATAACGAGAAGCGAGGTCTTGTAAGCCTTGAGAATATTCCTGGGAAGGCGGTACAGGTCGATCTCCTTCCGGTTCACCCAGGCCGCCCAGTAGTTCTCCGTCTCCAAGAGGAGCTGCTCTACTCCCATCTTCTTGACCTCAAGATCCAGATCCGCGACCTGTTTCATGCTGCGGCCGCAGGCGATCCAATAGTAAATGATCTCCATGGAGCTGGGCTGCAGATCGAGTTCGAAGGAGACAGCCGAATCCACGGAGCCCTGAGCAATGGGATTTCCTTCCAGGATTCCATCTTCGGCATCCTTCCAGATTCCCATCCTCAGCAAGTGCCCTATGAGATGATTCTCCAGCCCCACTCTGGGAAAAAAGAAGTCCCTGATGTTCATTTTGCTGTCAAAGGCGATGGCGATGCGGCCGTTGCCTATAACTGTCTCTTTGGGCATCTATCGACTCCTGAAAGCAACCTTTTAATTAATGATATTGTCGCGCATAGAATAAAAGGATTGCAAGGGTTTATGTCGCCCTAAGGATTCCTTTAATTCAGATGATCAAGCAGCCTCGTTTCCTGCCTATGTCCCTGCCGGAAGCCAAGAGCCTGGGGATAGAGCAGTTTGATATCATTCTGATAAGCGGAGATGCTTATATTGATCATCCCTCCTTCGGAACAGCTCTGATTGGCCGGGTGCTATGGGATGCCGGCTACACCGTGGGCATCATCGCCCAGCCGGACTGGAGGAGGGATGACGACTTTCTGCAGCTGGGAAGGCCGCAGCTCTTCTTCGGCATATCCTCGGGCAATGTTGACTCCATGGTGAACAACTTCACTCCCCATCTGAAGCGGCGGAGCTCGGATGTCTACTCGCCCGGCGGCGCTTTACTTAGGCCGGACCGGGCTTCAATCGTTTACGCCAACAAGGTGCATGCTCTCTTTCCCAAAGCTTCCATCGTCCTGGGCGGAATCGAGGCCAGCCTGCGCAGGTTTGCCCACTATGACTACTGGTCGGATTCCGTGCGCCAGTCTATCCTGGCGGATGCGCCCGCCGATCTCTTGGTCTACGGCATGGGCGAGAGTCCTTTGAAAGAAGTGGCCATGCGCATGGAAAAGGGCGAGCAGATTTTGGAGATCCAAGATGTAGCGGGGACGGCGGTCAAGGAGGAGGTGCGCGGCTGGAGCCTTGCGCCGCGCAGAGATGGTCTGGTCATCCCCAGTTTCGGCGAGGTGTCACGGGACAAGAGAAGATACGCCGAGGCCTTCGCTCTGCATTACGGGGAGCAAGATCCCTTTCATGGTCGCTGCGTCATCCAGCCGCACCCCAAGACGGTCATCATCCAGAACAAGCCCGCCCGGCCCCTGACTGGTATGGAGCTGGACCAAATCTATGAGCTGCCCTTCACCCGCGAGGCTCATCCCTCCTACCGGGAGACAATCCCCGCCCTGGAGCCGGTCCGGTTCTCCCTCACCAGCCATCGGGGCTGCTTTGGCTCCTGCTCCTTCTGTGCCCTCACCCATCACCAGGGCAGGATAGTGCAGAGCCGCAGCATCGACTCCCTTATTCGCGAAGCAAGGAGGCTGACCAAGATGAAGGGCTTCCAAGGCATCATCCAGGATGTGGGCGGGCCCACTGCCAACATGTACGCTCTGACCTGCGCCCGCTGGAAGCAGGGAGCATGCCAAGACAAGCTCTGCTCGGCTGAGTGCCCCAGCCTGGACAAGGATCACTCCCGCCAGGTAGAGCTGCTGCGGCATTTACGCGCCATTCCGGGCGTCAAGAAGGTCTTCATCGGCTCAGGGATCAGGCACGACCTGATCCTGGCGGACACCTCAGCGTACCTGGGCGAGATTTGCCGGCATCACGTCTCCGGACACCTGAAGATCGCTCCGGAGCACATCTCGCAGAATGTGACGAAATGCATGCACAAGCCGCCCCGTGAGGTCCTGGATGCCTTCCGGGAGCGCTTCCAAGAAGCCTCAAGGGCGGCAGGAAAGGAGCAGTACTTGCTGCCCTATCTCATGTCCGGCCATCCCGGCTGCACGATTGAGGATATGATCGAGCTGGCGGAGTACCTGCACGACCAGCACATGTACACGGAGCAGGTGCAGGACTTCACCCCTACTCCCATGACCGTCTCCACCGCCATGTACTACACCGGCCTGGACCCTTTCACCTTGCAGCCCGTGCACGTTCCGAAAGGCCGGGAGAAGAGGATACAGCGGGCCATACTGCAGTACCGGCACTCGAGGAACTACGGCCTGGTCAGGGAGGGCTTGCAGATGGCCGGGCGGGAGGACCTGATCGGGAATGGGAGGAAGTGCCTGATACCCAGATCGGCGAGCGCTGCTGGTGGAGGTGGGAAGGGGAAGAGCAGAGGGAGAAGGGCAAAGTGAACCTGCGGCTCTCTTTGATCGCATCTATCGCCGCCAGTGATGTGCTGCCAGAATTATAAGGTGATCTGCGATCTTATTTCCTGTGAGGGATGACAAATCGCCCTCCAGACAATCGCTTCGATGAGCTTGATTTCGGTTGGGACTATTGACTCCCAAGACACACTGGACCCCCATCGGATAGCCGGAGGATTTTATTCGACATTTACCGAAAACTGGATAAACTAAGGAGGCCAGAATTAGTACTGAAAGCTAAGATCGATGGCTCTCCTGAGGCCAGGAAGGCAAACGAGAAGAAAGTGCTGCAAAATGCCTATCCGCGAGGAGTTCAGAGCAATTTGAGCCCCTGTCTTCGCTTTGGCTTTGGGAATTTTTTTTGAGCCCTCGATCGTCGGTATAGCTCACCGGAATCTATAATTAAGATCAGCATGAAGAATAGATGGAGGTTGTAATATGACGCACCACGAAGGAAAGAAGGAAGAGAAGGAAGCCGTGGTTGAGCCCATCAAGCCCGGTGACCCCAGGGTTGCTCGCAAGAAAGGCTCTCTGCTTGACACCTGCTACACCACATCAAGCGGAGAAAAGAAGTGAGCCGAAGATAAAGCGAACTTCAGTGCCCAGGCAAAAAAGTAACTTTTTTTCGATTTTCTATCGATTTTATCTGGTCTTGAAGCCTTTGATTTTGCGAATGATTCTTCGGGTCCTTACTTTATAAAGTTCAACGGGTACTATAATTACTGAGGTATTGAAGTACCTGTAAACATAAGGGGCGATGAAATAGTAATAATAACATTCTATCCCGCGAGGAGAGGCAGATTTTGAAGATAAAATATGATCGAGATGCAGACGTCCTCACCCTGGAGATCTCGGACAAGAAGATTGACCACGCGGAGGAGGCCGGTCCCATGATCATCCATCTTACCGAGGATAACAAGCCGGTACTGATTGAGATTCTCGATGCCAGCGAGTTCCTCACGGATTTGACAAAGATATCCATAACGACATCCGGCAAGAGCGTATCAGAGGCAGAGAACTTAGCGTCTTGAAATTGGCCCAGGGCTCGGTGCCTCCATGACGAAGACTGCCGCCCGGAGCAGCCTGCGACGCTGGAGCGGCCTTCCGGGGCGAGCTGTAAACCTCAGTTCAGCTCAAAAACTAATTATTTAATTAATAATATTAATAATATAAATAAATTTTTAGACAAATGCATTGGAGCGAGAATATATTACCAAAAAGGGGCTTGGGTAATTTAGATGAGCGAAGATACAAGCATCATGGTATCAGTAGAAGACATAAGGGCCTTCGAGAAGCTGAAGCTAATATCTCAGATTGCTCCCTTGAAGGAGCGGATCAGGTCTTTGGAGAGAAAATACAAGTGCGACCTCAAAGCCTTTGAAGACAAATTAAAGCAGCTCCCTGAGGATTTTGAGAGATGGAACGACTTCATTGAGTGGAAAGCATATGCTGATAGCTTGAAAGATTTGGAAGCCAGGCTCAGAAAGATCGAGGATGCGACGAACTTTAGAATCGCTTCAGGATAAGGTATTCAGGAGCTATGAAATCCTGGACTTCAAGAGCGGCGAAAGCTTTTATTCGATCCCTGTCCTCTTCGTCCCTATTTGATGGCTGCCAGCTCGGCTCGCAGCTCTCCTATGGTCGCCGTCCTCTCCGCAAAGGCATTGTGCTGGTGAATGCTCTCCTCGTTGATCTGCTTCAAAGTTACAGCGGCGTCATCGGGAAGGTCCGTGAAGACCTGCACCACCTTTTGGGCCATGGTCCGGACGCAGTCCTCCACGAACTTGGGATTGCTGTGGGCCCTGGCCACCACCACGGCCTCGTCCGGACGCTTCAGCAAGCCGTAAACCTTGGCGCTCATGGATTCTTCGATGATCTTGATGATCCTATCAATGGAAACGCAGCGCCGGTTCCGAACCTCGATCGATATGCTGCCGCGGCCCCTTTGGTTGTGCGTAGCCACAGGCAGCCGCTCAGCGAACTCTGCTGCCGCGTCGTCTGTTACGCCCAATTTTGCCAGCTCGTGTCTGACCTGCTCCTTCATGATCTCCTGGGCACATGGGCAGGCCGTTGTCCCCATAACTTCAGCTCCAACCGTCTTTTTCAGGTAGCCGGAAGGTCCTGCCCTGGCCACAGCTTCGGCAAAGATATCCACTACCTCCTGGCAGGTGACTTTGGTTACGGGCGTCTGTCTGCGTACGATGTACTCGCTCTTCATCTTCACCTCTGCCCGGGAGGCGTACTCATGCCTGGAGAGGAGTCTCTTGGCAATCTCTCCGCAAAGCTCCTCGATCTCGTAGACCGGGCAGTTTATGGCCTCCTCCAGAACATCATCCATCACCTCAAAGTTGCGGGAGAGGTTGGCACCTTTGCGGTCCGAGGGAAGGTCAACGAAGACCTCGAAGTTGGAGATGAGAACCACCGGTCGCTCGTCGTTCCCGCGCTCTACTTTGACCAGCTTCTTGACGCCTGTTACTCCCACTCTCGTCAAGTTGATGGGATAATCAGGCTCGCGGGCCTGAATATCAGGTAGGGTATCCACGAGGCCTCACCTTATGCCCAATTCGTCTTCCTCGTGTCATCAAGCGCATCCTCCTCCTTCTCATCCATCCGGAGCAAGAGCCCGTCCACCTCCTGGAGCATCTCCTCCAGGGTGTCGCTGATCCTCTGATGGCGCTCGTCCATGGCTTTGAGAGAGCTCTCCAGCTCAGCTAATAGTTGTTCTTCGCCCATATCGAGCAGCATCTCGCGTATCCTTCTCTCGACCTCGTTCGAATCGGGCATAGTGATTTATTCAAAACTAACATATTTGAGACTTTGCTTCAGGGGAAAGATAGTCAGTTATATCTATTCGTAAGGCTCTTTTTAGGGCGAGGAGTTGTGTGATGATCAAGCGTTGCCCTCAGCATGGATTATTCAGGGGAGAGCATTGTGAGTGTGGCTTTGCAGGCCAGCTCTTTTTGGATGAGACCAAGACAGCGCAACTGGGCCGACTGGTCGCGGGAGGGCTCAGGCATTTTCCCGATGATCTGGGCCTGCAAATGGACTCTCGCGGTTGGGTTGATCTCACGGCGCTAGGTGAGGTAGTGCGAAGCAGGCATCGCTGGGCCAGCAAAGAACTCTTGATCGCGCTGATAGAATCAGATCCCAAGCAGAGATACGAGATCAGCAATGATAAAGTTAGGGCTAGGTATGGCCACTCCGTAGATGTGGAACTGGACCATGAGGACAACAAGCTGCCCAGGCTCTACTATGGAGCAAGTGAGGAGGAGGCCGACAGGATTCTGGAGATAGGCCTCAAGTCCGCTTCCCAGAGGTACGTTCATCTCTCCACAACCCGGGAGAAGGCCTGGCATGTTGCCACTTTTCGCACCGGCAACCCCAAAGTGATCCAGGCGGACGCCGCTGCGGCCCAAGAGGCAGGAGTAAAGATGATGACAGTGAACGAAGACATCGTCATCTCAGAGACGATCCCTTCCCGGTTCCTCTGCATCCTTGCCGCCAAGGACATTCCCAAGCACGGGTAAGATGCGCCTCTCTTGCCGGTATTCTGGGCGCCAGAAAGCTCTATTTGGCCAGGCTAGCGGCCAAAACGTCTCTCCCTTTGCTGGCAGTCCCGGATGGCGCGCAGGAAATCTATCTTCCGGAGCTGCTGCCAGTTAACGTCGGTGAAATAAAGCTCGGAGTAAGCAGCCTGCCAGATCATGAAATCGCTGAGCTGCTTTCCGCCTGCCCTTATCACCAGGTCAGGCCTCTGTCGGAATCTTAGACAGGCCTCTATCGCCTTTTCGTCAATCTCCTCGGGATTCAAGCACCCCGCTTCCACTTGCTTGAGGATTTCTCTGAATGCCTCTGCTACCTCACGCTTGCCACCGTAGCCTAAAGATACCGCCATCTTGACTCTACCGCCTGAGCCGATGTGCTGCACACCTTCGATCGTGTGCAAACTTATCTCCGCGGGAGCGTTCGCAAGAAACGCAGCGATCTTCTGGCAGAGCTCAGGGGCGTCGTCGTTCACATATAGGACCAGGGAGCTCAGGCTCAGGGACTCGCTCCATTCCAGGAGGGCTCTCAATTGCTTCAGGCCCCGATCATTCAGATCGCCGGAGCTGAGGATAACGGCCACGCAACCTGGCAGATTGTTTCTGGCGATCTGGACTTCCAGGAGACGCTCGTAGAGGCGATGGATCATGATCGACCTTTCTTTCGTATTGGATCATCTTCCAAGGCAAAGTATTTTTGCAATGAGACTTGTCTTTAGGGTTCATGCAGCGGGAGGATATCGCCAGGGCAGCCATAGGATTGACGGTGGTGCTGCTGCCTTACGCCGAGGCCTTCACCGTTCTTCCCCTGGCAGCCATCTTCTTGTTGGACCCGGGCACTCGCCTGCTCTCGGCGTCCCTGGCCATGCTTCTCATCATGAGGCCGGCCCTCAGCATCCCTCATATCAACCTCCCACTTTACGTCATCGCCATCTCCTTTGTGGCCTCCACCTTTGCCCCGCTGGCCTTCAAGAAGTTCGATACCCTGGCCGGGAGCATAATCTATCTCATGATCACCGTGGCCCTGGGCTATCCCCTGGCGGCCATGATCTCCTCGGGAAACCTGTCCCCGGAAAGGATGCTTTTCCTGGCTATCCTGGGTGGCCTTTCCGGCGCTTTTCTGCATCATGTCTCCCAGGAGCGCGACTTCACCGTGCCCTTCGGAACGGCCATGGTGATGTGGCTCTTCTCCTTCGACTATCCGCTGCCGGATCTGCAGCGCATCCTGCTCATCTGCATCTTTGCGCTCGCTTTAGGCATCGGAGCATACTTTGCCAAGGCGGCGGACTCTGATGCAGTGCTGAGCGAGACCATAATCTGCCTCCTGGTGATTCTGTTCGGAGGGTTACCATGGTTCTTGCTTTTATTGGCCTTCTACCTTCTGGGCGGGGGGTTTACTCACTACGGATATGCCTACAAGCGCGCCTTAGGAATCGCTCAATCGCGGGGAGGAGTGCGCGGCTACAAGAATGTCTACAGCAACAGCCTCATTCCTCTGGCTATGGCCATCTGCTACGGAGTCTATGGCAGTGAGATGTTCATCTACGCCTTCATCGGATCGGTGGCGACCGCCAACGGCGACACCCTGGCCAGCGAAATCGGCGAGACCAGCCGCTCTAAGCCCAGGATGATCACCACCCTGAAGGAGACCGAGCCGGGCGTGGACGGTGGCGTGACGCCTTTAGGCGAAGCCGCTTCGTTTGCAGGAGCCCTCCTCATCAGCCTCCTCGCTGCGGGCACGGGAATGGTCGGCTCATTTGGCATCGTCGCAGGGACGATAGGCGGTTTCTTGGGCACGAACTTCGACAGCCTGCTCGGCGCCACGCTGCAGAGCCGGGGCATGCTGAGCAACAACGGCGTGAACCTGGTGGCGACCGCGTTCGGGGCTTTATTGGGAGCAGCCCTCTGGTATATCCTGCAGATTATTTAGGTAGAAGATGCTACTAGCCTTCATGAAGATCTTCGGGATCTTTGGCGATCCCATCGAGCACAGCCTCTCCCCAGCGATGCAGAATGCGGCCCTGTGGGCTTTAGGCATAGCCGCCTGCTACCATGCCTTTCGCGTGCCGCCGGAGAAGCTGGAAGACGCCGTCTTGGGCGCTGCAGCCATGGGCTTTGGCGGCCTGAATCTGACCATTCCGCTGAAGGAAAAGGCGCTGGAGCTGGAGATCTTGCAACCGGATGATCTGGCCAGAGCCATTGGCGCGGTGAACACTATCTCCTTCGGACGAGATGACAGAAGTATCGCCGGTCACAATACCGACGGAGCGGGGGCGCTCCAGGCTCTGAAGGATTCCGGAGTTCGGGTCAAGCAAAGCAAGATGCTCTTGATTGGAGCGGGAGGTGCGGCGAGGGCTATCGCCTATACCCTGCAGCAGGAGGGTGCAGAGATCTTTATCGCGAACCGGAGCATCCAGAAGGCCCAGCAGCTGGCTGCCTGCGTAGGTGGATTGGGCTTTGGCCTGGGCGAACTGAGGAGGCTCGTGCCTGGCATGGACATAGTAATAAACGCCACATCGTTAGGCATGCGGGAGGGCGACCCCAGGCTCTTTGATGGCCGGCTGCTGCATAGCGGCCAGACGGTCTTCGATGTCGTTTATAACCGGGATACAGAGCTGCTGGCGGACGCTCGCTCAGCCGGTGCCGGGGCCGTAGACGGGGTGATGATGCTGGTCTACCAGGGGGCGAAGTCCCTGGAGATCTGGACGGGCCAGAAGGCTCCAGTGGATGTGATGGAAAGGGCAGTTCGAGAGGGATTGGCGGCGAGGCAGGCAGAGAAATAGGCGGAGACAATGACGCGCATACTGATACTGGGAGGTACGGGCGAGACCGGTTCCTGGTTCGCCCGCTATTTTAAGGAGAAGGGCTTCAATGTGGCGGTCTGGGGCCCGAGCGGGAAGGTAGCGGTCGCAGAGCGCTTGGGAGTGCGCTATGCTCATGATAAGATAAAGGAAGCGACGGAAAGCGACATCGTCCTGGTCAGCGTCCTCGTCGAGAAGACGGTGGAGGTGATCCGGGAGGTGGCGCCCCGCATGCACGCAGGCAGCCTGATCATGGACGTGACCTCCGTCAAGTCCGGGCCGGTTAGGGCCATGAAGACCTACGCCCCGAAAGGCGTAGAGGTTTTGGGCACCCATCCCATGTTCGGGCCCACCATGCCCTCCCTGCGCGGTCAGACCATCATCCTCACGCCCGTGCCAGGAAAGAGCGAGAAGTGGCTTCCCGTCATCCGGTCCCTGTTCGAGGCCGACGGCGCAAGAATCGAGATCCTGGAGGCCGATGAGCACGACGAGATCATGGCCGTGGTGCAGGCCCTGACGCACTTCGCCTACATCGGCATCGGGGCCGCGCTCAAGGCCCTGGACTTCGATGTGGAGAGGTCGAGGAAGTTCATGTCTCCGGTTTACGAGATTATGATCGACTTTGTAGGGCGCATCCTGGACCAGAATCCGGAGCTTTACGCTGCCATTCAGAAGAATCCCAAGGCCATGAAGGTGCGGCAAACCTTCGTCACCGAGTGCATGCGGCTGTGTGAAAAAACGGACGCTGGAGACCTGGAGGGATTCAAGCAGATCATGCGGGACGCGGCAAAGCACTACGGAGGGACGCATGAGGCGCTGGAGAGGTCGGATAGGATCATAAACGGGAGGATAAGGGAGAATATAATTTTAAATTGAAGATCTTATTTTCCCTTTCACAAGTTTAGGCCTGCAACTATTACTATTATAATTCTACTTTTTACCCACATGACATTGAGCATAAATGAATAAAATGCAGATCCAACTGGCTTCTCTAGCCTTAGAACAGGCTAGTTAAGAAGGCCAGGGGGACCAAGAACAGCACTATGAAACCTAAAACCATCAAACAAATTGCCAGCCCATTTCCTCCTGCCATAAAGATCCTCCTAATGCTTATCGATAGGTCATGCTTGTAGGAGGTAATATTAATTACTATCGGAACCCTCGCCTAAAAGGGCCCTTCCTTTTGCCGCTCCGGCATGCTCTCTTCTTCTCCAGAATCTCTGGCATGGAATCGATCGGCCTTTGTAGACTGCAACTGAAATAAATTAAAGATTGGGGATGCAGCAAGACCTGAATAGAGATTCATCGCGATCAGTTATTGGCATGAGAATTGCCCGGATCTATGCGCGTCCTTTTCCGCCTGGCCATAGACCCCGGTCCCTAAGCTCTTTGGGCCAGGAAGATCTTTGTCCCAGGCCCGGAAAGGCTTAGAGGATAATTCATGAAGGCGGCAAATGGGACGGCAATTTCAGACAACTAACAATGGTACAACAACAGACTCATGGAGGCTTGGATTTTTGAAAGACTTGAAACTCCTCCTGAACTGGCATTCAATCGAAAAACGCTTCCTGTAATTGTGCTTTGGAATAGATCACAAGTCACTTGGGTTTTAGAAAAAAATCATGAATAATTTAAACTCTATAAAACTGGAGCGGTTGTGAAATAGTTTCAGGACTTTGCAAAATGCCGTTCTATCCAATACCTTTAACTATCTTCGCCAGCAAGATTTCTGATCGTGCGATCTATCCAGAAGAGCGGAGTAAAGGCACAAGGGGGGAAGCTGGAGAAGAGAAGGGCCATAGGTGCGAGATTTGTGCTCTTGAGGCCAGCCGGCTATCCTTTGAAGAGCCTTTTTCAAGAGCATCCTGTGGTATCCGATTCCAAGCTCTTCGAGCTTTATGCCCGAGAGCAGTGGTACGGCGAAGCAGTCAAGCCTGGGTGCTATCTATTCGACCGCAGGCTCTATCCTGACTTCGCGTTCCAGGTAGTGAAGGTCTATCCCAATTTTTCAGTCGTGGGCTCCGAGACCACCATCAAAGTGGAGCAGAAGGCTGAGACCAAGAGGGTAGAGTACGATGTTCATTTTGAGGACGTCGTCGGCCAAGAGACGGCCAAGCGGAAAGTGAAGATAGTAGAAAAGTTCCTGCAAGATCCTGAGAAGTTCGGCCGCTGGGCCCCGCGCAACATTCTGTTTTACGGCATCTCGGGCACAGGAAAGACCATGATCGCTAGGGCGCTATCCGCGCAGGCCAAGGTGCCCATGCTTCCCGTGAAGGCCACCAGCCTTATAGGCGAGTTCGTGGGCGAGGGGGCGCGGCAGATACACAGCCTTTACGAGAAGGCGGAACATATGGCTCCTGCCATAATCTTCATCGACGAGCTGGACGCCATAGCCCTAGATAGAAGGTATCAGGATTTAAGAGGCGACGTCTCGGAGATCGTGAACTCTCTGCTCACGGAGATGGATGGAATTCAGCGCAGAACAGGAGTATGCACCATCGCGGCCACGAACCAGATCGAGGTTTTGGACAGCTCTGTGCGGTCCAGGTTCGAGGAGGAGATCGAGTTCAAGCTGCCGACCCTCGAAGAGCGGCTGATCCTCTTGCAAAAGAACGCCGAGACTCTGCCTCTGCCGATGGAAGACGTGAACCTGCCAGAGATCGCCCGGCAGACGGAAGGCTTCTCGGGCCGGGACCTGGTAGAGAAGGTGCTGAAAGCTTCTTTGCACCACGCCATCATGGATGAGGGCGATATCACACAAAGGCATCTGCTCGAAACCATTCCCCTGGCCAGGAAAGAGTTTCGGCAGCCTCCCAAAGAGATGTTCTCCTGAGATGTCTCAAAGGAAGCCCTTTTGTACTTTTAAGTGAATAGATGCATGACGCACCATGTGGCAGGAGATTCTGAACAAGTTCAAGAGGTTCCCGGCTCAGGAGAAGGTCATCAGGCTCATCCTGCAGAGGGGCTTCCAGATAAATGACAAGGCCCGCGTTGTCTCGGGTGATATTGAGATACCTCACGCCCAGATCGCCAGGGAGCTGGGTGTGGACCGCCGGGTTGTAGACACCACCGCCATGGCCATTCGTGAGGACGAGACACTCTGGAAGATCTTTCACAACGTGCGCTCCATGACCTTCCTGGCAGAGGTGGCGCCGGTCCTGGGCCTGGGCGTCATCGAGATAACGCCCGTGAACGCCACGAAGACGGGCCTCCTGGGCGATGTGGCCAGTGCCGTGGCCAGCTACGGCATTTCCATTCGTCAGGCCGTCTCCGACGATCCCTACTTTGTGGAGAGCCCCAAGCTCACCATCATCACCGAGGGCAAGATCCCCGGCGAGCTGGTGCGCATGCTCATGGAAATTGAGGGCGTCAGGAGGGTGACGGTGTATTAGCGGGCAGGTCGTGACCACAGCGACTGTCTCTTATAATTTTGATATCAAAATTCAGCTGATGAGCTCTCCAGATAGTCCGCGTTCAGAAGAAGCATGTTTGAGTGCTGATTCCGCAATAATTCAGTCAGGCCCCTGGCCGCCTTCTGCTACCTCTTGTGTGCACTGCATAGCTTGCTCAGCCAGGTTGCACCGCAGAAGGCCCGAGATGAACAGGCCCGCGATCAAAGCATGCTCTTTTGACATGTCTTCTAATGCTGCCTTAAGCGGCTCGACAGCCGCCTCATCGCCGCCAACTCCAGGAGCGAAGAGCAGCTTTTTGGTCAGATCGCCTATCTGCATCATCTCATCGGTTGAGATATCAAAGAAGCCACGGACGATCTCTAGAACTAGAGAATCCTCTTCTGGTTCGAACATGGCTCAACGTACATGGTCGATGATGAAAAAGGTTTGCCTTCTTCCCACCGCAATTCGGGCAATTCTCCACCTTTTCTGCCGGTTCCAGACTCGCCGGAACATTTGTCATTCCGTGGAGGCTTCGCCTGATCATCGCGTTCCGGCAGTCGTCCTTTGCCAGGGTCTCTCGGGGGTACGGGATCCTGTTCTGCCTGAAGTCGCCCGCTGCTTTGCGGCTGCCGGTTTTGCTTCGCTTGCCTTTGACTATCACGGCTACGGCCAGAGCGATGGCGAGATGGGAGGGCCGCGACCAACACCCGATCCCTTATCTTCCTACTCTTCCGAAGGTCGTTCAATGACCTCACGCCAGTGCTTGCCCCTGGGCGAAGCCTGCCTCATTGCTTCGTCTCGCTCCGCATTCTGTAGTCCGTCGAGCCAGTCGGTGAGTTTCTTGCCTAGGCTACGCTTGGTCCAGTATGCCTCTAGTTTTACATGTGCATCGCACCTGTGGTTGAATGTCATGCCACGCTGGCAGATCGGACCGCTGCAAGGTCCATGGCCTTTTAGGTCGCACTCTGGAGAGTTCATTTCGATATCTTGAATGTTCCGCGAGCTTATCTAGATTACCCAGGTACTTGTCAATGCACTGATGGAGCAAGTCTTGCTATGATGAGGTGAAGCTGTCGGTCAAAGTGGATATGGCGGCATAGACTGCATCAAAAAGAAGACAAGTTTGGTCTGGATATATACCACGTATGGGCAAACTAAAGCCAAAGCAAATATCACAAAACCGCTAACTACAGACTAATTGTAGTGCGGGGAAAGGGATTCGAACCCTTGAACTCCTGCGAGAATAGATCTTGAGTCTATCACCGTTGGCCTGGCTTGGTTATCCCCGCGCTAGATGTCGATTTTGCGAATATTGCCGAATTCGCTTTTATACGAGATACGGTCTAGCTATAAATAGATTTTCGAGTGATAGAGCAGTATCTATCATCGCGAGGAGCGATGAAATTGAGCGCTACATTATCGACCTAGCATTTTTATGAGGGCTCATTTGTGGGCTGCAAATCCATCCCAGCTCTTTCTAAGCATTTATCGCCTTCATCATGTTTGCCGATTAAATGATATGCTCCACCTTTCATTGCCCATAAATTCTGCTCTCGTTCTACATTTAGTCCTTCTTCGATCAACGCGCTTAAACCTGCTTCAGCTGAAAATATAGCTTGATAGAAATGATAGCATCCTTTTGTTTCGTCTTTATCTTTATTTGCATATATTAATCCGATCATGAGATGGTTATACGATTTACCCAACCAAGCAACTGAATTAAATGGATTTATATTAATAAAGTCAATAAATTCATCTATAGATTTTTCGTATGTGTTTAGCTGGCTAGCAACGCCGTTAGCATTTGCAGACTGTCCAGTCCTTTCTGTCCCCATGTTGACAGTGTTGTCATGATGCGCTCGTGAATCGAAGTCCCTTTGTCATTGCGCAACGTGCCCAAGATCTTTCTCAAAACGACCTGGGGCCGCAACGCTCTTTCTGCCCTATTATTGGTAGGCTCTACCCCTGGATTGATGATAAACGTGAACCAATATTCGAACCCGTTGCTGATTTTGCCGATGAATTTCAGGACTTTCTCCTCAAAGTAGTCTTTGGCCATCCAATGCCGGAGCGCTTCTCGCGCCAAGTTCCAAAGATACATTCGGACCTTTGGCGGAGGATCGTTTTCCAGAGCTTTGGTTAGTGATTCATAAATCTCCTTGAGCGCTTTGTGCAAAGGAATGGCTTCCTCGAAATTATCGGCGAGTTCCTTCGATTCTCGAAGAAGATGTGCCCAGCACCGCTGTAAGCGATTTGTGAATTTAGAATACGGTTTCCAACCATCACATACGATTATGCCATCGAATCTCTGCGTTAGAACTTCTAGCAGGACTCGCATGCCGCGACTCTTTCGAATCACAAAAAATGTCTCGAAGGGTGTAGTAAATGCCCAGATCCAATGCTTTTCTCCCTGGACATGGATTGACGTTTCATCCACGTAAAGGATCGAAGCATCACGAATCTTGCTTAAAATCGCATCGTATTCAGATCGGACTGCATCAGCGGCGCGACGTGTTAAATCGAATATCGTAGCGGGACTTATTTTCAATCCGTACAGCCTCGTCAATGCGTCTTGTATTTTTCTGTGAGGCAGTCGATCCTCGTATTTTAGTATTGTCGCCAGAGCAATTGCATTGTTTCCGAATTTGCCTTCATGTGGGCAGCCTGAATCGCCTGCAACAACTTCTTTGCAGCAACACGGACATCTGTAATGCGCAATTTTGTACTCAGTGACGATGATAGGCTGAGGCTGCGGAATTTCCTCGATGATCTTCGACTCTATTCGAAAAGGAGGGCCAAGCTCTGTTCCGCAATCGGGGCATCGATCTGATGTTACGTCTACCTGCTTATCCGGTGTGACATAAGGTCTCGTTACGCCTTTATGCCCGATTTTTTGACCGGGCGTTCCTTTGCTGCCTTCATTCAGATCTTTTCTGCGGTTGCGGCCACGTCTTAAGCTCGGTGGTGTATGTGCATTCTCATATTTGGCTAGGCGGGCTTCAAGCTCAACTATTTTCGCCTTAAGCAATTCAAGTTCACTTACTTTTGCCCTAAGCAACCCATTATCAAGCCTTAATTGCTCATTCTCTTTTCGAAGTTGCTCAATAGTCCCTACTTCGTCCATATTCCCAATAAGAAAATATCATCATCATATTATATAATTTTTCTGGTCTATTGGATTTAGGCAAAATTGAACGAACATGCAAGGGACCTAAACACATACATTTCTCTTAATTCCCAACTCCAGTTCTTCACACAACTCAAATCGAGATAGAATTCGCCTCTTCGAACAAGTTGGGCATTATATTCTGGCCAGTTTCTATCATCAACATAGTCCATGACATAATATTTATATTTAAACTATTTAAGCTTAATCGACAGAGCACTCTTAGGAATCTCTGTGATGCGAAGGATGAGATTTCAGCAATGTCTTTGCAGGATGTAATGATGATCAACATGTAGCCAGAATTTTGGAAATCTTTATATATTTTTAAAGTTTATGTATACGCGTGATCGTGATGAAACTGAAGTTGGCTCTCTGTTTTATCTGCCTAGTTTACCTGTGTTCTTGCACGGGTCTATCTTTCGGTAAGGGATCGGATATAGTGGGAAATGGCAGCTATGAGTGGAATACATCGCAGTTGAATAAAGTTCCTGGAACGACTAATACAACTCTTGAGCCTATTGGCGTTCCTCTGAACTTATCTTCGAATTTATCTGAGGGCAATTTATCCATAAATGGAACAAAATTTAATGACCTAAACGGTGATGGCCTGAGGGCAAAGGATGATCCTGGCCTTCCGGACTGGACTATAATGCTAATGCGCGATGGCAAAGAGATCCTTCAAACAATAACAGACGATGAAGGCCGCTATTCTTTCAAAAACCTTACACCCGGAATGTACACTGT
>Ga0315294_10003280_pt1 | contig 17615 bp, 12 predicted proteins | sample YL17G13_40_MG_FD_203626 | JGI IMG/M metagenome (GOLD analysis project Ga0315294, IMG submission 203626) | Sediment microbial communities from Yellowstone Lake, YNP, Wyoming, USA - YL17G13_40 | ecosystem: Environmental > Aquatic > Freshwater > Lake > Sediment | place: USA: Wyoming | collected... | reverse complement strand
CTTGTCCGGCGACTTGGGAAAATTCGGCGAAAATATATATGCAAAAAGGGATGTACGAGAACGCAAAAGATCAGGCGATCATCGGCACCCAGCAGGTACCTGTACCATTTCGGGCTTACTGCCTGTTAGCCCAGGCAGAACTGGGTCTGGGGAATTCCCCGGCCGCGACCAAGGCCTTTCGCGATGGAATCAAGATCGATTCGGTAGGTACCCTGCAATGGATCCTGATGGACAAAAACAACACCCCGCTCTACTGGCAGACATTCTATAATTCGGCGTTTTCCCTCACTAACGATCAGAAATATAACGACGCGCTCGGCGATCTGGAATTATGCAAGCAGATCGACCCGACCAACGTCACCATTTATGTTCTGGAAGGATTGATCTATGGCAAACTCGGGAATAAGGAGTCTTCAAGCGCGGCATATAAGAAAGCGGTCGAGATCGACCCTCAGAATCCCGAACCTTACTTTCAGATCGGCAAGTCCTATTTCGATTCAAAACAATACGACACCGCCCTGATTTATTTTGAAAAGTCCATAAAATTATTCGCCACCGGTTACGAAAACTCGAAGAAAGTCGTGTTCCAGAACGTCGAATTCGACAAGGCGCTGGCCCAGGAAGTTTTCCGCCTATTCAACGCCAAAAAGACCGACGAACTGGACAAAATCATTAAAGTCAAGCTTGGATTCGACAACGGATGGACCGGCCAGTCGCGGAACATTGAAAAATTCGCCCGGGCCACGGACGGCCTGGCGAGGTCATATTATTATACCGGCATTACTTATTACAACAGACAGAAAGACACCCTGGCGCTAAATAATCTCTCCGTCGTCCTGGACTTGAATCCCGAGGATATCGACGCGCTCTTTTTTAGCGGCGAGATCCTCATCAAGCACCAGAAATGGACCGAGGCCAAGGAACGTTTTGAAAAAGTCACCAGCATCAAGGACGATGACATCGTAGCCTGGTTCTACGTGGGTGTCTGCCTCATGCAGTTGAAGGATTACAAAAAGGCGATCAGCGTCTACGAAGATAAGGTTCTTAAATACGATCCTAAGAACCTGGACGCCATGACTAACCTTGCCATATGTTACCGGGAGTTGGGCGACACGAAGAAGGCCATGGAATACCTCCAGAAAAAGGAGCTGCTGTTTAAAGGCCAATAAGTGAATATCCGCCGGGCCGAGATACTGTTAAATGTCCTGATCATTATCGCGGTCCTGGCCCTGGTCTACGTCGTCGGGTATCCTCAGCTTCAGGAGACGCGGCCATCCAAGGTCCGCGTCGGTGTCGGCAAGGATTTTGCCTCCCTCCTTTTCTACATTCCCGACCTGGATTCAGCCCGGCCTTATTACCGGATCGAGAAGGTTGAGCCGGAACTGATCCCGGCTGGAGATAACCCCCTGGAGGAATTGCGCAAGGGGACATATGACTTCGCGGTCGTTCCCTGGTACTGGTTGCTCGTCACGCCGACGGTCGCCGGTGACACGATCAAGGTCCTCGGCTCGACGGTCCTGAAATACATCAGCGATGCGGTGGTCGTTCCTGAGTCGTCGTCGATTAAAAGCCTTAAGGAACTCGGCGGCAAGAAACTCGGATACTGGATCGGCGAGGAATATCTGGTCGATCTGATCTTTCCCAAACTGGTGGAGCAGGGATTGAAAGACGTGGTCCGGGTCCCGTTGCGCGCCGACGAGATCACCGGCGCCTTTCAGGACAAGAAGGCGGACGCGCTTTATCTCCTTGATCCGTACCGGAGTTACATGCTGAGCCGGGGTGACACGACGTTGATCGACGGGCTGGCGTTAATGTACATTTCGCCCAACCTGCCCTACCTGGCGGTCGTCGGACGGAAAAGTTTCGCGGAAAAGAACCGCCGGGCGGCCCAGCGTATGAAAAACGTCCTGGAGGCCTCGATCAGCTACCTCCGGAACCGACCTGAGATGGCCAGGAATTTGATCCTGAAACTCTACGGGTGGCCGGCCGAAGGCAAATTGGTTTTGAACCTGAAAGTCCCCGAGTATCAGCGCCTGGTGGACATCAGCATCAAGGATGTTGAGCGATACCAGGCGGCGCTCTCCGGGCGGGGTTTGGTTTCGGATAAAACGCCGCCCCAGAGTTTGTTATTTGACAAAGCATTTTTTTCAAAGTAAGAGCCGGTCGTGCTAGACGGGGAGTCAGCGGTGCCCTGAGGTTCCGGTTTTTCCAGAACTGACCCGCAAACCGCTATAGCGGGGTCGAAGGCTCTTTTGAGTCACCGTTTTCAGGGTCGACATGCGAAACGCGGCGAACGTTGACGATCGGGTCTTATGACGGTACCGGCTATGAACCCCGCCAGGTCCGGAAGGAAGCAACGGTAAGTAGAAGAGGGCTGGTCGTAAGGTCGCCTGATCCGAGTTCCCGGTTCGTCTGTTCCTGAAGATATTGGCAAAGGGAGCGCACGACCGGTATAATTAGAGGGTTTAGGGCGGAGGGATTAGTAAAGGATTTAATCTTTTTAAACTAAGCCCCAAACCCTAAATCCTAAGCCCTGCCATTATTGGGGTGAGGGTGTGTAAAAGGCAACAGGTTACAGATGACGGATGACAGGCTACAGATAAAGAAAGGACTTTAAAAAAATGATACCCCATCGGGTCATATCGCTTAAATACCGGCCGCAGAATTTTGACGAGATCACCGGCCAGAGCCATGTCGTGCTTTCCCTTAAAGGGGCCATCAAACGCGGCGCCGTAGGCCACGCGTTCCTGTTTGCCGGACCGCGCGGGGTCGGCAAGACCACGACCGCGCGGATCTTCGCCAAAAGCCTGAACTGCGCGACCGGACCAACCGCTTTGCCCTGCCAGGAATGCCAATCCTGCCGGGAAATAACCGCCTGCCGGAGCATCGATGTCATCGAGATCGACGGCGCCTCAAACCGAGGCATCGAAGAGATCCGTAACTTGCGGGAAGGGGTAAAGTACTCGCCGCTCCAGGGTCGTTTCAAGATCTATATCATCGATGAAGTTCACATGCTTACTCCGGAAGCGTTCAACGCCCTGCTCAAAACCCTGGAAGAACCGCCGGCCAACGTCATTTTCATCCTGGCGACGACCAACCAGGCGAAAATGCCCGCGACCATTCTATCCCGCTGCCAGCGTTTCATCTTCAAACGGATGTCCCTGGCCGAGATCATCCAACGTCTTAAGGAAGTCGCCGGGAAGGAAAAACTACAGATCACCGATCTGGCCCTTTATCACCTTGCGGTCCGGGCCGACGGCAGCCTGCGCGACGCGGAAAGCATCTTGGAACAGCTTGCTTCTTTCATCGAAGGCGAAATCACGGAACAGGATGTCTTCCGTCTGGTCGGTTATTTGAGTTACGATTTTTATTACACCCTTTTCCAGAAAATAACTCAAAAGGACCTGGCCGGAGTGATCGCGATGCTCAACCAGGCGGTCGAAGAAGGAGTCGACACGATCGAGATCTACCGCGGATTCGTCAACTATCTTCGGAAGCTATTCCTGCTCAGCGCCGGTTTGTCCGACGAATACCTGGAACTGAGCGCCGATGAGATCGTAAATTTGAAAAAAGTCCGCGTCAGCCGGGATGAGATCGTCGGCATGATCGAGATCTGCCTTCGCGCTGAGGAGTCGGTCAAGCGCTCGTCCAACAACCGGATCGCCCTGGAGATCGTGCTCGGTCAGCTGGTTGGCGCTTTAGCGCCGGCGAATCCAGGCAAGGGGAACCCGGGACCGGAGAAGAACGAGCCTCCGGCTGATCCGAAATCCGCGCTCGTGGCGGCCCTGGAGAAGAAAAGTAAAAAATTAGCCGGGATCGTCGAGAAGAGCGGTTTTGAAAGCGACGGGAAAAACGTCATCATCCGGGCCGAGAACGAAATTCTCGCCAAAGAATTGACGAACAACCTCGCTGCCCTGGTCGAGGCGCTGAAAAAGACCTTAAACGCCGAACCGGTCCTGAAAATTGAAAAAATGCCCAACACCAAGAAGGAGACCGACCTGCTGGCCGAAAAGATCATCAATATGTTCGATGGCGAGGAGGTTCGATGAAGGATATGCTCAAGGAAGCCATGAAACTCCAGACCCGGTTAATGGAAGAGCTTCGGCAGATCAAGGTCGAGGGCAGCGCTGGCGGCGGCATGGTCCGCATCGAGATGGACGGCGAACAGAACGTAATTTCGGTCAAGATCGAACCCCAGGTTTTCGCCGATCGCGATGCGGCCATGCTTGAGGACCTGATCCGGGCCGCGTTCAACGACGCCCGGAAAAAAATATTGGAAAAGACCCGGGAGAGTTTCAAGAATATAACCGGTCTGCCGGCGGGATTGTAACGGCAATAACCTCAATTTTTTCGATACATGATACATGATTCACGATGCATGATTTTATTAAGATTTTATCCTGTATCATGCATCCTGTATCGATATGCTTGATTGATCGCTTTTTAAGACCACCTACTTTTTACAAATTTTCCATGATTTTTTTTACCAACCGATAGTTCAAAGCGTGCGACGTGTTGTGTCCGGTGATCGTACCGCAAAGCCGGCCGCCCAGGACGTATAGGTCGCCGAGCAGGTCCAGGATCTTGTGGCGTACCGCCTCGTCGGGAAAACGGAGCGGTGCGGACGAGAAATAGCCCCGGCGCGTTAACGCAAAACCATAGGGAGGTAGAAGAGTTAAGCGGGGGTCCTGCTCGTCGGTGAAGACGAAGGTCCGGGCCGGCGCGATTTCCTTTTTATAAGCACCGGGCGCGACGTTCAATTTATATCTTTGGGTACCGATGAACGCGTGTCGTAAAGTCATGTCGACAACCAGCCGGTGGGCTGGTTCCGGGGAGTATTCCAGGAAGGACCGGCCGCGCCGGACGCGGAATGCTTGGGCCGGATGTATTTTCGGCACGGTCCGGGGCGATCCTAGTTTTGCCAGGGCGTAAGCATAAGCAAGGCTCGAACCGTCAAAAAAGGGAAGTTCATCGCGGTAAAGGTCGATCCGGACCGCGAAAAAATTCAAACCGTAAAGCGCGGAGAAAAGGTGCTCGACGACCCGGACCGGGCGCTGACGACCGAGGTTAACCAGGTGATTTTCGATCCGGATATTTTTTACCTTCAGGGCGATCGACCGGGACCGCCGGCCGTCACCGATCAGGTTGATCCTCAACCGGGAACTCCGGGCCAGGTCCAACCGGCCGGTAAGACCGGAAAGCGCGGCCCCGGCGATGGTTATTCTGGTTCGCATTTATAAATTCGGGCCAGGGCCTTGAGCACGATTTGGTGTTCGCGCGCGGGGATCCCCGACCAGGCGGCGTCCGCCGGCACGGATTTGAATACTCCGGATTTTGCGAAAACGACGGCGCGGTCGCCGATCCGGAGGTGGTCGGCCAGGCCGACCTGGCCACAGAGCACGACATTGTCGCCGCAGACCGTCGAACCGGCAATGCCGACCTGGCCCATGACCAGGCAGTTCCGGCCCAGCCGGACATTGTGGCCGATATGCACCAGGTTGTCGATCTTGGTCCCGGCGCCGATCACCGTGTCTCCGATCGTGCCCCGGTCGATCGCGACGTTGCCGCCGATCTCGACGTGGTCGCGGATCCGGACGCCGCCGATGTGGGGCAGCCGTTCGTAGCGTTTTAATTTTACATAACCGAACCCGGATTTACCAACGACGCAGTTCGGTCCGATCTCGACGAAATCGCCGATCGTCGCGTCGCCGAGGATAACCGAATTCGGACCCAGGGTAAAATAGTCGCCGATCCGGACGCCCGTATCGACGTAGCAGTGGGCGCTAATGATAACGTGATGCCCGATCCGGGTCCCGCCGCGGATCACGGCGAAAGGTTCGATGCGGCTCGACCGGCCGATAACGGCGGTATCTTCGATCAGGGCCCGGTCCGATACCGCGGGGCGCAGCCGGGGTGAGGAGATCTTTTTTAGCAGGCGGTACATCGCCATTTTTGGTGTTTTAACGACCACGCCGCTTTTGCCAGGCAGCGGGACCGCCGCGATCACGGCGCCGGCCCGCGTATTTACTCCCGGCTGGAATAGAAATGTAAGATCTTCCCGACCCGCGGCTTCCGGAGGTTGTACGGTCCGGACCCGGAAATCTTTCCGGCCATAAATTTTCCCCCGTACGATCTTCGCGATTTCCGATAGTTTCATCTTCAATCGTAATCAATTGGGTGGCGATTGTCAACAATATTCTAAAACCGAAATACCAGAACCGGGGCGGGACGCCCCGGAGCTCAAAGGGCGTCTCGCCCTTTGGAAAATCGAAACTGTCATCGCCCGATTTTACCGGGCGATCCATGATAGTTTTTTCCGCATTTGGATTCCCCGGTCCCCTCAATACACATTTCGGGACTATCGCAAGCCGGGGAATGACAAGAGGTAAGGATATTTCTTTTCCGGTTTAACTTTTTCCAAAAATCCGAGTATAATCCAGATCGTGTCTGACCGCGAACCTGATGAAAGTTTATATAACGCTCGCCGGCAAAAAGATCACCTGCCTGCCCGGCGGCTTGACTTTCCCGGCTAAATAAGTAAAATATTGTTAGACCAACGGAGGTTCGATGAATCAAAGAACGACAATGGTACAGCTTACCCATGGTAAAATGATCTATTACCAATGGCTCGACCGGTTGGCCTGGACGCAACGGACCGGACTGGCACTGCTCATGGCCGCGGTCATGGGTTTAGCGGCCCAGATCCGCATTCCCCTCCCGTTCACGCCCGTACCCCTGACCGGACAGGTCATGGTCGTGCTCTTGAGCGGCGTCGTGCTGCGGAGTTTTTATGGCGGTTTGAGCATGGCTTTTTACTTTTTATTGGGTTTTGCCGGCATCCCCTGGTTTACGGACTGGACCGGCGGCAGCTTGCTGGGACCCACGACCGGTTATTTGATCGGTTTTATCCCGGCGGCGTTTTTTATCGGCCGAGCATTCAACCAAACCCGGCGGATCATTTCCCAGATCGGATTAATGATGGTGGCGGTTATTATTATCTACCTTTTCGGTGCGCTTCATTTCGCGTTCGTCATGAAGACATCCTTGAGCCGCACTTTACTCATGGCCGTTCTGCCTTTCATTCCCCTTGACCTGATCAAGGGGATCGTCGCTGCCCTGATCGGACGGGCGGTCGCACCGGGCAAGTGAAGACCTTGTGGGTTTCCGAAGATCATTCGTAAATGCTTTATTCGCGGGGATACTGATCATGGCTCAAAATTGCAAGGCGAATGAATACCGGAGCTCGATCCATGCTGGGACCTGGTATCCGGGTACGGACTCAGCGCTTAAATCGAAGATCGTTTCATATCTCGGATCCGCAACGGGTAAGGTCGACGGCGAGGTCCTTGCCCTGGTCGCGCCCCACGCCGGTTATGTGTATTCCGGTCCGGTCGCGGCTTTCGCCTATAAGGTGGTCCAGGGCCGGGATTACGACGACGTGATCGTTATCGGGCCCAGCCATTACCATGGTTTTTCCGGGGTCTCGATCGATACCATGGCCGGACGCGGCACGCCCCTGGGCCGGGTCGATTTCGACTTGAGCCTGGCCCGGAAACTGATGAAGGCCGATAAAATGATCCGTTACGAACCGGCGGCCCATGAAGCCGAGCATTCCACCGAGATCCAGATCCCGTTCCTCCAAACGGTGTTGAAGAAGTTCCAGGTCCTGGAGATCGTCATGGGTTCCCAGGATTACCATACTTGCCAGAAGCTCAGCGAAGCGATCGCGGGCGCGGTCCAGGGCCGGAAAATATTGATCGTGGCCAGTTCGGACCTTTCCCATTACCACGACCAGGCCAAAGCGGAAAGCCTGGATAACCGGGTGGTCGAGGCGGTCAGCGATTTCAACCCGGAACTGCTCCATAAACGCTTGAGCGAGGACAGCTGCGAAGCCTGCGGCGGCGGTCCGATCGTAACCGCCCTGCTCCTGGCCCGGAAGATGGGCGCGACCCGGGCTCAACCCCTGGCTCAAGCCACGAGCGGCAATATCACCGGCGATTACAGCCAGGTGGTCGGTTACCTGGCCGCGGTCTTATATCGCGAAGAAAAATCGAAAAAAGTGGGCGTGGACCTCGGTTTGTCGGAAAAGGAAAAAGCGAAGCTCAAGTCGATCGCCCGGGAAGCGATCGAGGCCGCGGTCAAGGGTAAAGATGCGGCTCCGGTTAAAGACCTGACCGATAAATTGAAGGAGCATTACGGGATCTTCGTGACGATCAAGAAACACGGGGATCTTCGCGGCTGTATCGGCCGGATCATCGGCAATCAGCCGGTTTATATTTCCTGCCAGCAGATGGCGCGGGCGGCGGCGCTGGAAGATCCGCGTTTCGATCCGGTCACCCTAAGCGAGCTGGCGGAGCTGGAGATCGAAATATCCGTTCTCACCCCCCTGGAACCGGTTCGGGATTTCAAAGATATCGTCGTCGGACGGGACGGGCTTTTGATCAGCAAGGGCTACGCAAGCGGCCTCCTGCTTCCGCAGGTCGCAACCGAGTACGGTTGGAATGTGACCGAGTTTCTGGAACAGACCTGCCATAAGGCCGGACTGCCAGCGAACGCGTATCAGGCTAAGGACGCGGAAATTTACAAATTTTCCGCGGAAGTATTTTAACCATTTCATGGCGCGGAGCGCGAAGCGTGTGACCAAGACAAAAAAGATCTTTGTCGATCCCTATCGCGACCTGGGTTTTGCAAAACTTGATCTGCACCGTGAAAAACGCAAGGGTTTTCCGGAAGTCGTTTACTGCGAAGGCAAGACCCGCCGGCAGGTCCTGGAAGTCGCCCGTGAATTATTCCGGTTCCATGACCGGGTCCTCCTGACCCGGGTCGATCCCGGTTTGGCCCGGGCTTTAAAAATCCGGTTCCCCAAAGGATGCAATTTCCCAAAGGCCCGCGTGTTCTTTCGGGGTAAGATTCCGGTCGGATCCGGTTTGATCTCCGTTCTCAGCGCCGGGACCGCGGATATCCCGGTCGCGGAAGAGGCGTCGGTGACGGCGGAGATCATGGGCAGTAAGGTGCAGAGAATATACGACGTCGGCGTGGCCGGCATTCACCGGCTCTTAGCGCATAAGGACAAAGTTTCTTCGTCCCGGGTCCTGATCGTGGTCGCGGGCATGGACGGCGTTTTGGCTTCGGTGGTCGGCGGTCTTTTTTCCAAACCCATCATCGGGGTACCGACCAGCGTTGGTTACGGGTTGAGTTTAAAAGGCCTGACGCCTCTTCTGACCATGCTGAATTCCTGCGCGCCCGGTATCGCCGTGGTTAATATCGACAATGGTTTCGGCGCCGGTTACCTCGCTTCGATAATAAACCGGATGTAGCATTTGAAAAGATCGATCTTATCATTGGTTAGCCTGGCGTTGGTTGTCAGCTTCTACGGGCTTAATACGATACCCGGTGTAACCCGGGGCACTGAGCCGCGTTTAACGATCCCCAAATCCGAACCGCCCTCGGTGGTTAAATCGTCGTCCGATCGGGGAATGGTTTTGTTCGTTGAAGATCCCGGATACCCGATCTTCGGTCCGGCAATAAAACCCGATTCCGGCTGGTTTAAAACCCTGATCCGGATCTTACCCGACTCGCTTTTTGACTGGTTCGGACCGATCCTGGATCCGGCACAGAACGGTCCGGATCTCGCGGTGATGCAAAATTACCAGCTTGTCATCTGGAACGTTTACGATTATTGGTGGGGCTCAAATCAGGGTTATCCGCCGGCGCTTACGGTGGAGGACCAGGCACAGATCCATGATTATCTCATCTCCGGCGGCAAGGTCTGGCTGATCGGCCAGGATCTCATTCTGAGCGGGGTTTCCCTTTCCTGGTTAAGTTTGAATTTCCACGTCGCCGCGGCCGACACGGATTATTGGAACGGCTCGGCATGTTTGGTAGAGGACCGCCTGAAAAAGCCTTACCAATTCGTCACTTTATTTGCCGACTATCAGGCCAACGGGTTCTGGCCGGACGCCCTGTCGCCCGATTCCCAGTCCCGGGTCGGATTGATCGACGTCGCCCGCAGTCGGACCGTCGCCCTGGTCGCTCCCGAGACCGGACCGATATCCTCGTCTTTCTGGACGATCGACGGCCGGCAGCCCGATCCTGAATCTTACTGGGATTATATCGTCCGGAAGATACTCTATGCTTTCGGGCTGCCGGTGGTCATCATCGACGTGGCGACCGATTCCATAAACATCCCGCGGGTGATTTTCGAGAACTCGGTTGTTTATCCCCGGGCAACATTCAAAAATAACGGCTCTGATTCCTGCGCCTTCATGGTTCATTGCCGGATTGAGCCGGGCGGTTATCATTCACAGCAAAACCTGATCCTGGCGTCCGATTCGACCTGTTTGACGACTTTTCCCGATCCCTTTGTTTTCTCGCCGGGCCGTTACACGGTTACGGTTTATACTCTGGCGGACGGCGATATGGATCCCCGGAACGATACCCTGGCGATCCAGGTCGAGGCGACCAATTGGCTCTATTACGATGATGGGATTCCCGGCAGTGTTTGGGCTTGGGATGATCAGAATAACGGTTGGGGCGTTCAATATCCCATAACCAACGATTGCTTCGCGGATTCGATTGCCGTTTTCATTGGCGACGATTCATGGCCCTTGCCGGGTGGCGATACCGCGACCTTCCGGGTTTACAGCGGCTTAGGCCGGCCGGACAGTTTGCGTCAGGAATTACGGAGAGTTTGGGTTGATCGCGGGTTTTGGAATTTTTTCGCCCTGGATATCGCGCAAAACTTTTTTTCGGACGGGAGCGATATGTTCATCTTCTATATCCAAGTCGGTGACCGGCCGTACTGCCCGGGTTTGGTTTTTGATCGGATGATCGACCAACCCGGATTCATGTGGCAGTTATATAACGATTCTTTCAGCATATCCCTGCCCGGCGGCGATTGGATGATCCGCGGGCATATCCTGCCGATTTTCGGGATAACGGAAGAACGACCAAAGGATCCGGATGGATTAAGGTTCAAGATTGCCACAATCACCGGTCCCCAGGCAACGGTTGAATTTTTTATCGGAAAAGCATCGGCGGTCAATTTGAAAGTATACGATATCAACGGTCGGCTGCGGCAGTCATTGTTGCAGGGTTCTTATCCGGAGGGACGGTATCGACGACAGGTCCGGATCGACCAACCCGCGGGCGTGTATTTTATCCAATTCGATAATGGGGAAAAACCCGCCCGAACTCAAAAAATCGTGCTTGTCCGATAATTAATTATCCCGATATTCCATCAGTTTTGTTGATTGTTTCGAATACTAACCGATCCTTGTTTTTCTCTATTCTCCGCTTTTTTTAAATTCATATCGTTATTATCGGTTATCTTCATTTTCCCTCTTGACTTAAGTCTTATAACCATTATAATATATATATACTTAAGTCTTTTTAGTAAAAAATAAAATTTGGAGGGGGTTTGTTTATAAGTCTTGACTTTTCTGATAAATAGACTATAATTTTATGGTTAATACAAGCTACTAAAAATAGTTTTAGCAGCGGGTCAGCAAAAAACTCAAGCGTAGGGTTTTTTCTTTCTCAAACCGGATTTAATACTGCTAAGATTTGATACATTAGTATTGTTATGATTAGAAAAGGAGGTCAAAACATCAAAAAAAGTAGGAGCCGTGTCTATTGGGGATGGATACGGATTCTGAAACTGAATATCCTCAACTATCCAAATTAAGGAGGCATAATGAAGAAGCTAACCATTCTCATGTTGGGATTGGTTTTAGCAACCATGGTCTATGGCGAGAATACCGATGTGACAAACACCGGCACGCCGACCAGTACGTTTAGAGTGAACAATAACGGTTATGTCCCGCAATATTCCGGTTCCAGGGCGCCGGCCGTCCTCGTGGACACACTTCGGCTGGACGTTCTGAATCCGATCGGGTATTGCTGGGGCATTGCCTATGACTGGGAACGGGACGGTATCTGGGTTACGCAGTGGAACAGTGGCTATAACAAGATGTACTGCGTCGCGAAAACTTCGCCCACGACCAAGATCGACTCGGTCATCCTCGGCTCGGGCGTTCCTACCTACCGTCTGGGCATCGGCTACGGCGGTTCGAACACGATGTACATGGCCGCTTACAACAGCACCATTTACTCGATCAATATGACGACGGGCACCGGCGCTGCCTACCGGTCCCTGCCCTGGTCGGGCTGCGAAGGCTATGATTTCAACCTCGCGAGCGACGCGAATTACGCCTGCGACTGGACAGCCAACGCCTGCGCCTGGGCTCAGCCGGCCCAGTCCGGCGGTTGGACCACGTGGTCGGTCAACCCCTATCCGTCCGGCATGACCGGCGGTTATCACGCGACGGCCCAGCCGACCAAGCTTTTCATGGTCGACGAATCAGGCCCGCCGTGCAATCTCTTCCAGTACGCCATGACGGGCGGCGTGCCGAATACCACGCCTGAGTCCACCTGGACCCTGGACGCGGCAATGACCGGCGCTTCGACCGCGGACTGCGCGTTCGACGGCCAGTACGTCTATGTGATCGACCAGAACGGCGCGGATGGCCGGATCTGGGTTTACGACGTGGGAATCCAGATGGACGATACGATCCGCTGGACCTTTGAGACCGGCCTGCAGGGCTGGACCCACACCGCGGCAACTGTGTTCCCGAACGGCTGGGGTGTTGCTGCTTCCAACCTACATACGGGTTATGTTCCGCCGGCGGCTCAGGATTCCTGCCTCTGGTTCGACGACGACGCGGCCGGCAGCGGCGCGCCTTCGCTTAACGACACCGCGTTCTCACCGGTCATCGTGCCCAACCCCGCCACGACGCACAAGCTGAAGTGGGGCGTCACTTACTATTATCTCACGGCTTCTGAGGTCTTCGAAGTCGGCGTCAAGTACTACAACGGGACCGACTGGGTCGTCCGGAAAATGATGGATTATACGGCCTCCGTCGCGGGCCGCTGGGATTCATGCTTCGTCGATTCCCTGCTCAGCTATCCGCGGCTACAGGTCTACGCGTATTATTATGACGGCGGCGGCTGGCAATGGTACGGCGCGATCGACAACATCACAATCAACGGCGAACTGTACGTCGCTTCGCACGACGTCCGGACGTCCGCGATCACCGCGCCCCCTTCCCGCATCCCTCCGAACTCGGTGCAGACTCCGACCGCGACCTTCCGGAACGTGGGCAACAACAACGAGGACTTCGCGGTCCATTTCGACATCGATTCCCTCGGTACCTTCATTTACAACAACACCATTAATCTGGTCGGGATCGTCCCCGCGGCCGAAACCACGGTCGTCTTTCCGCCCTGGACAGCGGGCAGTGGCGACGGTTTCATTTACAACCTGACCGCCTATACCGTGCTGGCCGGCGATGCTAATCCGGCCAACGATACGGTCCGCGCTACGACCTCGATCTCCTTGGTTAGCGACTGGACCCAGCGCACCGACATGCCGACCGCCGAAGAGTGCCAGGCGATGGGCTATGATCCGGTCAACGACAAGATCTACTCCTTCGGCGGCTACCACGGCGACAACACCTACCAGAACTACGTCTACCAGTTCGACCCCGTGGCCAACACCTGGGCGACCATGGCTCCCCTGCCGACCGCGATCGACTGGATCGATGCGTCCTACGTACGCGGCAAGTTCTACATCTTCGGCGGTTTCACCGGTTCGCCGAACACTTACAACTACATCTACGACGTCGCGGGCAATTCCTGGTCCACCGGCGCGGCCGTGCCTCAGGCTCGGATCGCCGGCGGTCAGATGATCTACAACGACTCGCTGATCTACTTCTGCGGCGGGTATAACGGATCGGCCCCGACCACCAACGTCCAGATCTACAACACCTATACGAACGCCTGGACTGTGGGTACCGCGCTTCCCGCGGCCGACATGATGTGCGGCGTCGCCATGACCGGCGACACGCTCTGGCTAGTCGGCGGCTACTCCGGCGCCTGCTACAACAACCTGTACTACGGCGTGATCAACCCGGCGAACTGCCAGCAGATCACCTGGTCCACCGGTTCAGTCCTGGCCGTACCGGTATTCAACAACGGCGCGACCATGATGACCCGCGAAGGTAACTGGTATCTGTACATCGTGGGCGGTTTTGAGAACGCCTCGACCATCACCAACCACGCCTGGGAGTATAACGTCGGCGCTGATTCCTGGACCGCGCTCCCTGACTATCCGTTCACCGTCACCCGTAACGACGTACTCGTCGCCCGCGAAGGGCATCGCGAGATCTACGTCGCAGGCGGCGACAACTCCAGCGGCTGGACTGAGAACGCCCAGTGCTGGATGCTGCAGTGGGCGGGGAGCGTCGAAGAAATGCCGGGAACCACGCCGAAAGTGGCTTTCGGTTTCGCGCCCAACATGAACCCGGTCAGGAACCGCGTTTCGCTTTCCTACGCGATTCCGCAGACGGGTAATGTCAGCCTCAAGGTCTATGACGGCATGGGTCGTTTGGTTAAAGTTCTGGTTCGGGGCGTTCAGCCCGCCGGGACCAAGACCATGACCTGGAACCTCAAGGACGATGCGGGCCGCAGCCTCATGAGCGGCGTGTATTTTGTCCGCCTGGAATCCAACGGTCAGACCATGTCCCAGAAACTGGTGCTCGTGAAGTAACCCTTACGAAGCACACGGTTTAACTCCATCTGCCCCGCACTTAATGCGGGGCAGATGCTTTTTCTGCCCTCGAGTTAACAGTTCCGGACATTTTCATACTTAATCACTGAAATCATCTATGATAATCACTGTAATCATTCGTTTTAGTCTTTACAAGGAAAAAATAATGGCTATAATATTTTTAATGAAAAGAGCGACCGTTTTGATCCTGGACGGCGTCGGCGTCGGCGAACTGCCGGACGCCGCCGAGTACCACGACCAGGGCAGCAACACGATGGGTAACCTGGCCCGGAAATGCCGGGGTCTATCACTGCCCACGCTCGGCCGGATGGGCCTGGGGAATGTGACGGAGATCGTAGGCGTGCCCCGGACCGGCCATCCCCTGGCTGACTACGGCCGGATGGCGGAGAGATCGCCCGGCAAGGATTCCACGACCGGGCATTGGGAGTTGATGGGGATCGTCCTGGACCGGGCTTTTCCCACTTATCCGCGGGGTTTTCCCGCGGACGTGATCGCAAATTTTGAAAAAGCCATCGGCCACAAGACATTGGGTAATTATCCGGCTTCCGGGACCGAAATAATCAAGGTGCTGGGCAAGGAACATCTCGCCCAAAAACGGCCCATCGTTTACACCTCGGCCGACAGCGTGTTCCAGATCGCCTGCCATACGGATATTTTCCCGCTTGATGAGCTCTACCGCTTTTGCGAGATCGCGCGGCAACAGCTTCGGGGCGAACACGCGGTCGCCCGGGTGATCGCCCGGCCTTTTGCCGGCCCGGCGCCGGATTTTTACCGCACCGCGGACCGCCGTGATTATTCCCTGCTGCCGCCGCAACCGACCCTGCTCGACCGGGTCAAGGAGCGTAATTATGATGTGACGGCGATCGGCAAGATCGACAACCTTTTCGGGAACCGCGGTTACACCCGGACCTATCATTCGGTCAACAACCGGGAATGCCTGGAATTCGTCCTTAAGTCCCTGGCCGAGATGAAAAACGGCATGATCATCGCCAATTTCATCCAGTTCGACATGGACTGGGGGCACCGCAACGACGTGCCCGGTTTCCGCGACGGCTTGGCCGACATCGATGCGGGCATCGCCCGCGTTCTGGAACGGATCGGCCCGGACGACTGCCTGTTCATCACCGCCGATCACGGCAACGACCCGACGACGCCCTCGACCGACCATTCCCGCGAATACGTGCCCATCCTCGCATACCGTCCCGGCCGGCCGGGAAGCGACCTCGGAGTGCGCGAATCTTTCGCCGACCTGGCCCGGACCATCGCCCGTTTTTTTGGAATTGAAGGCTTTGATAATGGCAAAGAATTTTTCTAAGATCGCCCGGGAACTGGTCCGGGGCGTGGAGAAAGCGGCCGAAATGGCGTATGCCCCGTACTCGCGGATCCGGGTGGGAGCGGTTCTTTACGCCGGTCCGGACCGGATCTACCGCGGCATGAATATCGAAAGCGCATCGTATTCCCTGACCGTCTGCGCGGAACGGGTCGCCCTGCACAATGCCCTGTCCCAGGGTGAAAAAAATTTCCGCCTGATGGTACTGTATTCACCCCAGCACGACTTTATCGTTCCCTGCGGCGCCTGCCTGCAGGTTTTGAGCGAGTGGTCGCCCGAGATCGTCATCGCCACCATGAACCGCTGTAAAGAATTTAAATTTTATCCGTTGCCAACGCTGTTGCCCCGGCCGTTCCTGATCCCGGCCGGCAGGCGTTGAGGGGGATGCATGGATTATTTCATTACCATTTTAATCCGCGAGTTGACCCGGGAAAAGTTCTTCGATTTGATACGGCAAATGGAAGGATTCGGGACCGTCATCGACCAGACCGAGAAAGATATGATCGTCGGCCGCCACCAGGACGTGACCATCATCGCCTGCCTGCTCAAACTGCGGGACATTTTCCCCGAAGCGCGCTTTGGTTTCTCGCAATATGTCGGGCTGGCCAAGGGGCTGGCCCGGATCGCCAAGTTCGGCGAGATCCTTCTTTCCGAAGAGGTCGAACAAAAAGTCATCGATATTTATCAAATCACTTCCCTCGGGATGCTGAGTATCGAGGGTATGAAAAGCCAGATCCTCGTCTGCCGGGTCGACGTGCCGATCCGCGAACTCAAATATCCCGAGCGATCGGTCGCCGGACAGGCGATATCCCGCACGCAGGAGATCGAGGCGTTAAAAGGCCTGCTGAGCGTGACCAAAGGCGTGCTCGTCATTGGCCTTCCCGGCGGGGGTAAATCCTCCTTTCTGGATCAATTGGCCGATACGACGGGCGATCGGCATATCATCCGCACCGCGTGCCCCGCCTATATGGCCATCCGGACCCTGAAACCGGTCATGGAGATCGTTCAGCAGATGCTCGGCCTCGACGAGCTTAAAGGCATCGAGGAGAAGCAGAAAGCGGTCGAGAGGAAGCTGCGTGACCTCGAGATCCGGGATTTGGGAACCGCTTACCTGGGAGTGCTTGATTTTCTAGCCCTGAGCGAGGAGGAATCGATCCTGGAAAAACTCGCGCCCAAGACCCGCTTTGAGATCATCACGAACAGCATATCCGAGATCCTTTTGAAGATGTCGTGGAAAACGCCGGCCACGATCTTCATCGAGGACGCGGAAAACATGGATGCTGCCTCCCGGGAGTTCATCCAGGTCATCATGCAAAACCTCGCCTTTGAAAACATCCTATTTATTTTCTCGTCATCCCGGTCCCAGGTCGGCATCACCGGGTTGAAGGATTTTGAACTCAGGGATATCGACAAGCGTCAGCTCGAGGATTTTATCGAGGCTAAGGTCGGGGAGCGGATCAATATCGGCGCCGCCACTCCGTTCCACGTCAACCAGTACTTGCTGCTGTACGAAGAGGAGAAAATCGCCTATAACTTCAATCAGTACGCCGGTGAAACGACCATGGTCAGTTTCTCCCTGCCTTTCCACGACCTGCGGACGATCATCAAGCGGCGTCTCGATCTGCTTGAGGAAAAGCGCGAGATGCTTTACGCGCT
>Ga0315294_10003279_pt1 | contig 17618 bp, 17 predicted proteins | sample YL17G13_40_MG_FD_203626 | JGI IMG/M metagenome (GOLD analysis project Ga0315294, IMG submission 203626) | Sediment microbial communities from Yellowstone Lake, YNP, Wyoming, USA - YL17G13_40 | ecosystem: Environmental > Aquatic > Freshwater > Lake > Sediment | place: USA: Wyoming | collected... | reverse complement strand
CCTCATAATAGAAGCATCTGAAATAGATATGGTTGCCTCAAAAAGGAAAGCACTTGAAATCGAAGATCCGGCGAAGTCTGACGGATAGGTGGTCTTTCTTGAGCGTGGGGAAGTTTGCAAGCGCAAAAAGGAGACCAGGGATGTCGCCGACGCGCCAAGGGACTCCGCCGAGCCCACTTCGCCGAGTCCTCCGCCGAAGGGCTACGGCCCCCGATTCAGCCGTCGTCCGTCCCGGCTTGGACGGACGACGGCTGAACGGCGCGAAGAACTGGACCGTGGTGCGGAGGGACGTGAGTTCATGGGCGGGCGGCGCCCGCCCCAGGGAGCCTGGGAACTATTCTGTGGAACCTATGATGTCCTCGAGGAGACTGCGGAGGTCCAGATGGCCGACCAGCTTTGCGCCTTGGGGAAGGGTGAAGACGAACCAGGAGTCGGGGATGTTCTCGTCGAGGTGCACCTCGGAGTAGTTCATCACAAAGGCGGCGCTCAAGGAACCGGCCAGACCGGATGACTCTGCTCCCCCTCCGAAAACGTTCGTCGCGACGGAACGGGAACTGCCCGTCATGTCGAGGCGCTGCTTCCAGATGAGGTAGTCCTGGGTGCCAATCCAAAGCCGTTGGGAACCGCTCCTGGCCTGGAAGACGGCGCTCTTCTGGGGATGTTCCTCGCCCTTCCGCAGCACCCCTTCGGGGGTGCCCTCCTGTTCTTCCCCGTAGGTCAAGTCAAGGACGTAACACTCGTGCCCGTTGACGGTTTCGGTTCCGATCAGCGTGACCGAGCTGATGGTTTTGAGGGGGTCAATTCCGGCCATCAGGGCTGGTTCGCTCACCCTTTCGGGCATCTCGGGAGCAAGGTCCGCAGCCAGGCCGACCAAATCCTTCGGCGCTATCTCCTGGAGGGCTTGTCTGAGAGATGCGACATAGGTGTAGGTGTTCTCCCCGTCGCAAATAATGACGGTATCGAGCGAGATGCCCATCAGCCCGGCTCCCTGGCTTGCCTGGCGGAACTTCATGGGCTTCTTCAACACCACGTCAACCGCGACGCTCTGGGAGAGTTTGTCTGACTCGGCTTTGGCGGTTGAGCCGAGCGAGTAGGAAGCGCGCCAGGCGTTCGCCTTGGCGTAAGTCTCGGCGCATCGCATCAATATCTGCTCCGCCTCGCTGAGGGTTTTGACTGGCTGGGGCTCAGGGGCAGGCTCGGGTGGAGGTGGGGGAGGGGGCGGGGGTGGGGGTTCAGAGGTGATGAGGGTGGGCTCTCGGGGTGCGGTGGGTTTCGCCTGTCCCAGGATTTGCCAGATCAGAAGCCCTGCCACGGCCAAGGCAACGGGAAGCATGAACATCCAGGGCTTCCAAAAGGTTCGCTTTCGCTTTGGGGGAGGCGCCTCGGTTGGCTTGATTTCTTGGTCCTTTTCTTCGCTCATCTCAAATCCCTATCAACAAGAAGCCAGGAATCCAACGGCTCCCGAACGCAGCCGCCTGGTGGCTAGGTCAATTATATAGGGGTAGCCGCTGATGCGCAATGTCGGGTTGCCCGTAGCCAGGTCTGCTTTCGGTGAGCGGCTATTGCGGCGGGGCTGGCGCAGGTTCTGGCTTCGAGAGTTCCTTGATCTCGACTCCTTCCGGGGCCAAGAAGATGAATTCGGAGTCGAGCAAGTCCAGGTTCAATTTATCTTCCAGGCTCGTCAGAAGGAAGGCGATCTTGGTCATGCTAACGGACGGTTCCTCTGATGATTTGGCCTGCGCTCGGATCATTTGGGGAAAGGGAATCATCACCTTCACCTGAGCCTGGCGGAGCAGATAGTCCTCAGCGTCAATCCAAAGCCTGCAGGTCAACTTGAGGCTGGAAACGGGGACCCCAGGATCTTGCTTACCTTCCGGGGAGGACGGCTGTCCCGACTCGCTGGGTGCCTCCATCCTCGGAGGCGCAGGGAATGGGAAGTTCCTAAAGACAAGATCCACAACATGGGTGGGGCGTCCGTTTACCTCTTCCCTGCCGAGGACAGTCAGGCTGTCCAGGAGCGATAGCAGGGCAGGCAACGCCGTCTCTGCTATCGAAGTTATTGCAGCGAATTCCGGGGGGATAGGCTGCTTTGTTGCCACGCCCGAGGTCGGCACGTAGGTCCAGAGGCTGGCGCCGTCGGATACCAGGGCCAGATTCAGAGAGCCCACCACAGGCAAGCCGAAGGTCATCTTAATGCGCCACTTGTTCGGCTCCTTGGCCGTCAGTTCTATCTGCCCGTTGAGGATCACCTTCCAGCCGAAAGGCTGAGCCTCAGCAGGCTCCATGCTGAGTTGCAGCGCCTGCTTGGTCTGCCAGGATTTGGCTTGCTCGTAGGTGTCCAGGCATTTGCGCAGGATTTGCTTGGCCTCGGGGTTTGTGGCCCCGGGAGCAGTGGTTGCTGGTTCAGCCGAGACTGCGGGAGACGGGGCCAAGCCGTCCGCTCCGTAGCCCCAGGATTGCCAGAGGCAAATGCCGACCGCGACGACCACGACTGCCACGAAGTGCTTGATCGTTCTATCCACTTGATTCTCCTTATCTTTATGTGTAACGGCTCTACCTCACGGGTGAGATGGTAGAGGGCTGGGAGGCTGGGTTTGGGTTGAACTGAGGCGGAAGACTCATGCCGGGCATATTGGGTAGGTTCTGGAACATCTTGGGGTCAAGGCCCCATTGCCTTCCCATTTTCTCCATAACGGCTTTCATGATCTCTGCCTGCGAGGCCGCGAGGTCAATCTTCCATCTACCCTCTTCCTTGACCACGATGTAGGGGACAGGCAAGTTACGAAAAGACCAAAGGATCCCTACAAGGCCCAGTTTGTCTCCTCCGTCCCCTCCGTCCTGGAATTCCCTCTTGACCGTCACGATGACCTTGTCGCTTGACACGTTCTGCACCTTGTAGTCAACCTTGGAGCACTCACGCTTTTTCTCGGTCTGCTTCAGTTGACGCTTTTCGTCCTTGGTCATCTTGTTGAGTAGGTTTGCTGCCTGATCCAGAAGTCCAGACCTCTTGACCATGGCTTCCTCCTCCTTGATGCCTTTCACATCCTTCTTGGTGACGAAAGGAATCATGTAGGAAAGGTCGCTAGGCTTGCCTTCCATGACCTTCCTCCTTATCCTCTGCTGTGCCTTCACATAGGCCCTGACAATGCCCTCGGGGGTGTTCGGGATGCGGACAAAGAACCACCACCAGCCGGCCGCGACGACCAGCGCGAGCAGAGCCAGGAGGACGATGGCCTTGGGAAGCAAGGCGGTCTTGCGTGTCCGCGATTCCTGTTCTGCGGGCCGATGTCCGACGGTGGCTACAGGCCTGGTTTCCTCTGCCGGTCGCCCAGGCTGTGCTGGCTGCGCGGGCTGAGCGGTCAGAGGGGCATAGCACTTCCAGCACGCTGCACCCCCTTCCGGGTTGCTGGCACCACATGCTGGACAATTCATATCCTTACCCTCCTGTGTCAACGGGTGTTGCGGCGCGGATATTCTATGTGGGGGATTTCGCCCCCTTCTTTGATTGGAAGAAGTGCCGGAATCCTGCTTGGGTGGGGCGGGTGGCCCTCCCTTGACCTTTCCCTTCTGCCGTCATTCGGCCGGTTTTGGTGCTGGCTTTTGCGCGGCGATTGCCTCCATGGTGGCTGGCATGTCTATCTTCCATTTCCCTGCGTCTTTGGCCAGGATGAACGGAATAACGGCCGGCAGGATCTTGGCGGCCTCCACGTCCGCGCTTTGGACTTCGGGGGGAACCAGGGCTTCGACCCTGGCGGTTTTCCTGCCCTTATATATGCAATTCACCTGGGTGATCTTGACTTCCTTCCCTGTGTCTTCGGCCCACTTCTCTATTTGCTTTTGGGGGCCGAAGGAAATCCACCTGTCGGTGAAGTCCTTCGAGTTCTTCATCGCCTCCTCGTCTTTGGCGGTGATGAACCTGGCCATATTCTCTTCATCTGGCTTCACGATCATTCCCATCTGGAGGGCCTGAAGGTATGACAAGACGAAGTCCTCGGCGTCGCGGACGTCGTAGTTGTAGAGGAAGACCCACAGGCCGAATGCCAGCAGCACCAGGACGACCCCCCAGAGGAAAACCTTCCAGAAGCCCAGGCGACGGGGACGCAAGGGCATCTCCTCCACCGGCTCCTCGGATGGAGCGGTGAATTCCAGTTCATGGTTATGCTCTGCCTCAGCGTCATGCTCTTCCTTGAGGTGTTCCTCGACAATCTCCAGGGCTTCTCCGGTCAGAGGCGTATAGCACTTCCAGCAGGCCGCCTCGCCGGCTGGATTCTCAGCGCCGCAACGCGGACAATTCATCACACCTAGCCTCCTTTTTGGAGAAGTTGCAGGGGACGCTACGCTCTGGCTCCGGAATGGCCCAGCCCGTCCCCGCGTTTCCCGCCTCTCCCCGGAACTAGGCTATCACGAGACGGAGGATTAGGCAAGGAGGCTTTGACGATTGGCCCGAGGGAGGGTAGGCTATCGGAAGCGACTGGGCGGAACTGGCGGAGACGAGGATGGTTCGCCCGGAAAGGGAAAAGAGGGGCCGCGCTTGAAGGGTCCGCGACGATGATATCGAGACCAGGTTTGAACATTTCGAGCGAAGAGATCGAGAGGCGCAAGGAGATGGTGCGGGCACTTTGGAGATATGAGCCCGTTGACCACATCCCCATCAACATGAGGATCATGCCCAATCCGAGCGGCTATTCCCTCACCGAACAACTCACCAACAGCCGCAAGCAGCTGGAACTGAACTGGCTCTGCGTAAAGGAGTCGCTGCGAGTGATGCCGGACGATTACATTCCCATCCTGCGGCCGGACATGGGATGCATGATGGTGGCGACCATGTTCGGCGCCGAAGTCGTGTATAGCGACCATCCTGAGGGAATGCCGTGGCGGAAGGAGCCGCTCATCTTTGAGGCGGACCAAATCTATGAACTGGAAGTGCCCGACCCTTACGAAGATGGCCTGATGCCGAAGGCTTTGGAACGCATCGAGTTGTTTATGAAGGAGACCGACTATCAGATTCCAACCTGTCTGATGGACATGGGTGGCCCGATGAACGCAGCCAAGGATTTGCTCGACACAAACCTTCTCTATCTTCTCTTTCACGATGACCCAAAGGCGATGAAGCACTTGCTCGACCTGCTGGCCGAGACCTACCTTCGAGCGGACGAGGCGATGGTGGAGGCGGCGGGCGGGATCGAGAATGTGGTGACGACCGACTGGGACCCGACCTGGTGTCCGGAAGGCCATCAGGGATACGTCAGCGATGATGTCTGCGCCACCTTCTCGCCGCAGGTCTTCCGAGAGTTCAGCAAGCCGGCGAACAACAAACTGCTGCGGCGTTTCGGCGGGGGGCTTATTCACAACTGCGGGCCCCATCCGTGCGTGGAAGAATATCTCTCTCACGATCCGCCGCTCCACGGCTGCAACATGGCCTACGACTACAGCGTGGCTGACCTGCCCAGGATAAGGGAGGCGTTTGCAGGCAAAGGACTTGTCTATATGGGGCTTTCCGGGATGTCGCCGAGTTCCGAGGGCAGCGTCAGCATCGAGCAATACCGCCGATGCATGGACGAGTTGGCGCCGGAGGTGGCTTGCGTGCCGCAGTCGTTGGTTGACCCGGCCACCCTGGATATCTCTCCCGGAGAACTCTATCAAGGGCTGAGAAAGGTCTCCGAGGAATACGCGCGCAGGATGGAATGGAGATAACCACGGATACCAAGGTCAAGATCTGCGGGGTTACCAATCCTGAGGACGCCGCTCTGGTAGCGGAAGCGGGAGCCGATTACCTGGGGGTCGTGGTGAAGGTGGGCTACTCACCGCGCTCGCTCAGGGCGGAGGAGGCAGCAGCCATCTTTCAGCTGGAAGGGGTGGGGAAGGTTGCGCTCCTTATGGAACCGTCGGAGGAGGAATTTTCGCGAATTGTCGGGTTGCTTCGTGCGGATGCCGTCCAGTTGGTGGGGCAAGAGAAGCCGAGGGAGGTTGAGCGCCTGGCCCAGAGGGGCGAGGCCATCATCTGGAAGTCAGTTCATCTGCCGCCGGCTGGCGAGGGCGACTCGGTTTCCGTCTCGGACATCCTGCAAAGGATTGAGGCGTATCGGGAGGCTGGCGTTGAGATCATAGTTCTCGACACCATTCACAAGCAGCCGGGAGGAGCGAAATACGGTGGCACCGGTCTGCGGAGCGACTGGCAACTCGCACGACGGGTAGTCGAGGATTCCCCTCTTCCGGTCCTGCTGGCCGGTGGGCTGGGGCCGGAGAATGTGGTTGAGGCGCTGCGCCAAGTTCGGCCTTTCGGCGTGGACATGGCCAGCGGCGTCGAGAGCAGCGTGGGGAGGAAGGACGGGGCGAAGGTGAAGGCGGTAGTTGGGGCGGTAAGAAGGTTCAGAGGCTAACCCAATTGTGCAGATTTTCAATCTACATATGAACATAGTTATCAGAAACGGAGGTCACAGAAGGATGGAAGACCACTCGAGATCATGCCTGGTGAAGTTGGAGCATTGGTTGGTAGGTTTGGTGGGATTGGCCTTGGTGCTGCTGCCAGGGCCAATCGTTCGGGCCGACGAAGAAACCCAGCCGGGAGGAACGGGGCTCATCGCGGGCGTAGTCTCGAAGATGGTAAGCCCTTCTGGAGCAACTGAGGTGGTGGGAGGGGCCAGCGTATCGGTCGAGAGGGAGGTATCATCGGAAGAGGACACGGAAGCCAAGTTCGAGGCGGTGCCGTCACTGTCGGTAAAGACGGACGAGAATGGATGCTACGTCATCAAGGAAGTGCCGCAAGGGCAATACAGATTGACCGTCACGGGGGAAGGGCTGAGTCCTGGGACCGAATGGGCCTCCGTAGAAGACTGGCACAGCGTGGCGCTCGACTTCGTCCTGGAGAAGAAGCATAAGCCTGGAGTTGGTACGGTTCAGGGAACGATCACTGCCGGAGAGGGATCGGAGACGGCAGGGCAGCCGCTGGCGGGAGCTACGGTCGAGGTTCGCCGGCCCTATCCTTTCCAGGGAGCGACCTTTTCGACACTTACCGACGGGGATGGCCGTTACAGTTTGAACGTTCCCACCGGATTCCAGCAGGTTTCCGTCTCGGGGGAGGGGTTCGCTTTGGATCTCCGGGCGGTGGAAGTTGAGGAGGACACGGTCATCCAGGTGGACTTCGCGCTTCCGATTGCGACGGAAGAGCCGGAGGGAGCAGGGTAAAGACCGGTCTGAGAGTCCAGGAGTCTCAGGGTCTGCGAGTCCACGAGCGAGGAACGAACGGCGCCCTGACGGCGAAGAGGGATTCTCAAAATCGGTGCAATCCGTGTAGTCCGTGGTTGGTATTGGAGTCTCGGGCGGTGCAAGAAAAGGGCGAGGCAGATGCCTCGCCCATGGTCTTGCTTGCGGGAGGGGAGGGCGCCTATATCTTGATCTCGCACTCCCAGAGGTAGCCAGCACGGTTCGGATTATCGGTCTCCCCGATATAGGCCAGGTATGAGCCGTTGCGCTTGGTGAGGCAGAGGGCATGGACTATTATGCACCTGTCGCCCGTCTCTGTATCGGCCACCGGCCAGAAACCGCCAACGAGTTTCTTCTTCTCCACGTCGAAGACGAAGACATTGGTCAAATAGAGGCTTCCTCCGCCCAGGAAGAGGAGGCCGCGTTCGGGGTCGTAGGCGATTCCTTCGAGGCGGCCGCCGATGTGGTCGCACATCTGCCTGACGGCTCCGGTTCTCTTGTCAACGCGATAGAGGCGGCCGTGGGTGGTTCCCATGTAGATGCCGCCGTCTCCGACGTCGAGGCTGTTGGAAATGTACTGGGGTCGGCCGTTGATGAGGGGCAAGCCGTCCTTGAAGTAGTGATACCCGTCGTCGGGGTTGTATCTGTAAAGGAGGGGTGTGCCGACAGGCACCTTGAAGCGCTCGCGCATGATTTCAAGGTCCTCTGCTCCCACGTAGGGTATGGGAATGGTTCGCGTATCGGAAGTTCCCCAGAGGTTTCCTTCATTGTCGCAGCGAGCCTTGTGACCGGAGACGGATTCGGTCATCTGGAAGACCTCGGAGGTCTTCAGGTCGAATCCGAAGGAGTTCAAGATGGGATGGCAGTTTCCGTAGACTATCTTCCGCTTCCTATCGAAGGCGATGGTCTGGATGTAGTCGCGCGGAACCGGCCTGACCAACACTTCGATCTTGTTGGTATCGGGATAGAGGCGGAAGATCCTGCCCCCCCGGGCCTCCGGGTGATTCTTGATAGTATGTAAACCGGCAATGGCGAAAAGGATGGTGCCGTCATCATCCGGTTCGAGGGAGCGGTGAATCTTGGTATCGAATGGTTCGGCCAGGTCGTTGTTTTGGAATTCCAGGTCGGTGAATTTCTTGGTATCGGGGTCGAAGGTTATCAGGATTTGGGCGGCGTAGGAAGTCAAGCCGCAGTAGACGATGCCGTTGGGCTCGTGATAGTGGAGAGAAACGAACGAAATCATGTCTCTGATTTCGGGGTCCGCTGCGAATTCGTCGAAATCCCAGCCTGCCTCCTTAATCGCCATGACCGTTTTGAGGGGCATGCGAATGTCCTGAAACCGATACGACTTTACTTTACATGAAGCCATTATTAGTCCTCCTGCCCTTTTGTTTGGATGAACGCTGTATCTATGTTGACGGGGCGTCTTGGTCCCGTGAAATCCTTACGTTGCGATCACCTGGGCGATCTCGTTCTCCATCTCCTTCTTCGGCCGATAGCCGATTATGGTCCTTGCCACCTTCCCGTCTTTGAAGATCAGCAGGGAGGGGATGCTCCTTACCCCGTAGCGCTCGGCCAGGCCGATGTTGTCGTCCACGTTGACCTTGGCGACCTTGAGTTTGCCCTCCATCTCATCAGCCAACTCCTCGACTATGGGCGCCACCATCCGGCACGGGGCGCACCAGGGCGCCCAGAAATCAACCAGGACGGGCTTATCGCTCTGCAGCACCTCCGCCTCAAACTGCTCCTCGCTGACGGAAATGGGAGCCGTCATCGTCATTCCTCCTTCCGAAATCCTGCTCCAAGTGTCTTAAGGCTACTTCGAAAAGTCAAGGGAAGATACCACCTTGAAGGAGGGGAGTAAATCAGCGGGTCCGTCAGCTGAGGGCGGGTGTGAGAGGGAGGGATGAAAAACTGGGGCGACCCTGGCGTGCTGCTGCCAAGCCAAAAAATGGGCGGCCCTGGGGAAACCCCAGGGCCGGCGGTAGTCTAGCCCGCCCGCACACAAGGTGCAAGAGGTGGGGCGGGAGACGCCTCCACCTCTTGCCCGATGCCTAAGATTCCCGGGCGTCCGCTATAGCTGGTCAATCGGTCCTTGCGGGGAAGCAATGTTGGCCGCAACCCTGTCCATGATTTCCTTGACCACAGCGTCGTCCTGGAGGATTTCAGTGGCGAGTTGCCGGAGTTCGTCCGTGGCGTAGGGCGGTTGGGAATAGTAGCCTACCACATTCTGCATCAGAACCACCCGCCAATTCCACAGTTCGAGCAGTAAGATGGCCCTGCTGTGCGCCTCCATCTCCTCCTCGTGTTTCTTGACGAGAGCTTCGTATTCCGGGGAATCTTGTGGGGCATCGAACATGTTCACGGCCGGCAGGGCGGGAGGGGCATCCTCACTTGCCACTCCGTTGCCCAACAGGATCTTCAAGGCCTTCAACATCGGGACTATGAACTGCCTCCTTCCTTTGGCATACTTTTCTCCGCTGGATAACATATAGGGCACATTCATCTCAGTGCCCTTGGTGAACTCTGCCTTGGCCTTCGTCCGAGCCTCGATCTTGTGGCCCCCCGGGGTCATGATGTAGGTGGAAGTGGCCGGCGCCGGCAGCCAGTCGTGGTTCGACAGGCTCACCACCCCGAGCTTGGTCGAGGGGCCGCCATCGAAGCGGACAAGGAAACTATCGAAGGCGGGGAAGTGCTGCTTGAGATAGAGGACGTAGACGTTGTCATTCCACCACCTGAGTTGCATCTCCACGCCATTGTGCATGGTCCAGTAGAGTTGTTCGGGCTGGTTGGCTCGACGGGCGGTGAGCCTGTCGAACCACGGAAGCGAGTTCGAACATCACTTCCGCCGGGCGGGAGAAGAGTTGGGCATCGCCCACTTCTTCAACCAGCCCCGTCATCCGTCCCTCGGCTACGCTCGGGGCCCACGTAGAACGCTTCCAGGGCACCCTTAGGCAACAATACCAAGAGTGGTGCGAAGAAGACCCCACCGACCTCACTCCCTTCAACCGCAGCCTCGTCCTTTGGGTCCTCTGGTACAATACCCAGAAGCCCCATCACTCCCTGGGCAAAGTGCCCCCCTCGCGCTACTATCTCGATGCCTTCATAAATAGCCCCGACCAGTCCAAGATGTTATGGACTCTTGCACTTGGTTGACAACGATCAAGCAAAAGAATATAATGGGAGCAAACGTTTTCTTCGTCCTCAGGACGTGTGAGAGAATGCAGGGGAAGGGAGGAAAGGGAATGAAGAGTTGGTTTGGCCAACTAATCAAGGGTCGCAGTTTGCTATTCATAACAATCGCTTTGCTGCTGGCCTACGCAGGCACGATTTATAGCAGGGACAGCGTGAAGAGATACGAGGCCAGAAAAGCTCTGGCGCAAAGATTGTACCCCGAGCTGGGCCAGTCGCCGGCTCCTCAAGAGGGGACCAGCAATCACCCATACCTACCGGAGCTTAGGTCCATCAATCCAAAGAGGCCCGTAGGCAGGCCGCCGGATCTGCCTACTGCCGCACAGTATTTGCAGGGAGACCGAACGGACAGCAGGACCCAGGGAACTCTCTACTTTCACCAACAGGGCCGGGAGCAGCCGGAGGAGGTGATTCCCATCCTGCGTAGCCTGCTGCAAGCCAAGAGAGGAGAGGTCAGGGCAGCCGCGCTGATTGCCCTGGGATGGATCAAGAATCCATCGGTCATCCCGGACGTGATCTACCTCGCTGGCGACACCCAGTCCTGGGTTCGAGAGACTGTGGCTGAATCTCTGGGACTGTTGGGAGGAGGAGAGCAGGTCGTATCCAGTTTGGGGAGTTTGGCTCGGGATGCGGACCCATCGGTCAGGTCAGTTGCTGCCCAATCTCTGGGCCTGAATGAAGACCCCAGGGGCATCGGAATCCTGAACTCCTTGCTGAACGACTCCGATGAGACTGTGAGAGTGCAGGCGGCACGTGCCCTCAGGGACATTTGGACTCCCAGAACTCCTCTGGACGCCAAGAAGGAGCCAAAGCCTCCTTCCGTTGACCCGGCGCTGAAAGAATTAAGCTTTCAAGCTCTGCTCGACCATTTGAAGACGGATAGCTCCCCGGAGGTGAGACGTTATGCCGCCGAGGCGCTGGGCGGCGTGGGGGATCCATCCGCGTTGAGCGTCTTGCAGGAGAAGCTTCTGGACGAGAAAGAGGACGAATTCGTTCACTACAGTGCTGCCCTCGCCATCGGTAGGCTTGGTGCGGGCAGCAAAGAGGCAGAGCTCGCCCTGCGCAAGGCGCAAAGCACGAGCACCTCGGCCATCCTGAACCGAGGCCTCTTTCAGGCGCTGCGGCGGCTCAAGTTGACTCCTCTTCCAAAACCCAAATAGGGTAGGATAGAGCAGCCGCGAAGTTGGGTAAGGCGGCGGCCCCCCATTCGGGGTTACGCTTGCGTGAAGGTCGGGTAGCATCCGGGGGGATTGGGAACAGGTGGCGCGGCCAAGTCCCCAACTCGACTATCCTGCTTCGCTTAATGAGTGGAGTGGGCGGAAGGTGCGTTGGACAGCCACAAAGGAGGACAAGGGTATGGCAAGAACAATAGTTGCTTTCCTTGGGGCGTTCTTCTTGGGGGGGGCGGCGGGGATCTGGGTTCAGACACTCGAACTACCTAAAACCCAGGATCCGCTCTACCGGTGGTCATGCCTGGCCTTGGCCATTTTGCTATTCATCGCCGCGGCATTTGTCGGGCGTCCGGTCAAGAAACCGGCTGCCGAGGCATAGAGCAGTCCTCGTAGCGGCACAGATCCGAAGGTTCGATCCCGGCCGAGCCCGGGCTGACAACGCGCCCTACGCACGTTCTCGGGTGCTGTTGGGCCATCCCGCATTGTCTTTTCGGCTGGCGATGTCCGCACTTGAGTATCCCTCAGTCCCTTCTGTCGGCTTCTATAACCCCTTTATGCATCCCTCGAAGCCGTCGCCGTTCACTGTCACCTGGGCGGCTGTCGGCGCAGGGTCACTGAGGTTGCCGACTTCTCAACCCAGGAAAGCCCCAGCAGCATCCCTGTCCCGGCAATCAGGCAGGGAACTCCCGCCTGCAACTGAAACCGCATGAATTCCCTCAGCAGCCCCTGACCCAGCCCAAGAACCACCTCTCCCATATCGTGCGGCATCCTGCTCGCCATCGCGGAGGCCCCAACGCCCAACATCACGCACATGATGCCCACCACCAGGGTGGCCAGGCCAAGCCCCTCGCTCCACGCGCCGGGACCCCCAAAAAGCAAAAGCCCTCCCGCCGACGCCAACGCCACCAACAGCCAGGCTAACGCCAGCCCCGAAAACATCTGCTGGCTGGATTTCATCGCCTTGTTCGCAGACTCAGGCACCCGCTTCAGCCCGCGAATCACGCCCACGGCCCGCCCCTGATCCCTTCCAAGAACCTCCGCCTGTCCCTCATCACCAAGCAGGCCTCCCAGGGAAGGTTCCCCGAAAAGGCTCGCGCCCTCCGGCAACGCCTCTAACTCACTTGCCAGCGCATCCGCCGCCCCCCTAAGGGTGCCGGAACTCATCAGGCGCGATAGGCAAGAAAACTGCAGGCCACCTAGCAACCCGATCGTCAAACCCATCGTCAGCAGCCATCTAACAATCCTTCGCCACATTGGTAGGGGCGCGTCGGCCCGAAACTGTTGCGTCGTCAGAGTGAATTCACCTCCCAGCAAGTAACCTGCTGCAAATCCTCAAAGGGGCCTGCGGCCATCGGTGAAGCCCAACAGAGGAAGAAACCGAGGTTGCAGGCCCGCTATGTAACATAATAGTTATTATGCGACGTTGCATGTCTCTCTGGGTCTGCCGTTTGGGTGAAGCGACGCACTCCCCTGCCCGTTCGACCCCAATCCCCCGCGGTCCTGACTGAAACGAGCGGAAAGGGTGCGCGGAGGCCTGTTGCTTGGAAGAGGGGCATTCGACTGCGGCATGGTCTTCCTGTGGGCAAGAGTTCTGAGATGCGAGAGGGCGCCGCAGGGGTGGGAATCTTGTCGCCGCCCGGCTGATGGCGATTGGACGTGAGAGGGAGGCACCTCGGCGTGCCAGGGGAGGCGTGCGGGGGCGGGGTTCCGCTGGTCGGCCGGATTGTCAGTGTTTTCGTCGGGTCTGGTGAGGAAGGATGGGTGAGCGGACTAGAGTTGAATAACTCCGTCTTCGGGCGGATTCTCCTGGCTTTGGAAGATTCTCTTGATGACGGTAACGAGCTCCATGGGGTTGAACGGCTTAGTTTGATACCATTCAACGCCTTGTTGCCAGCCGCGGAAGATGTCTTGGTCCTGCGCCTTGGCGGTCAACATAATGACGGGAATGGAGGCGGTTTCAGGATCCGCCTTAAGGTTTTGAAGGGTCTCGAAACCATCCATGTGAGGCATCATGACGTCGAGAACAATTAAGTCTGGCTTCTCCTGGGGCACCTTCTGCAGGCACTCGCGTCCGTCGTAGGCCACCGCGACCTCATACCCTGCCCTCTCCAGGGTAACCTGAACCAAACGCACTATGTGCCTTTCATCATCTACTACGAGAATCTTCTTCGGCATTTATAGTCGCCCCCTGTTGGTGTCTCCTGCTCGGATATCCAATCTGTTCTATGCTGACTCTCGCCAGCGCTCATCCTTATGCGATGGTAAACTTCTGCGCCGGATATTTCGATCATCCTCAGTTCACGAATCTTCTTTATCATAGAAAGGTCGCACCGGTCAAGTCAAGATGGCATACTTCTTCTCCGCCAGCCGACGCGCCAGCGCCAACTCCCTCTCCTCTGGTGGGGCTTGGTCGCCCTCGACGTCGAACAGGTCTCGAAATCCCTCCCTTATGGCCCTTGCGGCTTCTTCGTAGGCTATGGGACGTCCCGCAGCCCGTTCCAGCGAGGTGATCTTGCCCTCCTCAAGGGATTGGCAAAAGGTCTGGCCAAAGACGGCAGCCTGGAGGCCCTCGTCGTAACCCAGCGGGATCGAGCCATGCTGTAGCAGCGCACCATTCTTCCTTGCCTGCGCGCTGCCCACCACCTTGGCCCCATTCACGACCACGTCGCTGCGCGAGCCAACCGCGAAGCACATCTGGGGCACGGCCTTGCCGAAAGGCGGAGTGCCGTCCGAGCCGGCCGAGAAATCCACCTGAATTCCCAGCCTCTCCAACGCGATCGCCAGGCCGCGGCAGAGAAAGCGGTAGGAGCGCGATATGCTCGATTCACCACCCAGCAGGGAGGTTCGGATCACCACGCTGTAGGTGATCTCGAGATGGTGGAGGATGGCCCGCCCTCCGGTTGGGCGGCGCACCACCTCCAACCCCGCCCCGCGACACCGTTCAAGGAGGGACTTCACACCCTCGCCGCGGGCAAAGGCCAAATCATCCCTTTGGGCATAGCCCAAGGAGAGGGTTGGTCGCTCCCAGGCATAAACCCTGACGGTAGGTGGGACCAGAGCCTGAGCGTGAGCGGCCAGGATGGCTTCATCAAGCCCCATATTGAAGGGGCCTGAAGCCGGCCCGGTATCGAAGAACCGCCAGGGCAAGGTCATTTCACATCACCGGGATGGCAAACCTGCAAGTTGCGGGCGGCCTCAACTTCATTTACGCGCCGCACGGGGGTGGTATGAGGGGCGGACAGGACCATCTCGGGAGAAGTCTCCGCTTCCTCGGCAATTTGGATAAGCGCCTGGGCAAAGGCCTCCAGAGTCTGCCTCGTCTCGGTGTCCGTAGGCTCTATCATGAGCGCTTCAGGCACGATGAGCGGGAAATACATGGTGGGGGGATGAAATCCGAAGTCCATCAGCCTCTTGGCGATGTCCAGGGCCTTCACCCCTCTATCGGCGAAACGCCTCGCGGAGACGACGAACTCATGCATGTTCTCCGCCGGAAAGCCGACCTGGTAAGCACGTTCAACTAATTTGCGCAGGTATCTCGCATTCAGGACCGCATCCTGAGCGACTCGCCGCAGCCCCTCGGGACCTTTGCCCAAGATGTAGGCGAGCGCCCGGACGCAGACGGCGAAGTTTCCGTAGAAGGAATGGACGGGGCCGATGGAATGGGCGCGCTCGAAGTCGAGGTGGAACGTGCCGTCGTCGCGACGCTCCACGGTTGGCACGGGCAGGAAGGGCACCAGTCGTTGTGCTACCGCGACGGGTCCCGCGCCAGGCCCTCCACCTCCATGGGGGGTGGAGAAAGTCTTGTGGAGGTTGAAGTGCATCGCATCGAACCCCAAGTCCCCCGGCCGACAGACGCCAAGGATAGCATTCATGTTGGCGCCGTCGCAGTAGGCGATGGCTCCCCGTTCGTGAACCAGAGCGCATATCTCCTGCGCCTCGGACTCGAACAGGCCGAGGGTGTTCGGGTTGGTTAGCATCACCACGGCCACCTGGTCGTCGAGATCCTTGTCGAGTTCTTTCATGTCAACCAAGCCGTCTTCTCCGGAGCGGATATGCACTACTTCGAGGCCGGCCCGAGCGGCGGTGGCAGGATTGGTTCCGTGGGACGAATCGGGAACCAAGACCTTGTTCCTTCTCGTCTCTCCATTGGAATCGAGGTAGGCCTTGGCCATCATGACGGCGGTGATTTCGCCGTGGGCCCCCGCGGCAGGCTGGAGCGTCGCCCTGGCCATCCCCCCTATCTCGCAGAGCGCCCTCTCCAGGTCGTGAAGCATCTTGAGGGCTCCCTGCACCTGCCATTCCGGCTGCAAGGGGTGCAGGAGAGAAAAGCCTGGGTGAGCCGCTATCGCCTCGTTCACTTTGGGGTTGTGCTTCATGGTGCAGGAGCCGAGCGGATAGAACCCGGTGTCAACGCCGAAGTTACGCCGGGACAAGGCGGTGTAATGGCGAACCACCTCCACCTCGCTCACCTGCGGCAGCCCGATCCCATCCCTGATTGAGCCTGCAGGCAGCAGCGACGACAAGGGCTGAGTAGGCACATCAACGGTTGGCGGGGTGCACCCTACCCTACCCTCCCCACCGAGTTCAAAGATCAACTGATTCACGTCGCGCATGGCGCGCCTTCATCCTTGCATATCTCTGCCAACTCCCGGACGAGTCTATCTATTTCCTCCCTGGTTCCTTTTTCGGTGACGCACCAAAGGATGGCGTCCCTCATTTCCGGATAATAAGGCCCCAGGGGAAGGCCTGAGACAATGTGCTTTTGCGCCAGCCGCTCCTGAACGGTCCTGCTCGGAACCGGACCGGAGAAGGCAAACTCCTTGAAGAAATGGGCCTCGGGAAAGCAGGGGCGGAAGCCCTCAATCTTGCTAAGCCTCTCCCAGGCGTAGTGTGACTTCTGCACGCAGGCTTCAGCGACTCGTCTCAGCCCCACTTCCCCCAGCGTGGCCAGATAGACGCAGGCCGCCAGGGCGCAGAGCGCCTGGTTGGTGCAAATATTGGAGGTCGCCCTTTCCCGCTTGATATGCTGCTCGCGCGTCTGCAGGGTCAGGGAAAACGCCCGCTCTCCATCCCTGTCCACGGTCATCCCGGCCAGCCTGCCCGGCAGGTGGCGAATGTGTTCCCTGCGGGCGGCCATGACGCCCAGAAGAGGGCCGCCAAAGTTCATCGCGCACCCCAGCCCTTGTCCCTCAGCCACGACGATGTCGGCGCCGTAATCCCCGGGGGGACGGAGCACGCCCAGCGCCAGCGGATCAACACAGGTGATCATGAGCGCTCCGACCGAGTCGCAATACCTCCGCTGCGCCGCCAAATCCTCCAGGCAGCCGAAAAAGTTGGGATGCTGAACCACGACTGCAAGCGGCATCGCGCCTCCAGCCTTACTCGGGGAGCTCCCTTGACTCGAACCGCCTGCGGCCCCAGGGAGGACTGTCTGTCCGGTTTGCCGGTCGTAAGGGAGGTCCTGGAAGCCGCAGCCCTTCCCGCCCAGGCTGCTGCCCAAGACCCTGCGGTAGAAAGGACTGACGGCAGCGGAGACCGCTACCGGACCAACCTGCTTCCTTATGGAAAACGCGGTGAAGACCGACTCGGCGAGGGCCGTAGCGCCATCATAGAGGGAGGCATTGCTAACCTCCATGCCGGTGAGACGGCAGATCATCGTCTGGTATTCATAGATGGACTGCAACAGTCCCTGGCTGATTTCCGCCTGATAGGGAGTGTAGGAGGTGTAGAATTCGCTGCGCTGGATGATGTGGCTGACGACGGCGGGAATGTAGTGATCGTATACCCCCGCCCCAAGGAAGCAGACCCAGTCTTCCAGATTGGCGTTGGCCTTGGCGGCGGCGAGAAAATGCTTTTTTAGTTCGGTTTCCGAGAGAGGCCCGGGCACCGCCAACGGTCGCCTCAGCCTAACGCCTTCCGGAAGGCCGGCAAATAGTTGCTCCACGCTGGCAAGCCCGAGCTTCTCGAGCATCGCCAGCCTATCGGAGTCAGAATGGGCCGCCGGCAAGGATGCTCCCTGACTCGATAGGGAGGGGAGGAAGGAATGTCATT
>Ga0315294_10003278_pt1 | contig 17620 bp, 20 predicted proteins | sample YL17G13_40_MG_FD_203626 | JGI IMG/M metagenome (GOLD analysis project Ga0315294, IMG submission 203626) | Sediment microbial communities from Yellowstone Lake, YNP, Wyoming, USA - YL17G13_40 | ecosystem: Environmental > Aquatic > Freshwater > Lake > Sediment | place: USA: Wyoming | collected... | reverse complement strand
AAAGGTCAGGGCATTCGGGCTGCCTGGCGGCATTTGGGGTGATGGGGACAGTGTTGCTGCGCCGAGACAGGTATTGGTGGAGTGGAATTCGTGCTGGGGGGACAAATTTTATCAGGTTTATGTCAACGGCCGGTATGCAGGGACGACATTAGATTGTGACCAGCGAAAAATGGTTGTTCAGACGCCAACCTCTTTGGAATCGCCGGTCCGGATAGAGGTTTTTGCGGCAGAGGCATGCGATGCGAGCATCGATTTTAGCGATGAGGTTAGTCAGCCGGCGGGTCAAAGCGGTCGCGTGAGGATAAATTTTCTGCGAAGACAAGATTTGCCGGCGGATTCAACTGCGCAAATCTATTTTGACAACGGCAGCGGTGAAATTGATTATGACAACCCGCTTATGGACAGGCCGATAAGGATATGGCCGGCCTGGCAGGACAAAGCAGGGTTCGGGATGAGCAGATTCGGCGTCGGTGATTTCGGTTATGAATCGGCTGCGGCGGTTGGTTTTGGGTGCGGAAGTTTCGGGAGGGGATTGTTTGGTCTTGATGCTGATACGATTGAGTGGCTTAGTCCCGTACTGCAAGCAGGGGTATATAAATTTGCCGTTAAAATTACCGACGGAAGAGGTAATGAAAGTAACAGTGAGACCGGCCAAATTACTGTGATGCCGCCGGCAAAACCTGCTGAAAGGTTAAATGCTACTTCATTCGACAGGCAAACCAATACATTGATTTTAGGTGTCAGATAGAAAAGATGTCAGGGAGAATATTATGAGTGAAGTGTATCCAACCGATAATGAGCTGTTAAATATTCAGTCCGACAGCGAGACAGGCGTTGAGTATATAGCGACGGGACAGGCGCCTTATTACGTGCAGTTTAGAAGGCTGCTTTACAGGCTGCTGCTTTCAATGAGGCGGTCGAATGATTTGAGAGTTTATGATGAGGGAGGGCTGGATGCGGGCGTGAAGAGCGGCAAGTTCTGGCTGGGGACAACATTAGTCAGTTATGACGGCTCTTCGGGGAATACGCTTGCGGATAATAAGGAACATATCTATTTGTATCTTAATGCTGCGGGTCAACTTGTTATTAATGAGTATAGCAGTTTTCCGAATATGTCGGTTACGCCTCATATCCGGCTGGCGATTGTAACCACATCGAACGGCGATATTAGCTCAATAGTCGATTGCCGGAGCGGGTATAATTTTGTGATGCCATACGGTGCGGGCGGCATCAAGCGGGCAATTGAGGCCCATACCGGCAACGATACGCTGACGGCGGCGGAATCCGGCGGTGTTCATACCAATCTGGGTGCGACGGGGACAGTTACTCTTACACTGCCTGCTTCAGCACCGGAGGGGACGGAATTCAGCTTTGCGGTGCAGGCCGAACGGGAATTGCGAATTGAGCCTGGTGCGGCGGCAATCAGGGACAGCAGCGGTCAGGCCGCCGGCAAATATAAATCGGCTGATGGTATAGGGGAATGTCTTACGGTGGTTGCTGGTGCAAACGGCGACTGGGTAACAGTGAGTAAGAATGGGGTCTGGACAGAGGAGGCGTAGAGTCGATAATGACCTGGATAGAGCCGGACAGTTACATAGATGAATCGGGCAATTGGTCGGATGAGACCAATACCTCGGCGAGTTCGATAGAGACAGCTTACGATGAAAACACCGGCAACATACACTTTTTGCTCAATCAGCCAAAGAGCTGCGATAAAATCAGGATAGATATTTCAAAGTCCAATCCGGATGCGGAGCCTGTCCCGATGCAAATACAAGGTTATTGGGATGGCAGTTGGCATGATATTACCGATGGGGCCTACTGGACGGAGGGCTGGCAGGAATTATCCCTCGGCGGCACAGTGTCGCTGGAAGGGATTAAACTGAATTTTCGCAATGATGACGGCCAAGATACAACGTCAGTAAATATAAATAACGTTAATTTTAATCAAGCAAGTGTAAGGTCACTGGTTAATAGTTCATCGGCGGGAAACAGTTTATTGGGGAAAGGGTTGGCATAATGTATTTAGGTGATTTCAAGACAGGGGGGACGCATTATTTCAGTTTCAGTACAAATAACAAGAGCGGCGGAAAGGCGACATACAGCGGCGGTTCTGTCAAGGTTTTCAAGGACGATGTTAATGCCGGAGTTACTGCCGGTGTGACCGTGGTCAAAGATTTTGGCAATCCGGCGATGACCGGCGTTCATAACGTCAAATTAGTATTGACGGACGCTTTTTATGCGGCAGGTCACGATTATACGGTGGCGCTGACTGAGGCTACTATCGACGGCGAGACAGTCAATGCGGTGATTGCAGAGTTTTCGATACAAAACAGGATAAACAGTCTGCTTCTTGAAAAGGCGGCGAGGGTGCTTGTTAATAAGGCGGTTCAAAACAAAGTTACCGGCGTGATAAGCTATTATGACGATAACGGTCAAACAGTTATTCTGACTCACACACCAGCGGAGGGTCAATCGACAATTACGAGGACGCCAAGTTAATGGAAATAATGTGGTTGAAAGAGGCACTGTTTGCGGGTATGACTGCGAACGCTTTTAAGCTGGGGACGGCGTTGAGTCTCGGCTGGTTCTGGCTTCGGGTTTCAGGATGTTCCGTACTATATCGCGGCGAAAGTATGGAGCAGACTGATTTTTCTGACATATTAACTGTGGCTGAAAGGGACGCATTAGAAATATCGCCGCCAGGTTATGTTCATCACAACAGCAACTCAACATATTTTTATGTTGTTCGCCGTGCCAATAATTGCGGCGACCAGGAATATACGTTGGCTGCCGCGGTCAAGGTTTCAATTGATTCTGATGGTAATTTGGCGTCGCCGAAGTCGAACAATATTTTCTGTGCGAAAATAGAACAGGTGTTTGGCAGCAGGATAAAACTTGTTTGGTATTATTGCCCCATTGAGCAGGGGCTGAAGCCGGCGCATTTCAAAATTTACTGGGATGGCGGGAGCGGGGAAATAGATTACGAAAACCCGATTGCGGTGATTCGCTATGCCGGTCAGATTTTTTACAGCCATTTAAGCGACATGCTTACTGCGGGTAAGTATCTATTCTGTATAAAAACGGAAGATGCAGGGGGCGTTGAGGATGGTTCGTATTCGTTGCTGGGAATCCAACTTGATAATAAAAGTCCCGATTCGGCAGATATTTTGAGCGTCGAAGCCGTTTGATATTTTGGAAAGTTAAGCGTATGTCCAACAGAATTGATTTTTTCCAATCTGCTCAGATAAAGCCGGCTATACCTGCGGCGACTACTTTAGTTCTAATAGATGGCCAGATAAGTCCCGTTCTTGAAACATTGGAGATAGCGCGAGATGGTTGGCCGGAATTTAGCTGGGCAAGACTGGCGTGTAATCCTGCTGCATATCCTGAAGGCGGTCCGATGTCAATCGAGGATGCTGAGGATGAGTTTCCTATCGGCAAAAGTATCAGTATAAGACAAATATACAATGGTGCGGCACCTGATGTATCAGTTTGTAGTTTTCCTATTTTTGCCGGTCAGATAGATGCGATTGAGAGGAAGCTTGGTCCTGACGGTGAAAGCGTGGAAATCATAGCGAGGGATTTTAGTGCGATTCTGGGGCGAAAAACGGTTTACGGACAGCGAGTGTCGGACATAAATGGAACGAGTTTATTTTTAGCCGGTGGGGACACTATTTTTAATGAGAGCGGGAAAGGCAATGCTGCGGCTGAGCCGGCGACAAATAACGGCAACAGTTATACGGTATTTTGTGCGGAGCCGTCATCAGGCACGCTTTGGAGTTATGCGGAAGTCATTCGGTATCTGCTTTGTGAATATCTGCCGGTGGGACAATTGCAATCACCGAGCATAGACCAGTTGCGAGCATTGACGGAGGACCAGAAGGTTCGTGATTTCGATGTTACAGGACTGAATTTATTGGATGCGTTACATCGGTGCTGCGAGCGAATTGGTTTGAGGTTTAAGTTTGTCCCTCGGCTGGCGGCGACCGGTCCGGCTGAGGCAATTGTATTTTATAAAAATGGGATGGGCAGGACGGTTGAATTGAATTGTCAGCAGCGAGGCGAACGGTTCAGCATCTCGAAGACGAATATTTCGGAATTGCACGGCAGGAGAAATTTTTGGCCGGTGACACACAGGTATATCGGACAGGGCGATTTCAGGATTTACGAGGCGACATTCGAATTGAAGAAGGCGTGGGACCATTCGGAAGAAGACACTGATTATGATAAATTTTCACCGGCGACCAACCCTGATTTTTACAAGGTGAGAAATGTATATCGCAAATGGTGTCTGAACGAGGCGGGCGATTACAGCGGAGAGCCATATAATCAGGGGGAGGCGTTTGATTTTTCGAGGATTTTTCAGACGGGCAATTTTGTTCGCCGACGAAGACGTTTTTATCCGACCATTACGACGGATAAACAGGGCAAATCACTGGGACATTTCTTGCAGGTGTCGTTCGATAACGGACTGCACTGGTGGCAATATCTTTATGCTTTTAATAACCTGCTTGATGAGTGCGGTATCTGGCTCAGCAGCGACCAGCTCGATGTGGACACCTGGATTGCGGCGTTAAAGGGCGTATTGAGGTTTAGAATAACCGCATCGGTGGTCAGCGACGAAAGGTTGAGCTGCACAGTTGCGGACGGCCCTGTCGATTCTACAGTTCCGGTGATTGAGCATATTATTACCCTGCCTCGTCAATTCAAGTACCGGAAAGTTTCCAATCAGAGCGTTTTTGCGAATGTTTATAGGGATGATGCCGGCGTGCCGGACGAGAAGGACGATTCGGTTGCTCTGTTTGAATTTATCCGTCAGAGAGCGAGGGTGTCATCCGAGACTATCGAGACGATGGACGTTCAGACGCCGATGGTTATGTTTGACTATCATCCCGGCGACAAGGTGACATCGAGCCCGGAAAGCAGGGACCTTCCTGGCTGCAGAAGCGATAATCGGAGCATTTGCCGGATAGAACGTGTACGGATGGATTTTGAAAAGCAGTGTACGAATCTGAGAATTATCCGGCAGCGGAGGGCACAGTTATGAGCAGCGAAACAGACATTGCGGACAGCCAGCAGATGCTGGGGAGGCTTGCGAGGACGGGTTTTGGGGGGACAGAGGAGGTTTCGGTTGTTACATCACCCGGCGCCAGAGTTTCGGCATGGCCTGTCAAGGTCAAAAGTCTTTCATTATACAATGTTTATAATGTTCGCACGGTGATAATAGGCGGCGCGGGGTCGCTGCCGGTAGAGATTGGAAGCCAGATGCAGGCGGTTAATCTGGCTGAGTCCTTTATCGATGAGGGACAACTGGCGGCGGGGACACACGTGGTGATGTTCAAGGTCGGCGAAAAGAATGTTTTTTATGCTCCGGTGTAATGATGGTGCAGGAAAAGTGTAAAAGCTGGCAATTTAACCGGCAGATAAATCTTTCTGTGCTGATTCAATTAGTGCTGCTGGCATCTTTGATTGTCGGAAGCTGGGTCAATTTGCAGCGACAGCTCGATTTGCTGCAGCGGGATGTGTCTATGCTGCTGCAGTGTCAGAAGAATTTTGAGCAGAAACTCGAATCTCTTCAGACAAAAAGCATTTCTTATGAATACCGTTTACAGGCTGTAGAGAAATGTGTGCTCCAGAACGATACTACCAAATATTAGCAGTTTAGGTTTGAACTACCATGTTATGCAGTTGCACTTATGGGGTTCACAACGGTTTTTCAGCGATTGCCATATATGAGGCGTTTCTCTGCACAGGCTTATGGAGACATTTTTGTTAAAGCTGCGAATGGTATCAATCAGAAAGTTGTAGAATTCAAGACGTTTGGCCGGCTCGTAACGGAGTTTGCCATCTGACGCACCAGAGGTGAAAGTGTGACTGAATAGTTTTTCAGCCTTGTCTCCGTATATCTCGACAGCAAAACGGAAATGACCCGGCAAAAGTCTTAACATGCCGAGTGTAATGTTCTCCGGCGCGGTGACAGTCACAACTTTCCGGATTAAATCCATGTACTGATTTTGCCAGTCTGGGCAGAGAATACCGGGGTCGATGCGGTACCGGATTCGATAGCCATATTGTTGACAAGTTCCGGCTGCTTCAATTCGTTCTGCAAGGCCGGCTGTGCCCGACTCATATTCGTCTATAATATATTGACTGTTTAAGCTCCAGGAAAGAACGATGTGGTTATTGGGTTTGACGGTCAATAAATTGCCGATGTTGTTGCTTTTGGTCAGCAGCATAAGATAAGCATTGGGTATTTGTGGGACAAACGGGACAAGTTTAGTGGTAAGGTTTGTAATGTGGTCGAGGGCAAGACTATCGAGCATCTCGCCCATATTAAAATTTGCGTGTCCGTTAGTATTGTCAGAGACTTTGCGTAATTGTTTGAACATAGTTTCATAGTTGATGTTGAGCTTAATAAAGGGCTGGTAACTGCGGTATACAAAAGCGAGATAACAATATGTGCAATGATAGGGACAGCCGTTAGATACAGGGACTAATTTGTGATAAGGGCAGCACCGGACGGTTGCTCCGAGTCGGCCATCAAAATGTCCCACAAAAGACGATGTCTGGCCTATCATAAGAGTTTTTTTGCCTTTGTGAAACATTTGGTTTGTTGACAGATTCGGCGAAGGCGGGATGCGCTGGTGTTCGATTATTTTCACGTCGGCAGACGGAAATAAATTCACTATACGCTGTGCCTCAGGATGGTCGGCTGTTTTTTGCCATAACAGTATAGTATCGGGTTTGAATGTTTTTGCCGTATCCATAACAAAAGGAAACTTTCTAATTTAAGTCTGTTTTTAGACAGACCGAGCGTATTTTATACCAGAAAATCAGAGATTCTGGAATCAATTCTTAATTCAAGGAGAAGTAAAATGAAAAGAAATCTTGTGGTGTTTTCAGTAGCAATGATTTTATTGGCTGGCTGTGAGAGTCTGCGGTTTGCGCCGAGCGAAAATCAGAAACAGAATTCCTGGCTGCATAATCGGACGGCACAGGCTGCCGCGGAGGCCGCAAAGTCGGAAAATACGTCGGAGAAACTGCGGATGTTGGCGCAACTGTCGGAGTTGCAGAGCAGGGCGTTTGTTTCTTATTACGGCGTGCCGAGAGAGTTTCCGCAGGCGGACACCGCCGAGGAGATACTTGCCCAGTCAAACTGGCAGCTTGCGAAAACGGCTTTACAGGAATCGGCTGACAGGCCTGATGGGTGGCAACTGGCAGATAATGTGTTTGAATTGGGTATTGGCATATCGGCATTATTGGGCGGGGTTTATGGCACAAAGGCAGTGCGGTTTTTGAAAGACGCCAAGACAAAAACACAGGCACTTAAAGAGATTATAAAGGGCAATGAGCTTTTTAAGAAGAGTAACACTGAATCGGCGGAGGCTTTTAAGCTGGCTCAGATGGACCAATCGGCAGAGACACGGCAACTTGTTGCACAACTCAAATCCTGATGCATATCTGGTTTTTAATTAACCTGAAACAAATGGCTGGCCCTTCCGGCATAGGCGAATCCGTTTTCCAAACGATGGATAAGCTGGAAATTACGGGCATTGACCGGCGGGGGTATTTTTATTATCATTTCGGCTGATGCCAACGTAGCTCAATGGTAGAGCTCCGGTTTTGTAAACCGGGGGTTATCGGTTCGAATCCGATCGTTGGCTTTTTTTGTTGCCGGGGGTTTGTTGCTCAGGATGGCGTTTTAGTGGTGTGTTTTGTCATTTCTGCGAGGTGGGGCAGGCACAGGCTGGACCAGGTCTCCAGAGTGTCGGCGACCTCCTGCAACTCGGCGGGCGTCATAAAGGTCATCTGCGTAATCATCTGCTCTCGCTTATTGACATTCGGGGCATCCAACTGCCAATAGTGGACTACGCCGAGATGGACACGGCCAACCTCGTTGGAGTCATCGTTGAGCAGGGCAACGATGCTGTCGGTATGGCTTGTTTCTACGGCGACTTCCTCAGCCACTTCACGTTCAACGGCGGCAAGATAGGTTTTATAGAAATCGACGTCGAATAACGGCATATCGTCGGCGGGATTTATATGGCCGCCGATGCCGATGGATCGCAGGCCGAGCAGCCGGGTTTCGCCTGCTTTCTTTCCCCTGACGTAACTAAGATATTTGCCGTTGCGGGTCATAATCACATAAGGAATGAGCTGCTTGTAGGAGGGGTCTTTTTCTACCTGCGAGCGAGGCAGGAATCGGGGGACGCCGGGGACAAAGATATTTTTGAGATAGCGGTCAACGTCGAACATAAGGCCCTGAAACATCCCGGCCTGTTCGATGACCTTGCGTTCGACAACCAGCACTTTTTCGTCGTTGGCCATATAGCTCGAAATTTTACAATTTTAACTTTATAAAGCAACAAGGAACATTGGCCTGCGGGAAAATCGCCGAAAAAAACATTGACGCCGGTGAAGTATAACTATACCCTAAACTGTATAACCTGATAACGAGAGTTCTGTAATGGTTGTAGAAATAAAATTACCAAAACTCGGGCAGACGATGGAGGAGGGGACCATTGTCGGCTATTCGGTCAAAGCAGGCGATGAGGTCAAAAAGGGCGATGTAATATTCGATATCGAGACTGATAAGGCCACCGTCGAGGTGGAGTCGCCTGCGGATGGTTTTGTGAGATATATACTTGCGGAGACAGGCCGGACTGTACCGGTGGGACAGACGGTAATGATTCTGGCTGACAAAGATGAAAAAATTTCCCGCAAGTTACTGGCCGCGTTTAAAGCCAAGCCCGCCGGCAGCAAAAGAAAAAGCAAAACAGCGCCTCGGCAGGATGTAGAACCCGCACCGGCGACAGAAATTAAACTCGGCTCTATTATACCGATGGGCAGGCTGCAAAAGATAACCGCACAAAAGATGCTGCTGTCAAAGCGTGAAATACCGTGCTTTTATCTTACGGTCAGGGCGGATGTTACTGGGCTTGTTGAACTGCGGGCCGGGATGAACGGCGGCGGCGATGATAAAATCTCGTTCAATGATTTTATTATGCGTGCGGTTGCAATCGGGCTGGAAAAATTCCCGATTATGACCGGACGGCTTGATGACGACGAAATTATGCTGCCGAGCGATGCCGGCATCGGGCTTGCGATTTATTTGCAGGATGGGCTTGTTGCGCCGGTGGTTAAAGATGTGCAAAAGAAAAGTGTGATTGAGATTGCCAATGATACCAAGCGGCTGATTGAAAAGGCCCGCAGCAATAAATTGACGCCCGCCGACCTTGAGGGCGGCTGTATCACTATCAGTAATCTCGGCGCTTTCGGCGTTGAGTCGTTTATACCGATTGTTGTGCCGGGCCAGTGCAGCATTCTCGGCATCGGCCAAATAATTGATACCGCTGTGCCTGACAACGGCGGGATTGTTATACGCAAAATTATGAGTATGACGCTTTCGGCGGACCACCGAATCGTCAACGGCGGTTATGCGGGGCGGTTTCTGGATTTTGTCAGAAAAACCCTTCAGGACACCGCAAATTTCATATAAAAAACACAATTCTCAACCGCAAAAACAGCCCTGAAAAATAAGTTTTAAGCATACCGGGCAGCGAAACAGGGGCAGGAATCCTATTTTTCAATACTGGCTTGGGTTTTTTATCGGGTCGTCCTATAAAAAAGATAAAGTTTTTTGCGAAATTTAGCCGAATAATAAAATAAATGCATAACTTATTCCCTGTTTTTAGCATTGAAACGATAATTTTTTGCGAAAAAAGAGGATTTTTGGAGCGGTTTTGACGCGGGAGAAAGAATATGAGAACGATAGCAATCGTTAACCAAAAGGGCGGTTGTGGCAAGACAACGGTATCGATAAATCTGGCAAGCGCGCTGGCGGAGCTGGGCAAGAGGACATTGTTGGTCGATATGGACCCGCAGTCGCACTGCGCTGTCGGGCTGGCTGTGCCGGAAGAGCAAATCGAACAGAGCATTTATGATGTGCTTATCAGCAGCGACAGAAACGAGCCTATCAGGCTCAAGGACATGCTGTGGGAAATCAACGACAACCTGCAACTGGCGCCGGCGAGCATCGACCTTGCTGCGTTTGACCAGCAGATGAGCGGCGTATCCGAGCGTGAACTTTGTCTGAGAAATATCCTCAGCGAAATAGAGGAAGAATATGACTACACGATAATCGATTGCCCGCCGGCGGTGGGGCTTCTGACATTCAATGCTCTTCGGGCGGCCAGCGACGTTGTTGTCCCCGTGGAGACAGGTTACTTCTCGCTGCACGGCCTGAGCAAGCAGCTCGAAACCCTGAACATTCTCTGCGAGCGATGCAATCATCAGGTGAATGTAAGAGTTCTGGCGAGTATGTATGACATAAGGACAAAAATGGCACGTGAGATTCTTGCGGAGCTGCGGAAGCATTTCTCCGACAAGATGTTCACGACCATCGTAAATTTCAACACCAAGATTAAGGAAGCGTCGAGTTTCGGCCAGCCCATAACCGAATATGACCCTGCGAGCAAAGGACACATTGATTTTCGCACACTTGCTGAAGAGGTGATTGCCTCGGAGACGCAGCAGCAGCGCAGAGAACTGGTAAACTCATTGGCCAGCCAGTTGAAATCCATCAGCGCAAGCGCAGATGAGCTGCTGGAGGCATCGAAACCTGCGGTAAGAGTTGCACAGGTGCAGCAGGCGCCGCAGCCGCCAAAAGTTGAGGCAGAACCGGCTGATACCGAGACAAAACTTTCCGATTATTACGGGGTGAATCAGGTAAACGATGCGATTGTGTTTGTAACGCTGTACCCGCGTGCGGGGATGGTTCAGATTGCCGGCGACTTTAATAGCTGGCAGCCGGAACAGACGCAGATGGACAAGGTCGGCACCAGCGGGGTTTGGCAGACCAAGCTGAACCTGCCGCCGGGCAGATACCGCTACAGGCTGGTCGTTGACGGCCGGTGGCAGCAGGACCCTTACAACGTCCTGACAGAACCGAATCAGTTCGGCGAATTCAACTCGGTCGTCGAAGTAAAATAGCTCCGTTGTCGATTTCCAATTGCCGACCAATTTATTGCTTGCCGCCGGCGGTTCATATATCATATCTTGTGCTGGTTCGTTGTCTGCGACTCAATAAAAATCTTTGCGGGAAATGAAAAATGACAAACAGATTTTTTTTCGGGGTTGTTGCGGGAATTTGCCTTATTGCTTTTGGGTGTTCGGCGAGAATAGCAGTCAACACAAAAAGCGATGATTCGATAATACCTGTAACAGCAGAGGCCAACGCTGCCGATATAGTTCGTGCAGTCCGCCAAAACGAGGACTGGATAGGCCACGTTGACAGTTTATTTCTGCGTATCGAAGGAAAATGGATACGCACGCCGGAAGATATCGCCAGAAGTCGAGCGGCACTGGAAAAAAAGTTTCCAGACACAGAACCGAATATAAAGCGATTCCCGGAATTGAACCCGTCGCCGCCGGTTGGAACAATCGAATATGCTATTGAGCGAAACCGCATCAGGTTTTCCAAATACGAGCCGGACCGCCGGCAAGTAATAAGAATCTGGGACGGTAAATCAGCTTATGCACACGAGAAAACCTTCAATACCGACTGGGAGCATTACGGACTTGCCAATACTCCTCGGGAGTTTTTTCAGCAGGTGTTTGCGGAATTAAGCTGGCTCAAGTTTCAACCATATTCATTCTGGTGGGGCGACGTTGATTCGGATATGAACTTTGCCGGGCGACCGGAGGATTTTCGAATCACCGGACAGGAAAACTACAAGGGGCACGATTGTTACATACTGGAATATAAGGTGAAATCCCCCGACAACTACTCTCCTGTCAATTTAGCTTTTCGCTGGGATGTCGGGGTAAAAGACCGCTTATTATACCGAATTATAATGCTAAGGAACAACAGGCCGGAGGTTGAGTTTTGGACGCTGGATTACAAGGAAGTTGCCCCGGGGTGTCTGCTGCCGATGACACAAGGCCACAAAAGCTACCGCAGTGACCCAACGAAAAAGTCGGTGTTCGTAGCTGGACAGCGTGACTTGAAGGTGGTGGAAGTGCGAGTGAACGAAAAGCTTTCCGATGAGCTGTTTCGGATGGAATTCAAGGAGGGGGTACAAGTGACAGACTACCGTTTGGGTGGCCTAGTTGATTACCCTTATAAAGAAAACCGAACCGATGAGGAATGGAAAGAGCTTCGTGAGAAAGCCCACAAACAGGCCGAGCAGGAAGCTGAGCTAATGCGATGGGCAGATGTCAGACGTAAACTTATTGGCAAACCTGCGCCGGATTTTCCTGCAAACAGCCGATGGCTCAACAGCGGGCCTTTAACATTAAAAGACCTTCGAGGCAAGGTTGTAATTTTAGATTTCTGGGCTGAATCCTGCGGCGCATGCCGGTCTGAGCCGGCGGTTATGGGCGACCTGCATAATAATCGAGGGAAATCAGGAATTGTCGCAATAGGCGTTCATACGGCCGGCGGTGAGACAGAGGATATCAACAAAATTATGAAGCAGTATAAGGCTGATTATCCGGTCTGTATCGACGTTAACACACATCCGCCGGAAGGTCGTGTATCGTGGGGCCAGATGTTCGACAAATACGCCATTTATGGGATTCCTTGTGCTTTTGTTATCGACCAGCAGGGAAATATAGCAGGATGGGGCGGGAGTGCCGAAGATGTGGTTGAAATGGCGAAGGAACTTGCGGAAAATCAGTCCGGTTACAAACCCGATGCTCAGGCTGGACGCTGAAAAAGTCAAAGGCACAAGAAAATTTCTCGAATTGACTAAAATGAACCCGTTCGGTGAATTCAACTCGTTCGTAGAAGTAAAATAGCAGTTATTAGCGGGCAGCGTAGAGCGGACAGCGTATAGGGGATAGGCAGGATTGTCGATTCTTACTTGTCGAGCGCCGAAATTTATTTGGGTTTTTTGGCAAAAATATTTTGACAGGACAGCAGTGGCCGCTATATAAGCAGGATTTGCAGGACGATGGTTCATTTTTAACTTGTTACCTGTTTGCAGGGAAAGGATTCTCGCAACGTGGTGAGATGGATTGCTGTTATTTTTGCAATCACTTTGGGGGTCGGGGCGAATATTTCTGCCGATACAGTGCGGGTTTATGGCGGCGATTTTAATATACCCATCCCCGACAAAGGCTGGGCGGAAGATGCGGTCATCGATGTTGCGGAACATCGAATCATTTCCGACCTCGATGTCGAAATCAGTATAACTCACAGCAACGTTTTCGATTTGCAGATTTTTCTGGTAAGCCCGGCAAATACCAGAATATGCCTGAATATGTATAACTTCGATGATTTCTTCAGGGGTGCAAATTATTCACAAACCATTTTTGACGATGAAGCCGATGTCCCCATTGAGCAGGGTGTGCCTCCTTTTACGGGCCGGTTCAGGCCTGTTGAGCCTTATAAACTTTCTGCCTTTGACGGCCAGGACGCCTTCGGCCAATGGCGGCTGCAAGTCTACGATGCCTATTACGCCGACACCGGCACGCTGAACAATTTTCAGATTACGATTGCAAATCCCGAACCGGCAACGATATTACTTTTGGCACTCGGCGCAGGCTTGATGATAAACCTTGCCCACAGGCCGATACATTAACTTTTGTTCAAAGCCGAGTCTTTTTCTATGACCTTTTGCGCCTGGGCTTTTTTGAAGGCGGAAAGTTTTTTAGTGAGGGTTTTGTCGGAAAGGGCCAAAATCTGGATGGCCAATATAGCGGCATTCTGGGCGCCGGGTTTTCCAATGGCAACAGTTGCGACCGGCACGCCGGGCGGCATCTGCAATGTGCTTAACAGGGCGTCTACTCCTTCCAGGCCGGTGCTCGAAATCAGCGGCACGCCGATGACCGGCAGGGTTGTTCTGGCGGCCAGTGCGCCGGCAAGATGAGCGGCCATACCGGCTGCGGCGATAATTACCTTTATTCCCTTTTTGGCGGCTGTTTCGGCAAATTCGGCTGCTATTTCCGGCGTTCGATGAGCTGATATTATCCGCACAACCGCCCCGACGCCAAATTCAGAGAGCGTATCGACGCAGCCCTGCATTACCGCCAAATCGCTGTCGGAGCCCATTACCACCGCTACCGGAATTGTTTTTTTTGATGCCATATTGTTTTTTCTTTCCAATAGATTTACAATATTCCTTGTTCCAGAGCGTATCGTATAATAATGGCCGATTATCGTAAATGCAAGTAACAAGGCGGGGAAAATGCAGACAAGAAGGCCGATAGTTGCAGGTCAGTTTTATCCCGCCCAGCACGACGAGTGCGTGGACGAAATCAACGAATGTATCGAGGAGAACCCGCCGGCTGAATCGCTGCCGCAGACGATTACTGCTGGTATTGTTCCGCATGCAGGCTGGGTCTTCAGCGGCAGTCTGGCGGTGATGGTCTTCTCGGCCATAAAGCAGCAGCACGAAAAGGTGCATACGTTTGTGATATTCGGCGCCGCTCACGGCTATTTCGGCCAGATGCCCGCCGTCTATGACAAGGGTAGCTGGACAACGCCTCTCGGCGAGACATTCATCGATGAAGAATTGGCGGAGCGACTGCTGAAAACCGATACGGTTGTCGCCAATCAATCCGCACACAGGTCAGAACACAGCATTGAGGTGCAGGTGCCTTTTATCCAGTATCTTTTTGCCGGCTCGAAGATACTGCCTGTGATTGTCCCGCCGGCGCCGCGGTCGATAAAAACAGGCGAAGCGCTCGCAGACATCATCGCCGCCGACAAAAACAAAAAGATTGTTGCCATCGGCTCAACGGACCTGACGCATTACGGCCCGCGTTACAACTTTACGCCGATGGGGACAGGTTCGCAGGGCCTGCTCTGGGCAGGCAGGGTCAACGATAAAAGCTTTATTGATTTGGCACTGGAGCTAAAGGCAGATGAGCTGCTCGCAAGTGCAGCCGAGAACGGCAACGCCTGCGGCCCCGGCGCCGCAGCCGCAACTATATCGTTTGCAAAAAAATTAGGCAAAAAGAAAGGCATCCTGCTGGCCCATACCACAAGCAATGACGTTATGATGAGAAAGATGCGCTCCTCCAGCCAGGACAGCGTCGGCTACGCAGCAATGATATTCTAAGTCTATTAAAATCAAGCCCTTACATCTCTTAAAGCCATAAAAACAAACGGAAATATATACTTAACACACAAGAAGAAACGATTTAGCAAGGCTTGATTATGTTGGTATGTTTTATGCTTCCGGCAGATTTTGATATACTTCTTTTCGGTGGGCGATTCTAAGCACTAAAACTGTTACTTCCTTATGTTTAACGGTATATATTATCCGATAATAACCCGAAACTATACGATATAAACCGTTTGTTCCTTTCAATTTTACGGAATTTTGAGGATAAGGGTCTTGGCTTAATTTTTTGATTTTGGCAAGAATTTGACGCTGGACTCTCTGTGTCTGGCCCCGAATAAATTCGGCTGCATCTTCTGCAAGCTTGATTTTATACATCCCTGTATTATATTATAAGCCCAATTCGGCTTCCAGCTTTTCAAGGGGAATAAATTTACCTTTTCGGAGGGCTTTTGCTGCTTCGTGAATATCAATTTTTTCCTCAAAAGCTTCTATGGCCTCAAAATCCTCAAAACTTACCATCACAAATACAGGCTCTCCATTTCTTTCTACGCATATCCGTTCCCCGTGATGACAGACCCTGTCGGCTAATTTTCGTAATTGTGGCCGAACTTCTGTAATCGTAATCGTAGTCATTGTTAGCTCCTGTATATAATTTACATTATTATCACTCTGTACATAATATACGTTACTATCGGCCACTTGTCAAGCGAACTTTTAAAAAATTTTCAAAAATGTTAATTTTTAGCGGTAAATCCCGCTTCAAAGGCAAAAAGAAAGAGGTACTGCTGGCCCATAACACAAGCAATGACGTTATGATGAGAAAAATGTGATCCTCCAGCGCCGACAGTGTCGGCTACGCAGCAATTGTTTTTTAGCGTATAGCGACATTGCAAATCGCGAAGCTCAAAGAGAAGCCGGGGGCGGGGGCGGTTTCATCTTATGCAAAAACGGCTGGGTCGGCATTGAAAGGTGACAGACAGTGCATTTTTTCAGCGTGCCGGCCTGTTTTTGCAGCATAATAAATTTTATCGAATCCTTATTTTCCCGGCTTTTTGCAATAGCGTGAGGGCTGTCGTGGCAGCCTGCGCAATACGTTCCGCCGTGACCTTTCGATTCGCGGTATAGCGGGTTATCCAGGGCGCCGCCGCTGCCGTGGCAGGATTCATTGTCGCAGCGAGGCTCATTCAGCCAGGGTGTTGGGTTAATGCTGACATCCGCCATTGTGCCGTGACAGGTTGTGCAGTTAAACACAAAATTCTGCGACATAGTGTCTCGCAGGCATTTTGTCTGCGGCCCGGGGTGGCAATTATAACAGCCCTGCGTATCCGGCGTAATATCAGGCAGGTCTTTGTGATGGCGGTGCATTGCGTTTGACAAACTCGATACCCCCGGCAGGCCGGGAGCGCCAAGGGCCGCTGATGCGTGACACTTTGCACAAAGCACAGGCCGGCTTTGCATCAAAGGAGGGTCATATTTGCCCGGATTGAGATAATCGTGCAGCACCAGGATATTTGTGTCTACCTTGCCTGTCGGCGTAATGGGGTATCGCGTGGTGGCATCGGCGGTATCGGCGTGACAATTCACACAGTTCAGTTCCGATGAAATCGGTGCAACTACTACACTCTTAGTCAATAGCACATTGGTATTTGCATCGCGCACCGTGATATAGGCAAGCTGATACGGGTGTCGGCGCCACATTGAAGGGTTTATACCTCGTCTTGCGTCGGAGTCATAATACTCGGTTAGCGGGATGCCCTCTGCGATAAAGTGGTCGCCGACGGGGTCCATTACGCCCTTCAGCGATTTTCCGGCCAGGCCCACATTCGGCGGCAGGTTTACGTCGAAGAGTTGTTTGGCATAGCTCCAGAAATTTGTCTTGTCGGGCAAAGGCGGCTTGCCCGCCGAGTATGTATTCAGCGGGAAGCAATACTCTACCCTGATTCCGGTGGTAACGACCTGCGGCGGGTCGCCCAATTTAATCACCTGCGCCCATAATGTGTTATATGGCGGCAGAACGCCGATATCGCTGTAGTCGCGATTGTAGCAGTGCATCCCAAGGTTATTCCAGGCAAGCACTGCATATCGCGGGCTGGCTTGAACGGCGGCGCTGCTTTCCTGTATGAAGAGCCGGCATAAAATTGCCGTAGCTGCCGATACCGCGATTAAAATCAGGAATGTATATTTGGACAGTATAAGATGGTAGTTTTGCGCAGCCATTTTAATTCCCTCCCATTTTGCTCCCCTGAATGATTTTTTAAGAACTTATAACAAAACCGACTATACTTCTCTGCTTGCCTCGCCGTAGCCCGAAGGGCGAAGGCGGGTCATTCCCGCGAAAGCGGGAATCCAGTCGTTTTTATTAAAACAACCTTGTGTTTTGTTACAGACTTTATGAAATGATAAACTTACACAGCCGATAGCGAAATAAGCCAAATGCTGATTTTGTGTGTAGAAATTCCTGATACTGAAGCGTAGCGAACCGCACAAATAAAACCCCGCCCCGCAGGTCGTTGCCATTCCCTCGTAGCCTGTGCTGTGAAGCC
>Ga0315294_10003277_pt1 | contig 17622 bp, 15 predicted proteins | sample YL17G13_40_MG_FD_203626 | JGI IMG/M metagenome (GOLD analysis project Ga0315294, IMG submission 203626) | Sediment microbial communities from Yellowstone Lake, YNP, Wyoming, USA - YL17G13_40 | ecosystem: Environmental > Aquatic > Freshwater > Lake > Sediment | place: USA: Wyoming | collected... | reverse complement strand
AGTTGAGCATGACCCGATAGGGCCTTCTCACACACGCTCTAAGAGCAGCCGGACGCCGGGGAGCCAGCCAAAGCCCCTCCGTCCGCAAACGGTCACGGGCTGCCTTTACACTCCATTCCTATGCATGTTATCCTAATGTTACGTTCAAGCGCCAACCGCGTGCGCTTTCCCCCCACACAGGACGAAGGCATGACGAACCAGTCAGGGCGCCATCGGCGGTACTACCCGGTGCTTCTGGAGCTCGAGGGGCGACGGTGTGTCGTCGTCGGCGGCGGGGAGGTCGCGGAGCGGAAAGTGAAGGCGCTGCTGGAGTGCGGAGCCGAGGTGGTCGTCATCGCCCCTGAGGCAACTCAGGTGATTGGTGATCTTGCGCGACAGGGCGCAATCCGCTTGTTGTCAAAACCGTACAACCGCGGCGACCTCGCGGGGGCCCGGCTGGTCGTAGCTGCGGCGGGGCCTGACGTCGATGCCGCGGTGGCGGATGAGGCGGCGCAGCGGCGCATCCCGGTCAACGTGGTGGACGACCCGGAGCGCTGCGATTTCATCGTACCGGCAGTGGTGCGCCGCGGCCCGCTGCTGATTGCAATTTCCAGCGGGGGCGCGAGCCCCGCTCTGGCGCGGCGCTTGCGGGAGCTGCTTGAAGCCGAGGTCGGCCCGGAGTACGGGGAGCTGGCGGAGCTGCTGGGGCGCTTGCGGCCCGAGGTGCTCGCGATAGGGGATGAAGACAAGCGCCGCCGCATCTGGGAGGCGATCCTGGATTCGCACGTCCTGGAGTTGCTGCGCGAAGGCCGGCGCGAGGATGCGGAGCTAGAGGCGAGACGGTGCATATCCTCTGCACAGGATTGAATCACCACAGCGCGCCCGTCGAAGTGCGGGAGCGACTGAGCCTTGCGGGACAGCGGCTAACCGAAGCACTGGCCGAGGTCTGTGCCCTGCCCGGGGTGGATCAAGCCGCGCTGCTGTCCACCTGCAATCGCACCGAGGTTTACACGGCAGCGTCGGGCGACGCCAGTGCGTTCGTGCGGGCATGGCTGACGGCGCGCTCGGGGCTGGATGTCGGCGTCCTGTGGCCGCACATCTACGAAACCTCGGGGCGCGACGCCGCGGTGCATCTCTGCTGCGTGGCGGCCGGGATAGACTCGCAGGTCGTAGGGGAGTCGGAGATCCTGGGCCAGGTGAAGGTTGCGGCGTCGGCAGCCAGGGAGGCCGGCGCTTTGGGCCCGGAGCTGGAGAAGATGTTCGCCGCGGCGATCAAGGCGGGCAAGCGGGCGCGCAGCGAGACCCTCATCGGCCGCGGGGCATTCTCGGTGGGCCGCTGCGCAGTGGAAATGGCGAAGAAAATCTTCGGCGGCCTTGAGGGACGTGCAATCCTCATCCTCGGCGCCGGGAAGATGGCGGAAAGCACGGCGCGCCACCTGCGCGCGCAAGGCGCCGCTGCCATCCTGGTGGCGAATCGAACGCACAGCCGCGCACAGGAGCTGGCGCGCGAGCTCAGCGGGCGCGCCCTTCGCTACGACCAGCTCGCACAGGGTCTGCTGGAGGCGGACATCGTCATCGCGTCAACCTCGGCTCCCCATTTCGTGCTGCTCCCGGAGCACGTTGCGGAGGCCATCAGGCATCGCGGTGGCCGCGAGCTGTTCCTCATCGACATCGCGGTGCCGCGGGACATAGACCCCCAGGTGGCGCACCTCCCGGGCGTGCACCTCTACGACATAGACGATCTCGATGGCGATGTCGAGGCGGCGGCAGCGGGACGCGTGGCGGAGCTCGAGGCCGTCGCGCGCATCGCGAACGAAGCGGCCGACGAGTTCTGGCAGTGGCTGGCGGCGCGCGAGGCAGTGCCTCTGCTGGCGGCGCTGCGCGAGCATTTTGAGAACGCGCGGAAGGAGCAGCTCGAGAAATGCGGGCCCAAGATGGAGCGTCTCTCGGCCGCCGATCGCAAGTGGGTGGAGCAGATGACGCGCTCGCTCGTCAAGCGCCTGCTGCACGAGCCGACGGTGAAGCTGAAGCGGGAATTGGTGGGCGGCAAAGGCAAGTCGGCCGACACGCTCGTCCGCATGTACGACCTCGATTCGCCCGAGGGCGGAGCCAAGCGTTGCGCCCGATGATCCGCCTCGGCACCAGGGGCAGCAAGCTGGCGCTTGCCCAGGCCCACTTCGTGACGGATCGGCTGTGCGCGCTGGGTGCCGAGGTCGAGGTCACCATCATCACCACCGCCGGCGACCGCGCCACCTCCTCGCCCCCCGACAGCGGCATCACCGGCATCTTCGTCAAGGAGTTGGAGGCGGCGCTGCTGGAGGGCAGCATAGATATCGCCGTGCACAGCCTGAAGGACATGACGGTGATGCTGCCGGACGGCCTGACGCTTGGCGCGGTGCTGGCGCGCGGATCGCCGTACGATGCTCTCGTCAGTCGCGAGCGCGGCCTGGGTGTGGATGACCTGCCGGAGGGAGCCTGCGTTGGGACCTCAAGTCCGCGCAGGCGCGCCCAGTTGCTGCACTACCGGCCAGACCTGCGGGTAAGCCCGCTGCGCGGCAACATTGATACGCGCCTGCGCAAGCTCGACGCGGGCGAGTTCGACGCCATCGTGGTCGCCCATGCGGGTCTGGAGCGCTTGGACATGCAGGATGTGCGTCCGTCGGTGATCCCGCCGGATGTCTGCCTGCCTGCGCCGGGGCAGGGCGCGCTGGCGTTAGAGATGCGCGACCGCGACGGGGAAGTCGCCGACCTCGTATGTGCGCTGGAGGATGCGGCGACCTGTGCGTGCGTGACCGCCGAGCGCGCATTCCTGCGCGCCCTGGGCGGCGGGTGTCATGCGGCGGTGGGGGCGCTTGCGCGTCACGAGGGCGAGGGCCTGCGGCTCGAGGGATGTGTCGCGAGCGCAGACGGTGCAGTGCTGATGTTCAGCGAGGCCGAGGGGAGCCTGGCCGATGCGGAGGGGGTTGGGATAGTTTGCGCCGAAGAGTTGATAGCAGGTGGCGCGCGCAGCCTGATCGAGGGGAACGAATGAGCGTGGGGAAGGTGATCCTGGTGGGCGCCGGTCCGGGCGACCTGGGATTGATAACGGTGCGCGCGCTGGAGGTGCTGCGCACTGCGGACGCGGTAGTGTATGACCGCCTGGCCAATCCGGCGCTGCTCGGCGAATGTCGCAAGGACGCGAAGCTCATCTACGCCGGCAAAGGCCCGGGCGGCATGAAGCAGCCCGAGATAGACGCGACGCTGGTGGAACTGGCGCGGGCGGGGCACACCGTCTGCCGCCTCAAGGGCGGCGACCCTTTCCTGTTCGGGCGCGGCGGAGAGGAGGCGTCTCACCTGGTCGCCAATGGTGTGCCGTTCGAGGTCGTGCCGGGCGTGACGTCGGCCATCGCGGTGCCCGCGTACGCGGGGATCCCGGTGACCGACCGTCGCTTCGCGTCAACCGTGGCGATGGCGAGCGGGCATCCGGCCGAGGATGAAGCGGAAGAGCGCCCGCGCTGGAATGAGCTGACCGGAGCCGACACGCTGGTGGTGCTCATGGGCGTGGGCGCCTTGCGCGAGGTGACGGGCGAGCTCATCGCTGCGGGCCGCGACCCGCAGGAGCCGGCCGCTGTCATCGAGCGCGGGACGACCCCCGGCCAGCGCACCGTCGTCGCGCGCCTGTGCGACATAGCCGACGCGACGGAAGCCGCGGGAGTACGCCCGCCCGCCATCCTCGTGGCAGGAGGCGTGGTCGGGCTGCGGGATACGCTTGCCTGGGCGGAGCGAAAGCCGCTGTGGGGCGTGCGGGCGCTGGTTACGCGACCTGCGGGCCAGGCGGAGCCCCTGTCGGCGGCGCTGCGCGATGCGGGCGCAGAGGCTGTCGAATTCCCGTGCATCGAGATGCGGCCGCTGCCGCCGGATGCCGGTGTGCTGACGTCGCTCGAACGGCCTTACGAATGGATACTGTTCGTATCGGCCAACGGGGCGAGGGCCGCCGCGGCGGCCTTACGCGCCACCGGGCGGGATTCGCGCGCCTTTCCGCCGGGAAGAATAGCTGCAGTGGGCCCGGGCACCGCCGCGGCGGTCGAAGGCGCGGGGCTGCGGGTGGACTTCATGCCTTCGCGCTACACCGTCGCCGCTCTGGCTGAGGAGCTGCCGGGCGATCTCGCGGGCAAGGCGGTGCTGCTGCCTGGCCGCGCGCAGGTGAATCCGCGTCTGCGCGACGGGCTGACTCAGCGCGGCGCCGACATAAGCGTTTGGCCGGTGTATGACATAGGCACGCCGCAGCCGGTTGTTCCGCTGGCGGAAATCGTGGGATCGGGAGTTGACTTGGTGACCCTCACTAGCCCTTCCGCAGCGGGCGGTTTCGCCGAGTTGGGCGGGAAGGAGGCGGCCGCCGGCGCGCGGATTGCCTGCATCGGTCCGCCGACGGCGGAGGCGGCGCAAGGGGTCGGCCTCAACGTGGATATCGTCGCCGAAGAGCACACTGCCGCCGGCCTGGTGGACGCTATCATCAAGCACGCGAAAGGCAGGGATCAATGATCGGGTTTACCCGCCTCATGTGCAACATGGGGACGGTCTCCCAGGAGATTGTGGCACAGCCGCCGCCGGCTGTGGACGGGTCGGATAGAGGACAGCCGAGGGCGGCTGCCCCACACGAGGTGCGCGAGCTGCACTTCTCGTCGGACCAGCGCCCCCTGGTCGTGTGGAACGTCACGCTGCGGTGTAACCTCAGGTGCGCGCATTGCTACATCGATGCGTCGAGCGCAGCGGCGGCGGGTGAGCTGACCACCGACGAGGCGCGCGCGATGATCGACGACCTGGCCGCCATGGGCGCGCCGGTGCTGCTATTCTCGGGCGGGGAGCCGCTGCTGCGTGAGGATATCTTCGAGCTTGCGCCCTACGCGGCATCCAAGGGCGTGCGGCCCGTGCTCTCGACCAACGGCGTGCTCATCACCGACGACGTGGCCAAGCGCATTCGCGACGCGGGCTTTCAGTATGCCGGAATCTCCATTGACGGCACCGAGCGCCACCACGACCGCTTCCGCGCCGCCCCGGGCGCGTGGCGGCGTTCATGGGAGGGCCTCCAGCGGTGCCTGCAGCACGGCGTGCGCGGCGGAGTGCGGTTTACCATCACGCGCGACAACGCGGCACAACTTCCGGCCGTGCTCGAGGAAACCGTGCGCAGGGGCGTCCCGCGTTTCTGCATGTATCACCTGGTCTATGCCGGCCGGGGCGCCGAACTCGCGGCTCGGGACGTGCCGCTGGCGGAGAAGCGCGCCGTCGTCGAGTGGCTGGCGGACCGCGCGCGCGAGTTGGGCGAAGGCGGAACCGAGCTGGAGATACTGACCACCGATAATCACGCCGACGGCATATACCTATGGCGCCGCATCGCCCAGGGCGGCGGGGATGGCGCCGAAGTGGCTAGGTCCAAAGACCGCCATGGCGGCCCGAAGGGCCTAGCCATCATGGACCTCCTGCGGCGCCATGGCGGCTGCTCGGCCGGCCGCAAGTTCGCCAACGTAGGCCCGACCGGCGACGTGCACCCGTGCCAGTTCTGGACTCATGTCTCGCTGGGCAACATTCGCAAGCGCCCGTTCTCGGAGATCTGGAGTGACGAGAGCGGTCTCATCGGCCAGCTCCGCGGGCGCGGAGACCGGGCGCGCGGTCGCCTGACCGCGCGAACTCCTCGCGACTTCAGGCGACCCCTTCGTCCACCGAAGCGGGACTTCGGGACTTCGTGGCCCGCGAAGGCGGAAGTCGCGCCCACTCTCGGCGGAAAGTGCGGGCGCTGCCGCTTCCAGGAAGTCTGCGGCGGGTGCCGCGTGCGCGCCGAGGCCGTGACCGGCGATGCCTGGGCGGAAGACCCCGCCTGCTACCTGACGGACGAGGAAATCGCAGGGTAGGAACGCACTCCTGCCCTGAGCCTGCCGAATGGGGCCGTGCCCCAGACCGCCGCGGTCGCAATCACGCGTGCGAGGAGGCGCCGTGCCTTATCCCGATGAGCGCATGAGAAGGCTCCGCAGTTGCGAAGCCATGCGCCGGCTCGTGGCGGAGACCAGCCTCGACCCCGCGCAGTTCATCTACCCGCTGTTTGTCGTCCACGGCCGCGGGGTCAGGGAACGAATCGGCTCCATGCCCGGCAACTGCCGCTGGTCGGTGGACCTGGTGGGGGAGGAGGCCCGGCGCATCGCGCGGCTTGGAATCGGCGGGATCCTGCTCTTCGGCATCCCGGAGACGAAGGACGAGGCGGGCTCCGAGGCCTATGCCGACGACGGCATCGTCCAGCAGGCGGTGCGCGCCATAAAGGACACCGCGCCGGAGATCCTCGTATGCACCGACGTCTGCCTGTGCGAGTACACCTCCCACGGTCACTGCGGGCTTATTGACGACCGCGGCCGCGTGCTCAACGATCCAACGTTGGAGGTGCTGGCCGAGACCGCGTTGAGCCACGCCCGCGCCGGGGCCGACGTCATCGCCCCGTCGGACATGATGGATGGGCGCGTCGGGGCCATCCGCCTGGCGCTGGATGAGGCGGGATTCGTGGACGCCGTCATCATGGCCTACTCGGCGAAGTACGCCTCGGCTTTCTACGGGCCTTTCCGCGAGGCTGTAGGGGCAAGGCATGCCTTGCCCGTACGCCTGGCGCCGTTGCAGGGGCAAGGCATGCCTTGCCCGTACGGAGACCGCCGCGGCTACCAGATGGATCCACGGGCCTCGCGCCAGGCCTTGCGCGAGGTGGAGCAAGACATCGAGGAGGGCGCCGATATCGTAATGGTCAAGCCGGCGCTGGCGTATCTCGACATCATCCGGCTGGTGCGCGATACGTTCGACGTGCCTGTCGCGGCGTATAATGTGAGCGGCGAGTACGCGATGGTGCGCGCGGCGGCTGGGCGGAAGTGGGTTGACCGGCGGGCGATAACCATGGAGATACTCACCTCTATCAAGCGTGCCGGCGCCGATATCATAATCACCTACCACGCGCCGGAGGCGGCGCGGTGGCTGCGGCGATGACGCTGGACAGAACGGACAAGGCGGTGCTGCTGCGCCTGCAGGTGGGGTTTCCACTCCATTCGCGGCCCTTTCGCATGCTCGGTGATGCGCTCGGGGTTCCCGAGCAGGAGATAATGCAGCGCGTCCAGCGGCTCAAGGACGAGGGCTATATTCGCACCATTCGCGCCACCTTCGACGTCGAGCGCATGGGCGCGGTCAGCACCCTGGTCGCCGCCTGCGTGGAGCCCGACCGCATCGAGCAGGTGGCGGCCGCGCTTAACGAGCATCCCGAGATAACCCACAACTACGAGCGGCGGCAGGTGTACGGGCAAGGCATGCCTTGCCCCTACAACCTGTGGTTCACCATCATCGCCGACTCGCGCGCCAGGATCGACGAATTGCTGGAGCAAACCCGTGGCTTGGAGGGGGTCAAGGAGGTGTTGGAGGTGCCAACGCTGCGGCGTTTCAAGATAGCGGCGGTGTTCGATGCCAGACGCGGATAACGAGCGCATGTCACGCCTGCGGGCGGCCGCGCAGGACGACCTGCCGGTCGTGACCGATCCGTTCCGGGCGCTCGCCGACAAGTATGATGTCGCAGAAATGGAACTGCTGGAGGAACTGCGCCAGTGGCTGCACGATGGGGTGATTCGCCGCTATGGCGCACTGGTCAGCCACCGCAAGCTTGGCTTCGCCTACAACGCGATGGTGGTGTGGCAAGTGCCGCGCGAGCGCGTCGAGGAGGTCGGTCGGCTGCTGGCCGATGACCCGGATGTCACCCATTGCTACGAGCGCCCTCCCGCGCCCGGCTTCCCCTACAACCTGTACACCATGATCCACACCCACACCGAAGAGGAGTGCCGGCACAAGGTCGAGCATCTGTCGGCAACGCTGGGCGTGGAGCAGCACGAGATGCTGGTGTCCGCGCGCGAGTTCAAGAAATCCAGTCCCACCTACGGCGCGGTCGCCGGTCGTCCGCCGCGGGGGGAGGAGGACGACGCCGATGAGTGAGCACCGCCGCAGCGCCGAGCTCTTCGCCCGCGCCAGGAAGGTCATCCCCGGCGGGGTTAACAGCCCGGTGCGCTCGTTCGCGGCGGTCGGCGGCGAGCCGCTCTTCTTCGCGCGCGGGGCGGGCTCGCGCATCTATGACGTTGACGGCAACGAGTACGTCGATTGCGTCTGCTCGTGGGGGCCGCTGATTCTCGGCCACGCCCACCCCCGCGTGGTCGAGCGCGTGCAGCGGGCCGTGCGCGACGGCACGAGCTTCGGTGCATGTGTGGAGGCGGAAGTGCGGCTCGCCGAGCTGCTGGCGGGTGCGGTGCCCGGGATCGAAATGGTGCGCCTCGTCAACTCCGGCACCGAGGCGGTCATGAGCGCCATCCGCCTGGCTCGGGCGTACACCCAGCGACAGGACATCATCAAGTTCGAGGGCTGCTATCACGGTCACAGCGACGGGCTGCTCGCGCGGGCGGGCTCGGGTGTCGCCACACTCGGCCTCCCCGACAGCCCCGGCGTCCCCGCGGACTACACGGCTCACACCTTGCTGGCGCCCTACAACGACCTGGAGGCGGTGCGCGCAATCGTCGAGCGGCGCGGCGACGCGATCGCGGCGATCATCGTCGAGCCGGTGGCCGGCAACATGGGCGTGGTGCCGCCGCGCGAAGGCTTTCTCGACGGCTTGCGCCGGGTTGCCGCCGACAGCGGCGCGCTGCTGATATTCGATGAGATAATCACCGGCTTCCGCGTGGGATGGGGCGGGGCGCAGGAATTGTACGGCGTGACTCCCGACCTCACCGCCCTGGGCAAGATCATCGGCGGGGGCTTCCCGGTCGGCGCGTACGGAGGCCGACGAGACATCATGGAGATGGTGGCTCCTGCGGGGCCGGTTTACCAGGCGGGGACGCTCTCGGGCAACCCGGTGGCGATGGCGGCGGGTCTGGAAACTCTTCGCGCGCTGGGCGAGCCCGGAACCTACGAGGCCCTGGACAACACGGCGGCATCCCTGGAAGCGGGGCTGCTTCAGGCCGCGTCCAGTGCGGGCGCCGACGCGGCGATCAGCCTCAACCGCGTGGGGTCGATGCTGACCTTATTCTTTTCCGCCCGATCCCCGGCGGACTATGCGTCGGCCAAAGCCGCCGACACCGAGCGTTACGGCCGGTTCTTCCGGGGGATGCTGGAGCGCGGGGTGTACCTGCCGCCGTCACAGTTTGAGGCCATCTTCGTCTCGACCGCCCACACGGCCGAGGACATCGGAGTCATAGGCCAGGCAGCCGAAGCTGCGCTTCGCGCGGCCTAGTCCGCGCCTTCGAGCACCGTCTTCAGCGCTTGCACCATCTCGGGATCGTAGTGGGACCCTTCGAGGCTCTCCAGTTCCTGCAACGCCTCCTGCTTGCTCGCGGCGGGCCGCTCCGCAGAAGCGCTGGTCAGGTTGTCGTACACGTTAGCCACCGCCACCAGCCGCGCCAGACGTGGTATCTGGTCCCCGGTCAGCCCTTGCGGGTAGCCTGTGCCGTCGAGGTGCTCGTGGTGGTGCAGGACGACGTCAATCGCCGGCTTGAGGAACCCTATCGGCTCGAGGATGCTCTTGCCGATCAGCGGGTGCAGGCGGGCGAGCATCTGCTCCGGCGGTGAAAGCGTGGTCGAGTTCAGCGCGTGCTCCGTGACGCCGATCTTGCCGATGTCGTGAAGGGTGCTGCCGAACCTGATGGTTTCCATGTCGCCGGCGGACACGCGCAGTTCATTCGCCATGCGCAGAGCGTATTGCGTAACCCGTTCAGAGTGGCCGAGGGTGTAGGGGTCCTTGGCTTCCATGGCGCGGGTCAGGGCGCGCACGGTGCGCCAGTAATTGCTGCGAATGTCGTCGTAAAGCCGCGCGTTCTCGATGGCGACCGCCGCCTGGTCGGCGAAGGCCTCCAGCAGCCGCACGTCGCGGCGGGTGAACGTGGTCGGCTCGGCGGTATAGACGCACAGCAGGCCGAACAGTCTGTCGCGCATGACCACCGGCACGCACGCCATTGACTTGATTCCCTCGCGCTGGGCGTACTCGCGCCACTCGGGCACCACGCACGTGGCGGTATCGGTGACCAACGTCGGCGTGCGATGGGCGACCGCGTCGGCAACCTGTTCCTCGGTCAGGTTGAGCAGAGACTTCCCGAGGTGCTCCTGCGTCAGGCCGCGGCTGGCCTCGAAGACCAGATGGCGCTGGTCGGGCGTGAGCAGGGAGATGGCGGCCCCCTTGGCCTCCATCAGCTCGACCGCCTTGTCCACAACAGTCTGGAACACCTCCGCGAGGCCATGCGAGGCGTTGACTGCGCGGCTCACGGACAGCAGGCTCGACAGCTCCTGCGCCCGCATCTGGAACTGCGCCGACAGCCGCGCCGCAAGAATGGCCAGGGCGTAAAAGAAACAGAGACGGACGAACATCCCGACCAGCGGTTCCACCGGCGGGATGCGCAAGACCAGCGGCGGAATGATAGAGATGATGAAGGCGCCGATAGCGGCGGCCATGCCGGCGAGGTCGCCCAGGAAAATGGCCGCCACCAGAATGGGAACGTAGTAGAAGTGCATCATGCTGCCGGCGGTGGCGGCGTCGAGATACACTATCCAGGTGACGAAGGGCAGGCTCGCGGCGATGCCCAAGACGAGTATGACACGTCTGTTACGAGTTAGCTGCACGGCTGGTCCTCGCGGTCAATCAACATGGCTGGCGTATCCCCCGTTCACTGGCGTGGTGCCCGCGGCCGATGGACACCCCATCCCTTATTCCCACTTCGCGCAGGAATTATTCGACCAAGACTGGAAGTCCCCTCGGCACGGCGAGGGCTTGCCTCGCCGCTTGTCACCGGAATCGCTTCCCCGATGATACCATCATATTCCTGCCATATTTGGAGCCGACTGGTGAATGATGCCTGTCCGGTGAGGGCGTCATGACCCCACGCGCCGCCGGCCGGTGGCTGCTGGCCATCGCGTCGCTCACACTGGCTCTGCCCTGCGCCCAAGCCGGCCCGATTTCCGCCTTCGCCGGCAGCACCGCCACCCGCATGGCGCTCACCGCCCCCGATGTCTCCCCCCTCGCCCCGGAAGAGCTCGACCTGCGCCGCCCCGCTCTCTTGAGCGGGGAAACCAGCCCCCGCGCGCGCCTGGGCTGGACCTCCGAAGACGTCATTCGCTGGTGGAGGCCGGGCGTCGAGGCGGGCGACATCTCGTCCGAGTCGGCGGGCCTGGCTCTATCGGTTCCTCTGCGCACGGGCGCAATCGGCCTCGAGCTCGAGCGCGGATGGTCGCACGCCTCTTATGCGACAGATCGGGATGCGGCCGCCAGGTTGCCGCGGGAGCGCATCGCCGTCGCCTACGGCTGGCCGGCCGGCCGCGGCCTCAGGCTGGGCGTGGCCCTGGAGCGCAGCGAGAGCGACGCCCGCGCCGAGGGAACCTATCTCGGCGGCCTGCTCAACAGCGCTCCGTCCGGCGCGCTCGACCTGCCGTTCAAGTCGCGCACCCTTAGCCTCGAAGGGCGGCGCGATTGGGGCAAGCGCGAGGTCGCCCTCCGCGTGAATCGCTGCGACGCCTCCTTCCCGGTAACCCTTGTGAACGGCGCTGACACCGCAACCATTGACCTTGGGCATGAAGGGCTGGGCTGGGGCGTCGAGGCTTTCCAGCGGCTGAATGAACGCGTGCGACTGTGCGCGTTCGGCGGCAGCTCTGATCGCAGCGGCCGCGGCCAGATGCGGTACAAGCAGGCCAGCTACGGGCAAGCCGAAGCGGGATTCTACGACATGTGGTTTGGCTTCGGGGGGGAATGGCGCAGCGATTCGCGCACCGCCGTCTGGGGGGAGGCGCTCTTGCGTGAAGCCAGCGCCTCCGCTCGCGGGGCCACCACCGTGCCGGGGTCGCTCGCGTCTGGCGCTGGCGGCAACGAGTTCCGGTTCCACGGGCGCACTGATCTTTCGGTGAAAGCTCTTCGCGTCGCCGCGCAGCGCCAAGGGCGGGGAAACGTTACGTTTCGCATCGGCGCACAGGTTTCGCGGGTAGATGCAGACGCCGGCTGGTCGTCGCAGTGGCGAATGGGCGACCTCATACCTATTGAAATTGGCAGCTCGACGGAAAGCCTCAACGGCGCGCGTCTTTACATCCTGGGGGCGGGCGTGCAGAAGCATTTCGCAAACACCGGAATCGAGTTTGCTCTGGCCCAGGCATTTGCGGAGACCCCGCGCAAGCCGCGCCCGCCCGCGCCGCCGCCCGCGCCGGGGCCCAGGCGCCAAACCAGAGGGGGGCTGGCGGTCGCGCTCAGCGTCACGCGGAGATTCTGACGCCGCATCGGCCGCGTTTGACGCGGGGATTCCCGGGCTAGCGCCTTGGTCGTTTCGCCGCAGAAAGCGGCGGCCCCCGGCTGTGGGGCCGAGGGCCGCCTGCATGAACGGGCTGCGAGAGCTCGCTAGCGCTGCTCCCGCGCCTGTTCCATCTCCTGGTGGCGTTCGCGCCACTGCTCGGCGGTTATAGGCACGGGGCTGACGCCCCTGGACTCCGGCAGCACCGCGATGTCACCCAGTTGACGCACCGTATTAGGCGCCGTGTAGAGCAGCACGCCGACGTCTTTGTCAGCGAATCCCCAGCACCTGAGCCACAGGTGGTACTGCTGCGCCGGCTGCATGTTCCCGATCGCGTAGTAGAACTCGCCGTTCTCCGCCTCTAAGGTCCAGTCCCAACTGCCGCTGACGCTCGGGACCAGGTAGCCCCAGGGCCAGGTGATCGTGTTGGCCCCGTTCCACTTCACGCGCCCGTGGAACCACGAGTAGCCCGCGCCGATTGCCTGCATGGACACCCCGACGGCAGTTGTCTCCCCGTGGCGGACCCATCCCCAGCCCCAGCCTTGAATGATGGGCACGCCGGCTGAGTTGAGTCCCCAGGCGTCAATGCCGAACTGCCCCGCCGGAACATTGGTGAAACTGGTGGTGGTCTGGCCTTGCGGGATTGTCGCCTCCCTGACCGCCTCTTGCCCGCTGCCTCCCCAGGCTTGCAAGATCACCTTGATGCTGGCGGTCTCGGGCGGGATAATGCGCCCCGATTCCGGCCAGGCGATTCGGATGGTCACGGTGCCGGTTGCGCCGGGTTGGTCCAGGCTGGACGGGGCGATGCCTGCGCCCGAGGAACCACATCCGGCGCAGACCAGTGCCGCCGCTGTGGTCAAGCCGGCAACCAGGATCGCCGCTGCGAACGCCGCGTAAACTCTGCTTTTCATCGCGTCACCTCCCCTCTCACCCTAGGAGATCCCAATGTCAACGCCGCCCGTCGGATACAGGATCGAGTCGGGCAGGCCGGCAGGGAACAGGTTGCCAAAGGTGCGATCCGGCCACCCGGTGGGCGGCTCTATGCTATAGACGTCCGGGCTGATGACGGTGAAGGTCGGCAGCACCGACCGGAAGTCCGCGATCGGCGATGTGAAGAAGTTGGCCAGGTTGATGGTCACGTCCTCGGGGAGGTCGAACATCGCCGCGTAGAGAACGTAGGGGCCGGTGAGCGCCCGCGCCAATTCCGCAGCTATCATGCCCGCCTCCTGGACATCGGCGCGCACTTGCGCATCGGTGTTGACCGGCAAGAGCTCGTGGTCATCCCCCGGCTCGGAGAGAGTAGCGGTGACCCCCTGCACGACCAGGTCCGCGGTGGTGCGATACTCGGCCAGCGCCGTCGCCATCCGCGCGGCACCGCCCGTAGCCAGCCTTCCGAACGGCGCCGGCGCCACGTACTCCGAAGGTGTCACCTTTCCGTCGGCCGGCGAGGTGTCATACTGGTACAGGTCCCGGTGGATGTCGTAGAAGGTTCCCGGGTTCAGGTTGTAAGCCAGCACCTGGTTGAGCGCGGCGACTGCGCCATGCAGCCAGCCGGCGAGCAGGAGCACATCGCCGTAGTCCATCACGATGTACATGCCGACCTCTGGCAGGTCGGTTATCTGCAGCGCCAGGTCCGACTTCTCCAGCGGCTCCAGGTGAGCCAACATCTGCTGGAGCGCGGGCAGAACGATATTCCGCAGATCCGCAATGGCTTGGTCAACCGGGAACGGCGGCTCGGTCTGCCGGGAGGAAGCGCCCATGCGCCGGGCCCGTGTCACCTCCCGCAGCATGCCTTCCAGCGGAAGCCGCAGGGCCTCCGAACTCCGCAGTGCGGACCCCAACGCAAGGACGTCCAGCGTCTGGGCAGCGGCGCTGAGAGCGCTGCGCACCGTGCCGGCCAGCGGCATTGGCGCGGCCGCCCCCCCGCCAGTATCAACAAACCAGGTCGCGTATTTGATGCGAAGGTCACAGACCACATATCCGCCCTTCGCGATGATCCATCCCGCGTTCGCTGCCTCGTGGTTCGGCACCGCGGCGAGCGCCGTCTCGAAGTGGCCCAGCGCGGCCTGGAACTCGGACTGCGCGCCGGCGTAATTGTGCGCGTGTCTCTGCGCAAGCGCTGCCGCGATGTGCTCCAGTCCCAGGGCGACCTCGCGATCTGCGTCGGTGAGCTCGGCCAGGGTGATCTCCACCGTGGCAGTCTGGTCGTTCTCGATGACGGTCGAACCGCTGCCCTGGGCAAGGAGCTTGTTAGCTGCGTCGTAGCCCTTGATGGCCACGGTCTTGGTTCCCACCGGCACCGGGGTAAAGACGAAACTGTTTTGCTCCGGGTTGGCAGCGCGGTCAATGACTCCCTCCAACGCGCGGGTCAGCCCCTGACCGGTGACGGTTATCACGAGCCTTGTTGTGGCGGCAGGTATCACGCGGCCCGCCTCGGGCCACTGCACCTGTATGCGGAGCGCCCCCGACCCGGCCGCGCCGCTCCCGGAAAGAATGCTGCTTCCCCCGCCACAGCCCGCTAACAGAAGCGCCCCGGCGCCGGCCAAGAGAGCCAGCGTCGCAGCGCGCAACATCGTGCGGTGACTCATCTGCCTCCTCCTTTCACCGGCCCCGCCGCGATTTGACGATCACGCCGAGGCCGCCGGAAGTTCGCGTGCGGATGGTGGTTTCTCCGGTGATGCTCGATGCGCCCACCGTGGCCGAGCCACGCAGGGTGGTCTGACTGCCCGGCGTGGTGCCCGTCAGTTGAACCGTGGCAATGCCATCCGCCCCGGTCTGCGCCGTCGCCGCGCTCAAGCTGCCCGGCCCCGACACAACCGAGAACGTCACGGTCGTGTCAATCACCGGGCTCCACGTTTCGTCCAGTACGAGCGCGGAGATGCTCGACGGGCTACCGGCGTCAATCACCGCCGGATCCCCTGCCACCACGACCTTGGGGCTGGGCGTGCCCACTTTGAACCCCGCGTCCACGCTGCTGCCGGGCGCGCGGCCATCATCCAGGACGTCGGTTCCCGGCGTATAGACCCCGTCGCCGTTCACGTCAATCACCACATCGTACTTGCCGGGCTGGGCATTGGCCCAGACCGTGTAAAAGTACTCATTCGAGCAGGCATAGCGCACGAGGTCCCATTCGGGTCGTCCGGTCACATCCACCAGCTTGTCGCCCTGCGCCCACGTAGCCTTGTGGGCGACGATGTACTTGGCGACGCTGCGGTACAGGTTGAGCGGCCGCGAAGGCGGGTTGACCCACACCGTAACCGTGTCGCCGACCTGGAATTCGTCCACGTAGCTGCCGCTGGGAGTGCAGGCTAGTTGGTACAGCAGGTCACCGCTTGGCGGGCCCTGAACTGTAAAGCCGGTGATCGAGTAGCCTTCCACCAGATCACCGGAGGCAAGCGTGTTGCTCTCGCCCTCGTGCGCCACCACGTCGAAGTCACGGTTATCGCCTTGCGGCGCGGCGCTCTGCCAGACCACCACTGTGAAGTTGCCGTCCTGATCAGCGGTTGCGGTTTCGACCTCCCCGGTCACGTCGTCGAGCGCGTCACCTACAGCCCACGCGCGCTTATCGGGCACGACGAACAGCCGCACCTGCTGCTCGGGGATGAAACCCATGCCTCTCACCTTCACCGCCTCGCCCTCGCCGATGGATCCCTGGGCGACGCGGTCATCCTTGTTCAGGATAACGATTAGCGCTCCACCAGGGATCGCCCGATCCGATGCGCGCAAACCAATCGTGAACGTCAGCGTCCGGTCAACGCCTTGGCCCACGATGCGCAAGGTGTAATCACCCATAAATTGCACCAGGGACTTGACCGTGCGGTCCTGCTCCGCGATCAGGTCGTAGATGATGGGGCCGGGTGGGATGCTGCCGGTGGCATCGGCCGTCATCAGCAGCGGCGCCTCGTAAGCCGGCTGGCCGCTGGGCAGGAACAGCATCAACTCCACATCCTGCCCTGGCGCGAGCCCACTCACGCCCATGAACACAGCGGAAGCGGCGCGCTGCGCAGTTACGGCGCCACCCGCGTCATCGGTCACGCTTACCTGAAGGCCGCCCCCAGCGCCATCGCCTCCGCCTCCCCCGCAGCCGGCGATTAGCGCGGCTGCCAGGCCGAGGATACTGAGTAATACAACGACGTGCACGCGCTCGTAGTGCTCGGGCTCGACCGAGCCGTGCGCCTCGCGCCCCGCGAGGTTGACATTGACCTGGAAGCCGCCGTGGGGATACGCGAGTGTATTCGCCCAGTCGATGGGGCCGTCGTCACCCGGGCCCACGCGGCGAAGCAGCCCCACCTCGCGCAGCCGGCGTCCCAGGTGGCAGACATGCTTGTTGCTGGCGTTGCCGTGATCCGAAACCACAGCGACGTACGTGTCGGGACCGGCGAGACGAAGCAGCCCGCCAAGCAGGCGGTCGCCGATCTCGCACGACCGCCGCAGCACCGCGAGGTACGCCTCCGCGTGAAGCGGATCATAATGCGGGGAATCCGGGTCCGCCCACTCGCATACCCTTCCCTCCCTTGCGAACGTCGGATTCCGGCATGCGCCCAAGCCTTGACGCTGGGCACATTGTATCAGGCGGGCGCCGAATGTCAAGTCCAGGCAGGAGGTGATAGCCGCACCGCCGGCCCTCTTTTCGGGTTATCTCGCAGGAGTCGCGCGCCGAGAACTGGAACCACTTTCGGCGTGGACGCCGACGGGATGCTGGTCAGGCCCGCCCGCGAGGGCGATCTCCAGGCCATCTACGACCTCAACCGCATCGCGTGGGAGGGCGTGTGCGTCGCCCAGGCGGTGGAGCGCCGCTGCCCCGACGCTCACTCAAAAAGGTCGTACTCCACCGCGCCCTGGCATTGGGCCGGCGGCACGATGTCCAGCGCGCGGCAGAGGGTCGGCACGAAGTCGATCAGCCGTGCCGGGCCGAGACGGTGCATGTCGCGCCGGTAGCCGGGCTTGATGCCTGGGCCGGCCATTATCCAGGTCGCCAGGTTGCTGCTCAAGGCGGTTTCGGCGGTCGGTATCTGCGGCCCGTGGTTTGCTCCGGGCGGCGCGGGCGCCACGGTTGCGCCGCCGTGGGGATTGCCCCACGCGAAACCGGCGTTGTAGATGAAGACCACGTCCCCGGTGCGCTCCCCCCAGTAGCCAACCAGCGCCGCGTCCTTCTTCTTCAGCGCGAAGGCGACAGCGCGGCGCGCCTCATCGGTGCTCCAGTTCAGCAAGGCGTCCGCGATCTGCTCCTGCACGCGCTCGTAGTGCTCGGGCTCGACCGAGCCGTGCGCCTCGCGCCCCGCGAGGTTGACATTGACCTGGAAGCCGCCGTGGGGATACGCGAGTGTATTCGCCCAGTCGATGGGGCCGT
>Ga0315294_10003276_pt1 | contig 17623 bp, 15 predicted proteins | sample YL17G13_40_MG_FD_203626 | JGI IMG/M metagenome (GOLD analysis project Ga0315294, IMG submission 203626) | Sediment microbial communities from Yellowstone Lake, YNP, Wyoming, USA - YL17G13_40 | ecosystem: Environmental > Aquatic > Freshwater > Lake > Sediment | place: USA: Wyoming | collected... | reverse complement strand
CGCCGGCGCCACCTACTGGGGCGAGGTAGACCGCCTTATAGGTTCTCATGGCTTCGATCACCTCGGGCGCCCTTTTGCCCTTCCCGATAGTAGCCTTGAGTCCCATCTTCAGGAGTGGGGGGGTGAAGGGGTCCATCCGATAGGAAGTGGTGGGACCAGCCGAACCAATGACGTGGCCTGGAGGGGCCGGGGTGGGTCCAACGTAGTAGATGGCCTGGCCTTGCAGGTCGAGCGGCAAGGGTTCTCCCTTGGCTATGAGATCGCAAAGTCTCTTGTGCGCCGCATCGCGGGCGGTGTAGACCACCCCGGAGAGAAGCACGGCCATGCCGGCCCGAAGGGCAGCCACCGCCGCGTCGGAGAGGGGGGTGGTTATCCGCATTGGTGGCGAATAAAGGTCTGCGCCGAATTCCGATCCGCCGTCGGAGAGGTTCTCATCGGGAGGATAGATGAGGAGGTCCGGGGCCTGCAAACTTGGCTTGAAGGGGTGTTTGAGGGTGGTGGAATGAAGGTCATCATAGACTGACTTGGTGAGGGCGACGTAGCCTTGGATACCTGATTGCGCCTCATATTTGGGGGACCATTTCAAGGCATCTTCGAGCAACTTCCTCCTATCGCGGGACCAGGTGAGGGGGCCATCGGAGGCTGAAATGCGCAGGCTGACCTCACGCCCCGGGGGGGTGAGCCTTTGGTTGAATTGAGCCACCGTCTCGAAGAGGTGTATGACGGCGGCGATGGCGTTGTCCGAGGGCTCGTCACCGACGAACTGGGACTCGGTGGGGAAGAGGAAGACTCCGCGGTCTTTATGCCAGTCCAGTTCATAGCCAGCGTATATTCTGAAGGTTCCTTTCACAAAACGTCGCAGGGCATCGGTCGCGGAGGGGGCGTCCTGGGAGGCGCGACCGGGGCCTTGCATATGGGTGACATCAACGAAGACCATGATAAAGAGCCCTTTATCTCCGTCCTGCATTTGCTGCGGCCAGCCGACATGAACCAGGTCTACCACGCTACAGGATCACCTCCCTGTGCCTGGCGGCATGGCAGTTGAGGTTGACAGCCACCGGCAGGGCGGTGATGTGGCAGGGGAAGGTCTCGATAGACACCCAGAGGGCGGTGATCCGTCCGCCCAGGGCCCCCGGGCCCAATCCGGTCTGATTAATGGCGGTGAGGAGTTCCTCCTCTAGCCTGGCGTAGCGAGGATCGGGATGGTGGTGTCCGATGGGACGAAAGAGGGCTTTCTTGCTCAAAAAGGCGGCCTTTTCGAAAGTGCCGCCAATGCCTACTCCGACGGTGGTGGGAGGGCACGGATTGCCCCCGGCCTCCGATACTGCCTCAATCACGAACTTCTTTACTCCTTCCTCCCCATCGGCCGGACGGAGAAAGCGGAGTTTCGACATATTCTCGCTGCCCCCACCCTTGGGAGCCAACATCAATTTGAGGTGATCGCCTTCCACGAGGTCCACATGGATCATCGCTGGGGTGTTGTCGCCGGTATTGACCCTTTCGAGGGGATCGGCAACGATGCTCTTGCGGAGATACCCCTGCTGGTAGCCCCTGCGGACGCCTTCGTTGATGGCATCCGTCAGCAGGCCGCCGGTGATATGGACCTCTTGGCCGAGTTCGACGAGGCAGACAAGGGCGCCGGTATCCTGGCAGATGGGGATCTTTTCCCGGTGGGCTACCTCGAAGTTCTGGATGAGTTGCTCGATAATATGTCGGCCCAAGGGGGAATCTTCTTCGGCCAGCGCCCGACGGAGGGCGGATTCAACATCCGGCGGAAGTTCGTAGTTGGCCTGAATGCTGAGGTCGGCGACTACTGAGGCTATCTGATCAAAGGAGATGTCACGCATTTACCTTGCTGGCTCCAGGACGACTATCTTGGTCTTCTCGGGGAGGGTGGCGCGGGAGATTTCCACTTCGCTGGTGGAAAGGCGCTCCACATTCTCCTTCCCTTTTAGGAAATCCTCGACTGAAGCGAGGGGAAGTGCCACTTTCGGGTTCTTGAAGTGCATGGGGATGACCAGGCGCGGATTGAGCCTCTCGACGACCTCGGTGGCCTGCGTGGCATCAATGGTGAACGTGCCCCCAACTGGTATGAAGAGGACATCCGGCCTGCCCAGGGCCTGCGCTTCATCCTCGGTAAGAAGGTGGCCCAAATCTCCGAGATGGCAGATGCGGATTCCGTCCAACTCGAAGCAAAAGAGACGATTCTTGCCTTTCTCCCGGCCGCCGTGGGCGTCGTGAAAGGCCTCCACGGCCTCGAAGGAAACCTTTCCAACGCTCCTCGAGCCCTTGACGACCTCGGGATTGCCGAGGACAGCGCGGACGTAGTTGTGGTCGGCGTGTTCGTGGCTCACCAGAACCACGTCCGCACCTTCTTGGGGGGGGCCAAGCCGGAAGGCTCCTCCGAAGCCACCGGGCTCGTAGGGGTCGGTGATAACCCTAAAGCCCCTTTCGCTGACTATCAAGAAGCAGGCATGTCCCAACCATTTTATCTTCATCTGCGTGCCCTTTCCCGCTGAGACGCGATGGCTTTCAGCGCCACACCCAGCAAGGTCGCCTCAGAGGCCGGCCTCAAGGTCCTTGATGGCCTGTTCCACCTCCTCGGCGGACTTGCGGAGGGAGGCGAGTTCGTCGGCGGTGAGGGGCAATTCGATGATCTGCTCCACGCCTTTTGCGCCCAGTTTGATTGGCACGCCCACGTAGATGCCGTTGATGCCATACTGTCCGGTGCATTTGACGCAGGCAGGAAGGATACGCTTTCTGTCCTTGAGCACGGCCTCGACCATTTGGAAGGCGGCTGCGGCGGGGGCGTAGTAGGCGCTGCCGGTCTTCAGCAGGGCCACGATCTCGGTTCCGGCCTTCCTGGTTCTATCCACGATGCGGTCAATCGCCTCCTGGCTCATGAGAAGTTCGATGCCGATGCCGGAGACGGTGGAGAAGCGCGGCAGGGGCACCATACTGTCGCCGTGGCCGCCGAGAACCATGGCCTGGACATCGTTAACCGAGACCTCAAGTTCCAGGGCGATGAAGGCCCGGAGCCGGGCCGAATCGAGCACGCCGGCCATTCCAATCACCCTTTCGGGCTCGAAGCCGGTGACCCTTTGGGCATGGTGGGTCATGACGTCAAGGGGATTAGTAACCACTATAACCAGGGCATGGGGACAGCGCTGCTTTACCTCGGAGGCCACGCCACCGACGATATCGGCGTTCACCTTGAGGAGATCGAGGCGGCTCATCCCAGGCTTGCGGGGCATTCCAGCGGTGATAACCACCAGGTCTGAGCCCTGGATCTCAGCATAGGAAGAGGTGCCGGCCACCCTGCAATCGTGGCCGACGATGGGGGCGGCCTGGGTCAAATCAAGGGCCTTGCCCTGCGGAACCCCTTCGACAATGTCCACCACCACCACGTCCGCCAATCCCGCCTCGGCGATCCTTTGCACCAGCGAGGCGCCAACGTTTCCTGCTCCGATTACGGCTACTTTCAACCTGGGAACCTCCCTATGAGCGATGTGACAGCATCAAGTTCAGTATCGTAGCAGTTTTTCCAGGTGGGCGCAAGCGGGGGAGGTCGGCTATGCCGAGCCATGCCGCTGCGGCCCAGCCTGGCTTCGAGGCCGGGTCGCGGAGGGCACCAAAGGCACCGGGTTTGGGAACGAAAGTACCGGGGAGGGAGAAATCTCAAACAAAGCCAACCCGGGGTTACCGGCTACACCCGTTGCCAGCTTGGCTAGTCAGGCCGGGGGAAGCCAGCAACAGAAACTCCCAGTGGGGCACAGCGGTGCGCGTCAGAAATCTTCAGGATTTGTGGATCTCACCCAGTTTCATGTGGAAGTTGAAGCCCACGGGGCCGAGGGGAAGGGATATATCCATTCCCTCGATCTGCAACTGCTTTCCCAAGTGTTTGGCCATAGTGTGAGCCCGGCGCAGCACGGTTTCCCACAACTGGCGGTGGACTATCGCCATCCTGGACTGGAACCACTGTCTGGCCGCCAGGGCGGATGAATAAGCACCCAGCCCCCTGGTGTTCACACCTGCCTCCTCCAAACTGCGGGAAAGGTCGGCAATCCTTTGGAACTCGAAAATGCGGTCCAGCGCCGATGAGAGGATCCGGAATTCCGCATACAGCGCCATCTCCTCTTCCGTCAAGAGTTCAAGTTGCTCTGGAACGGGTAACATGGGAGCTCCTCCTTTATTAGAGTTTCAAGTTTAGAGTTTCGAGTTCAAATTCGAAGTTTCAAGTTCAAAGTTTCAAGTTTCAAGAAGGAAAGTTCCAAGACGCAACTCGTTTGCAGCTGAGTCCGGTCCTTGGGAAGCATTAGGTAAAGATGAGTTTTCTGATGACCTTTTGAGATTCGATGGCGTCCATGGTGCGTTGGGCGCGGGCGAGCGCTTTCTCGTCCAACTTGTCCACCAACTTCAACATGTCCTTGAGGTTTCTGATGGCCATGGTGCAGGCGGCGACGCCGTCCTCGCGATAGGGAAACATGTCCAGACCATACCAGCCGCCGTATCCGGTGAGCCGGCAATAGTAGAGGAATTCGAGGGTCTCCCAGAGATTCACGGTCCCGGGGATCATGTCATCGTCCCACTCGCGGTAGGCGTCGTTGAAATGAACGTTGAAGAGTTTGCCGTGGCGCGCCAGTAAGGCGACCGACTCGCCGGGCCTTTCCTTCGACATCAACGCGTGGCCGAAGTCGAGAGCGACGCCGACATTATCGAGTCCCAGTTCAAGGCAAACGGAAAGCGCCTTGCCCACGTCACCAATTGCTATGGTGTTTCGAGGCTCTTTGAGCTTGTACTCGACGCCGACCTTGATGTCTGGGGCGGCGTACTCGCCGATCTGCCTTATGCCGTCGAGCAGCAGGCTCCACTGCTCCCGGTAGTCGGTCTGGAAGGTGTAGTCGGAGCCGTCGGAGCCGAGCCAGAGGCCGATCGCGGGGGAACCGACCTGGCGGGCAATGTCCACCGCCCGTCTTCCCTCAGCGAGGGCCTTGGCGCGAATCGCCCTGTCGCGATGGGTGAAGGCGCCGTGCTTGTAGATGGGATCGCTCCAGACGTTAGTGTTGACGTTGGAAGTAACGAGGCCGCTATCGCGCATCGTCTTGCAGTAATCCTTGACGCTGCACTGGTTGAAGTCAGTCTGGTGGCACTCGATCGCCTGACATCCGGGCACCTTGGCGGCCATCCGAATCAATTGTTTGAGGGGAAGCGATTTCGAATAGCCCTGGCGGCAGAATCTGTCGGATGTTCCGTCAATCGCCCAAAGGCCTACGGAGAACTTGGGATTGCTGGGCATTGTCAACCTCCTTCGAAAGATTGGTCACCACTGATACTCTAACAAGACAGGCGGATACTCTTCAAGCCGTCGCACAAAGAGGTGGTGGGCGCCTCGCCGACCGTCTGACGAGACGCCGTTTTGACCGGATGGGGCGAAAAGGGTTAGAATCGTGCCGGAAAGCCGAGGCGTAATCGGCAGGAGAGGTTCCCCCTTGAGATTCTTCGACACGCTTTCGGGAGAAAAACGAGAATTCAAGCCGCTGGAGGGCAACCGGGTGAGGATGTACACCTGCGGTCCGACGGTATATGACTATGCCCACATCGGCAACTTCCGGGCCTACGTCTTCGAGGATATTCTTCGGCGCTGGCTGGAATTCAGGGGATACGAAGTGTTCCAGGTGATGAACCTGACCGACGTGGATGACAAGACGATCCGGGGAGCCCAGAGCCAGGGGGGTTCGCTCAAGGATTATACCGAGCCCTACATCAAGGCGTTTTTCGAAGACCTGGATGCATTGAAGGTGGAGCGGGCGGAGGTCTATCCGCGGGCGACGGAACATATCCCGGAGATGATCGCGCTCATCCGGCGGCTGAAGGAAAACAAGCACACCTACGAAGCGGATGGCTCGGTGTATTACTCCATAGCCACGTTTCCAGGTTACGGCCGCCTGTCGAAGATGAACCTGGAGGAGATGAGAGCGGGGGCGAGGGTGGACATGGACGAATATGAAAAGGCGGATATGAGGGACTTTGCGCTCTGGAAGCAAAACAAACCTGGCGAACCGTTCTGGGAGAGCGAATTCGGCCCTGGGAGGCCGGGCTGGCATATCGAGTGCTCTGCGATGAGCATGAAATACCTGGGAGAATCATTCGACATCCACACCGGAGGGATAGACAATATATTCCCCCACCACGAGAACGAGATCGCCCAGTCGGAGGGAGCGACGGGAAGGAAGTTCGTGAACTTCTGGCTGCACTGCGAATGGCTGCTGGTGAATGGGGAGAAGATGTCTAAATCGAAGGGCAACTTCTACACGCTGAGGGACTTGCTCGGGCAGGGCTATGAGCCGATGGCAATACGGCTGTTCCTCATGTCCTCGCACTACCGGCACCAGTTGAACTTCACTGGGGAGAGCCTGCCTCAGGCCGGCGCCGCCCTTCAGAGGCTCGTTGATTTTCGAGACAGGCTGGGCAGAGAGAAGGGTGAGGACGAGTCAGCCGTGGAGATACCGCAACTCATAACGGATGCGCGCCGCAGTTTCATCGAGGCAGGCGACGATGATCTGAACATCCCGCGGGCGCTCGGCTGCCTCTTCGATTTTGTGAGGGATATGAACCAGGCGCTCGACGACGGAGTAGTCGGCACCGAGGAGATTGAGGCGACGAAGAATCTGCTGGCGGAGTGTGACTGCGTTCTCGGCATCCTTGGGTCGCGGGAGGAGCCGCTTCCGGAGGAGGTCCTTCGCCTGGTCAGGGAGCGCGAAGAGGCCCGCCGGAAAAGGGACTTCGCCACCGCGGACCAAATCCGCTCGCATCTGCTGTCGCTGGGTTACGTGCTGGAAGACCTGCCGGGTGATACCAGGACAAGAAAAAGCGCTTCCAAGCCGGACACTCTCCAAGAGGTCTGATAGTTTGGGCAGGCGGCGGGGGTAATGGGCTCCGGGAGCGGAACGGCCTGGTAATGTTCCTCATCCCCCTGATGCGGGTGGACGCGTGCGTTGACTCTGCGCCGGGCGATGTGCTATCTTATCATCGCGCGGTTTGGAGAGTGCCCCCCGACCGCCGGTATCTGCGTTTCACGGAAAAGAGACTCTGGTGCTGGATGCGACCACCCCAAATAGCCGGAAGGCGAAGTGGAAGCGGGCATCCGTTGAGGCTATACGGCTGCATCTCGGACTGACCGAAAAGCGTCCGAGGAAGCAAGATCATTCATCACGAAGAAGTTCGACGGGCCAACAACCAATACGAGACCTCCAGCATGACTCAGCCGTGGAGATGTGGTTCGACCGGCTCACCACCCCGAGCAACGTCGAGGGGCGGCATCTGAGATGAAGCACATTCCACCGAGGTCGAAGGATGACGTCACCCTCCTGAGCCGCGAGAAGGCGAGAGGTCAAAGAGCATGAGCGCGGTCGCGGTGGCGATGAGCGGCGGGGTGGACTCTTCGGTGGCATGTCTGCTGCTAAAGCGAGAGGGCCACGAGGTGGTGGGATTCACGTTCGAGTTATTGCGGAGAGAGGCGGAAGAAATGGGGCCGCTTTGCTGTTCGCCTGAGAGCGTTCATGCGGCCTGGCGGGTGTGCGAATTGCTGGGGATAAGACACTACGTCCTGAACCTGCGAAAGGAGTTCGAGCAGTTGGTGATCGAGCCTTGTTGTGAGGATTACTCACTGGGGCGAACGCCTAACCCCTGCATCCTGTGCAATGAGGAGATGAAGTTCGGGATCTTTCTGAGGAAGGCCCAGGGGTTTGGGATGGCTGCGGTGGCGACGGGTCATTATGCTCAAATCAGGTACTGGGAGGGGGAGGGCTGGCAGTTGTTAAGGGGAAGCGACCCGGAAAAGGATCAGTCGTATTTCCTCTACGGGCTGGGGCAGGAGCAATTGGCAAGGATAAAGATGCCTCTTGGTGGGCTTACAAAACGGGAGGTGAGGCTTCTTGCCGCGACGGAGGGGTTGCCCACGGCGGAGAGTGCGGAGAGCCAGGATCTATGCTTCGTGGGAGAAGGCGGGTTGAGGGCTTTCCTTCGCAGGCGCGTGGGAGACAAAGTTGCCGGCGGGACGATAGTGGGGCCGGACGGGGGGGTAATGGGGAAACACGAGGGACTTTGTTACTACACGATCGGACAGCGGAGGGGCGTAGGTGTAGCGGCCGGGGATCGCCTTTACGTTACGGCGCTTGACCCATCCAGGGGAGAGGTCAGGTTGGGACGGGACGAAACCCTTTGGGCGCGGGAACTGCTGGCGGAGAAGGCAAGATGGGTGGCGGGGGGCCCGCCTGAAGGCGGGCGGCGGTTCCGCTGCCTGGCGCAAATTCGCTACCGCACGGCGCCGGCCGCTGCGGTTGTCGAGCCTTTGGGGGAAGAAAGGATTTCGGTGAGTTTCGAGAAGCCCCAGAGGGCGATAACTCCCGGCCAGACAGTGGTTCTCTATCAGGACAGGCAGGTGCTGGGAGGCGGGCGGATCATTTCAGCGGTCAATGACAACTAACAATGGGGAAAGCGACATGGAACTGACGCGGGTTTGGGAGGTGGTTTGAGTTGATCATAGTAATGCGGGAGAAGGCACGGCCTGAACTTGCAGAAGCAGTGATGAGAGAGATAGACCGGATGGGCTTTAAGTCGCACCCCATCGTAGGAGTGGAGAGGACGGTCATCGGCGTGATCGGGGTCGAGACATCGGAATTGGTGCCGCATTTCGAGTCGCTGGAGGGAGTGGAAAGGGTCCTTACGATTCTGAAGCCCTACAAGTTTGTGGCTCGGGCGGCCAGGGAAGAGCGGTCGCAGGTGATGGTGAAGGAGGTGTGCTTGGGCGGGAAGGAAGTGGTTGTCATCGCCGGTCCGTGTGCGGTAGAGGATGAGACCCAGATAATGAGGACGGCGCGGGTGGTGAAGGAAGGGGGCGGGAAGATACTTCGGGGCGGAGCGTTCAAGCCGCGGACCAGCCCTCACACTTTCCAGGGGCTCGGAGAGGAGGGCCTGAAGATGCTTGCCGCGGCGCGCGCCGAGACGAGCCTTCCCTTTGTCACGGAAGTGGTTGACCCGCGCGACGTGAGCCTGGTGGCCGAATATGCGGACATGCTCCAGATAGGAGCAAGGAACATGCAGAACTTCTCCCTGCTGTCGGAGGTGGGGAGGAGTGGCTTTCCGGTTCTTCTGAAGCGAAGTTATTCCTCCACGATTGAGGAACTGCTTTGCGCGGCGGAATACATTGCGCGCGAGGGGAACGACCAGATAGTCCTGTGCGAACGGGGGATAAGGACATTCGAGACTGCCACCCGGAATACCTTTGATGTCTCCGCCATCCCTCTAATCAAGAAGTTGAGTCACCTCCCTGTGATCGCTGACCCGAGCCACGCCACCGGGCACTGGGATTTAGTGGAGCCAACGGCCCTGGCGGCGGTAGCAGCGGGGGCGGACGGCGTTTTGGTGGAGGTGCACCCGGAGCCGGACAAGGCGGTCTCCGACGGCCCTCAATCTTTGACCTTCGAGAACTACTCCACCTTGATGAAGAAGTTGGCCCGAATAGCCCAGGCGGTGGATCGGGAAACCTAGAGAGGAGAGAAAAAAGCAGGGCGGAGTCGGGCGGTGGTTTATCTAACTAAGGAGAAAGGAGGCAGCAAATGCCGATCATCACCATCTCGCGTCAGATAGGGAGCGGTGGAGATGAGATCGGGCGGGCGGTAGCCGAGAGGTTAGGGCTGAAATGTGTGGACCGGGAGGTTATGGAGGAGGCGGCAAGACTGGCCAACATATCCGAGCCGCGGTTTATGGAACTCTACGAGAAGAAGCCGGGATTCTTCGAGCGGCTGTCCTTGATCGCCAAGGCGGAATCATACGTCCAGCACATCTACAACGCCATGAACAGCTTCGCCAAGGAGGAGGGAGGCGTGGTGATACTAGGGAGGGGGGCGCATCTTCTGATCGCTGACGGCCCCGAGGTGCTGCACGTTCGAATCGTAGCTCCGTTTGCCCTTCGGGTTGAGAACGTGATGGAGACTGAGAGCCTCGATGGCCATACCGCAACCGAAAGGGTGGTCGAGAGTGACCAGGCCCGCGCCATGTTCCACCGATACCTTTTCGACGAGGATTGGGACAATCCGCTGCTCTACGACATGGTGATCAATACCGGCACGGTCGCCGTTTCGGCAGCAGTTGAAATCATTCTCAATGCCGTGGAACAACACCGACACGACCATCCGGACCTCTCACACTTTCCCTCCCGGGGAGAAGAGGACCGATTCACCCCTCCCTTCACCTTCCCCTACTATGGCGGGTGGGGACACTTCTAGCCAGACATTCAGTCACCGATAGGGGAAGAAGATGGAAAACATTAAGAGGGCGCTCATAAGCGTCTCCCACAAGCAAGGGCTGGTGGCGTTCGCGCGCCGGCTGACGGCCCTCAACGTGCAGATAATCTCGACCGGTGGCACGGCGCGCACCCTCAGGGATGCCGGCCTGGCGGTGACCGAGATCTCGCAGATAACCGGCTTCCCCGAGATTCTCGATGGAAGGGTGAAAACCCTCCATCCCAACGTTCACGCCGGCATTCTAGCGCTGCGAGACAACCCAGCGCATCTTGAAACCCTGAAGGAGCACGGGATCGAGCCGATAGACCTGGTGGTAGTGAACCTTTACCCGTTCTCCGAGACGGTGCAACGCAAGGCCAGCGAAGAAGAAACGATCGAGAACATAGACATCGGCGGCCCTACCATGTTGCGCTCCGCCGCCAAGAACTTCGCTCAGGTGGTCGTTGTAGTTGATCCGGCTGACTACCAGCCGCTGATAGACGAGATGCAGGCAAGCAACGGGCAGGTCTCTCCGGCCACCCGCAGGCGACTCGCCCAAAAAGTTTTCGAGCACACCGCCGCCTATGAAATCGCGATCGCCTCGTGGTTCCAGAGGCAGGCGGGAGAGACTTTGCCGGCATCTTTCTTCCTGGAAGGCCAGAAAACCGCTGCCCTGCGATACGGGGAGAATCCCTTTCAGCAAGCCGCGGCCTACGCCTCCTCTGAGGGCACGGGGATCCTCAACGCCGCCCAACTACAGGGAAAGGAGATGTCCTTCAACAACTTTGCCGATGCTGATGCCGCCCTTTCCCTCGTTGCCGACCTTTCCTCCGCCTCGGTGAATCCCTCCGGGCGTAGCGCGGCAGCCATCATCAAGCACGCCAATCCGTGTGGCTCGGCCCTGGGAGATAGCCCGGCCGACGCCTTCGCAAAGGCGCTGGCCTGCGATCCGGTGAGCGCCTTCGGAGGGATAGTGGCCTTCAACTCGGAGGTTGATGAGTTGGCCTCCGCTTCCCTGGGTGCCATGTTCCTGGAGGTAGTAGTGGCGCCCGGCTATGCCCCGAAGGCCCTGGAGGTGCTGGCTTCGAAGAGGAACCTGCGGGTTCTGGAAGTGAAGGGGTGGCAATATCCTCCGCTGGTCGTTCGGATGCTATCGGGCGGCTTCCTGGTTCAGCAAAGCGATGCCACCCTTCTCGATGGGGAGAAGTTGAGTTGCGTCACCTCCGTCCACCCGACGGCGCAGCAGGAGAAAGACCTGGTCTTCGCCTGGGCCGTGGCGAAGCACGTAAAATCGAACGCCATCGTGGTGGCCAAAGATGGGGCAACGATCGGGGTGGGGGCCGGCCAGATGAATCGGGTAGGCTCGGTGGAGATCGCGCTCCACCAGGCAGGGGAAAAGGCAAAGGGGGCGGTGCTCGCCTCGGACGGCTTCTTCCCGTTCCCGGATTCAGTGGAACTGGCCGCCCAGGCGGGTATTGCCGCCATCATACAGCCCGGCGGCTCGGTCAAGGACAAAGAGGTCATCGCCGCCGCGGAGGGGAAGAAGGTCGCGATGCTCTTCACCGGCGTGCGCCATTTCTGGCATTAGAAGGCATCCCCCGGAAATAGCGGTAAGTAGCCTCGCGCAGGCCAAAGTGTTCTGCCGGCACGAAAGCAGGTTGCCGTCCCCTATTTTCCGCGGCTAGGCAAACCTGTCCTCGCAGAACAGTTCGGCGTTGCTCTTGCGCTTCTTGGTGGTGGGCTTTAGAGGCTCTTTGGGGTAGCCGAGGGGGGTGACGGCGATCACCTGGACCTCCTTCGGGATGTTGAGGAGCGCCTTGACCTTTTCGTTGTTGAAGGCTCCCAGCCAGCAGGTTCCCAGCCCCTCGGCGGCGGCACAGAGCACCAGGTGGGTCAGGGCGATGGAGGCGTCAATCATCTTGCTGTCGGTGTAATCCCCGACTCGGGCGCGACAGGGAAGCCCGCAGACCACCACCACCACGGGCGCCTCTCCAACGAACGACTGCCCGCGGCAGACCTCGACCAAATCGCGGCGCAGACGTTGATCCCGCACCAGGATGAACTTGTAGGGCTGGTCATTGATCGCCGAGGGAGCCATCCTGGTAGCCTCCAGAATCCTCCGGAGTCTGTCGTCCTCAATTGGGTCCGGGCGATACGACCGCACGCTATGTCGGGTCAAAATGGCTTCGTAAATGTCCAAATCCGCTACCTCCTTGAAGCAGGTCGTCCTCACGGCCTATTCGGCCGTATCTGAGCCATTTTTGAGGATAAACCTGCGGTGCAGCAGTGTCAAAGGCAGCCGGACGGGGCCAGGCGCCGTCCGCAGGCAGGCAAAGCCCCCCCTTGGCGCACCTCCGGGCGCCCGCGGTTATAGCGGTCAGCGAGCGGATCGGGGAATAAAGTTAGTAAAAGAGAAAACTCGGCGAGGGAGATGGCTAAGATGCTATGCAAAGCGAGAACGATCACGTTGATGGAGGAAGTTTTCAAGCGCTGGTCTGACCTGTGCCAGGAGGCAGGGGCCGACCTTCTGATCGTGCTGGCGGGAAGAAAGCTGGCAGAGATGTTCGAGCAGAAGGTGCGAGAAGAACCGGGAGATCCGGCAGAGGATGCAAGGGTGGCGCCGCTGGTGCAGCACCGGGCAGGATTCCTCCATTGAACAGTGCGGGGATAGACCCGACCCTATTGCGAGGCTATCCCCAGCAGTCTTTGGGCGTTGGCGTGGGAAATGAGTCGGTAGGTTTCGGCGTCAAGGTTGAACTCCCCAAGGAAGTCCAGAATGGGGAGTTCTTGGTTCCGTCTGAGCAGGTCTGTGCCGAAGAGGATCTTCTGGGAGTGACGCTGCAGGAACTCCCTGGCGTTGTCCAAGTCGCGAGCAAGGGCGTTGTAGCCTGAGTTGGCGGAGAGGTCGGCATAGACGTTTTCATAGTCAGCAAGCAGGCGCGGCAATGCCCCACCGGCGACCACCTTCCCCGTCGGGTAAGACGGGCCTGCAAGATCCACTTCGGCAGAGATATTCTGCCACCAGGCCGGTCCATGGCCGATGAAGACGGTTTCGGGGAATCGCTCCACCACCTTCTCGAACCTGGGAAGGCCGGGCTCATCCACGTTCAAGTTCCTTTGAAAATGGAGAAGAACCGGCAGGCCCAGTTCACCGCAGACGGAGTAAATCTCCAGCGAGAGGGGGTCGTCAACGGCCAGGCTGACCTTGTGCTCCCCAAAACCCTTACAGCCTTACTCCAGGTAGGGAAGGAGGTGGGCTTCAAGTTTCGCCCCCGAGAAGCTCAGCGTGCGCGGGTCCACCACGCAAAAGGGGATCAACCTCTCCGGCTCGCGCTGACAGAGGTGTATGACCTCCCAGGTTGGCACCGGTATGGTAAAGGCCTCAGGGCTTTCCAGGGGCAATACCACGGCCTTGTCAATGCCGGAGGCGTCCATTCTCTGCAGGAGATCCTCCAGCGTGAGGTGGCATCCGTCGGGCGCCGGGTCTGGCACCAGATGGGTATGGATATCTATAAGCACGGTTCGGTAGAGGCTAGCGCTTGAGGAGTTTCTGGGCTTCGGCGACGATCCTCCCGACTACCTCGTCAACCGCCTTTCCGCCGAACTCTGGGGAGGCCTCAGTGCGGGGATCAATCCCCCCGACGCCGATGAGTGGGACGGAGGTGTCCTTTGGAAGGCGGCTCAAGTCCACTAACTCGGGCCTAAGGGCCATGAGCAGGGAGGTCTCCCACTTGGCGGCGTGATCGCCTGCGTCGGGGAACACGTCTCGGACCAGTTCGTAGCCAGTGGCCGCCCAGGCGCGGGCCTTGCCGGAGAGGGAGTAAAGTTCGACTGCCGCTCGGGCATGGTTGAGCAAGGGGTAATGGCCGGCCAGAATCACTATCACCTTGAAGCCAAGGCTTTCCAATTGGCGAAGGATGTGAACGAGCAGGTCAACGTAGGACTTGTCCTGCTCGTAGGCGTCTTTCCTCATGTAACCAGGGGCGAAGTTCTCCCTGGGAAGACCCATCTTCTCGGCGATCAAGCCTTGCGGGTCGTGGTTCGTCTCCATCAAGTTTGATTCCCGGTTGTCTCCCCAAAAAAGGGCCGGCATCGCCAGGCCGCCACCTACCTCAGCGCAGCGGACGGCCAGGGCGTGAGCCTTGACGGTGTCGTTGCCCACGGCCAGGTGTTCTCCGTGCCACTCCAGACCGCCGATGGGGACGTAAGCGATAGGACATTTGGTTCTTGCCTCCACTATCTCGTGAGGAAGCATCTCCTCATAGCGAACCTTGCTCATTTGCTGCTCCTTTCTTTTGCGGCGGGATGTTCCACGTGGAACATTAGCCGCCAAGACGGTTGAAGGTTGAGACCGGAGATCTAGGATGGGCTACGGGAGCTCCTGGTCTTGCTGCTGCGGGTTGCAGTGCTGCTCTTCTTGGTGGCCTTTCGTGCAACGCTGCCTGGTTTGGCCTTTCCTTCGACGGAAATGTGGCGGCAATCGGGATAGTTGGAACAGCCGAGGAAGTAGCCGGCTCTCCCCCTTCGCCGGACGAGTTCGCCGCCGCAGCCCTCGACGGGACAGGGCTTGCCCGTCGGCTCAGGGGCGGATTTCTGGCTCCGCTCAATATACCTGCATTCTGGGTATCCCGTGCAGCCGACGAAGAACCCAAACCTACTCTTGCGGCGGGCAAGGGGCCGTCCGCACTGGGGGCAGACCTTGCCTTCCACGATTACCACCGGCTCTTTGGGCTTCACCGGCGCGGTATAGTCGCACTCCGGGTAGCCCGTGCAACCGTAAAAACGGCCGGACTTTCCGCTTCTGAGCGCAAGGAGCCGACCACACTTCGGACACTTCGTCTCTATCCGGAATTCCACGGCATTCTCCTCCAATGGCTTGAAGGTCTGATAGAAATCGGAAAGCAGTTGGCGCCACTCGGCTCGGCCGCGCTCGACCTGATCGAGGTCGGACTCCATGTTGGCCGTGAATTCCACGTTGATAATTCCAGGGAAGTGCTTGACCAGGTAATCATTGACCTGAAAGCCCAACTCCGTGGGGCGGAGACTCCTGCGCTCAGTCCAAACGTATTCGCGGTCTCGCAGGGTTTGGAGGATGGGGGCATAGGTGCTGGGGCGGCCGATGCCATTGTCCTCGAGCGCCTTGACGAGGGAGGCCTCGTTGTATCTGGGGGGCGGCTCGGTAAAGTGCTGCTCGGGCTTCAGTTCGACCAGTGCCAGTTTCTGGCCCTCTCTTAGGAGCGGGATCAGCTTGTCCTCTTCTTCCCTCGGCTCCACCTTGAGGAAGCCGGGGAAGAGCAGTTTGGAACCGTTGGCCCGGAAGAGGCAGTTCCCTGCCGCAATGGCAACCTCGGTCTTCTCGTAGAGGGCGCTGGCCATCTGGCTGGCGAGGAAGCGTCGCCAGATAAGGTCATAAAGCGCCCACTGGTCTTTCTCGAGTTTGTCTTGCAGATTGTCCGGGGTTAGGCCAGCGTAAGTGGGACGAATCGCCTCGTGGGCGTCCTGGGCGGAGGCTTTGACCTTGTACTTGCGGGGGAATTCGGGAACATATTCCTCCCCGAAGGTCTCCAGGACAAAGCGGCGGGCGGCCTGAGATGCCTGGTCGGAGACGCGCACCGAGTCGGTTCTGATATAGGTAATGAGGGCGACGGTTCCTTCCTTGCCCAGTTTGACGCCCTGGTACAACTGCTGGGCGGTCCGCATGCTGCGGTAGGCGGAAAGGCGAAGCCGATTGTAAGCGGCCTGCTGGAGGGTCGAGGTGATGAAAGGGGGCCGGGGATGCCTATTCTCCTGCTCTACCTCCACCCCTGACACCCTGAAATCGGCGTGTTCGAGGGCCGCGCATACCTTCCGGGCCGCCTCTTCGTTCCCCAGTTCCGGCTTCTCCCCGGCGACGGAGGCCAATTCGGCCTCGAGAGTTTCCTCGGAGCCTTCCGGGCGAAGGACGGCGGCTATGGTCCAATACTCCTGCGGCACGAAAGCCTCTACCGCCCTTTCGCGCTCGCAGATCATCCGGAGGGCAACGGACTGGACCCGGCCGGCGCTGAGGGTGCGGTCACCGGCCTTGTGCAATTTGGGGCTGAGTTCATAGCCCACCAGCCGGTCAATTATGCGGCGGGCCTGCTGGGCGTTGACGCGGCTCATATCAATCGGTCGCGGATGCTCGAGGGCGGAAAGGACAGCGGACTTGGTTATCTCGTTGAACTCAATCCTCTTGGCGTCTGCCATGGCCAGGGCCTGGGAGAGGTGCCAGGCGATTGCCTCTCCCTCCCGGTCGGGATCGGTGGCGAGGAAGACCGGCAGGCCGTTGGGAGGCTCCCGCAGGGCCTTCACGGCGTCTCTTATCTTCTTGAGGGTCTTCTCTTTGCCCGGCAAGGGGTAGTATTCCGGCTCGAATCCCGCCTCGACATCTACGCCGAGTCCGTCCTCGGGCAAATCCCTGACGTGTCCGCCAGAGGCCATGACCTGATATTCGCCTCGCAGGAAACCCGTGATGGTCTTTACCTTCGCAAACGATTCCACAATGATAAGGGGTTTAAGCATGAACGGCCTTTCCTCGTTCGGCCCGAAGCCGAAGGGTTAAGGGAGTATTCTACCATAGGTATCGCTTTGAGGGAAAGAGGCTCGCGAGCCGCGACAATCAAATGGACACGGGGAGGTGGCTGCGGTAAATTCTAGGTTGGATTGTCCAGAGCAAATTGCCGTTGAAAGGACGAAGGAGGCAGGCAGCGACGTCGGGAGAAAGGGCTGGAGCGGCGACAGTTGCTCAGGCGGTGGGTCGGGAAGACCGGTCGGACCGTTTGATAGCGGGAGCTGTCTTCCTTGTGAGCCTCGGGGCCTACCTGGCCACTTTGGGGCGCGCGGCGCAGTGGGGAGACAGCGGGGAACTGATGGCGGCGGCATACGTCCTGGGGGTGCCCCACGCTCCGGGGTATCCGCTTCTGATGCTCCTGGGGAAGGCTGCCTCCCTGGTTCCCCTGGGAAGCGTTGCCGTTCGGATGAATCTCTTGAATGCGGCCCTGGCGGCGGGTGCCGCCTCTTTGACGAGCATCGTGGCTGGACGGGTCGGCTGCGGGCGACTGGGAGCGATCCTGGCGGGGCTAACCCTGGCCTTCTCGCCGGTATTTTGGTCGCAGGCCCTGGCGTTTGAGGTCTATTCGTTGTCCGCGTTGACGCTGGCGCTGCTACTGCTCTTAGCCTTGAACTGGGCCGAGGAGCGGCGGCCGGAGCGACTTTTCCTCTTCTCGTTCGTTTATGGGCTGGGGATGACCACACACCTGCTCATTGTGGCCTTTGCCCCTGCCTTTCTCGTCTTTCTCTGGCTGGTGCGCCGCAGTGCCGCC
>Ga0315294_10003274_pt1 | contig 17626 bp, 14 predicted proteins | sample YL17G13_40_MG_FD_203626 | JGI IMG/M metagenome (GOLD analysis project Ga0315294, IMG submission 203626) | Sediment microbial communities from Yellowstone Lake, YNP, Wyoming, USA - YL17G13_40 | ecosystem: Environmental > Aquatic > Freshwater > Lake > Sediment | place: USA: Wyoming | collected... | reverse complement strand
TATCACCGCCTTTTTTAGAATCCGGTCGACCTCAGCCTGGCGCTGCTCGGGTGGAGTTGCGGTGAGCTTACCCAAAGGTGGAGTTGCGAGTTGTGCAGCAGTGGGCTGGTTCTCTATCGACTTAAGCACCCGGTCCAGGGAGCTGAGAAGGCGCGACACCCCACCACGGTGTAGCGCTACAGTTGGAATGACAGGGGCGCCTAATTCGGCCTCAAGGCTTTTAATGTCCAGCTTCAGTCCGCGCCTGGTTGCCAAGTCGTGCATATTCAGCGCCACGATCATCGGGATGCCAAATTGCTTTACCGCGACGACGATACCAAGCGTCCGCTCCAGATTGGCCGCATCAGCGATGGCGATGATCACGTCGGGAAAGTCCGGCACCTGGACCCGGCGGAATAAAATATCGGCAACCACTCGCTCGTCGGCACTCTGCGGTTCCAAGCTGTAGGTGCCTGGTAGATCGAGCACGTAAAGGTCGTGGCCGGCGGCGGTCTTCAATTGTCCTACGCGCTTTTCGACGGTCACTCCGGGGTAGTTCCCCACCCGCTGTTGAGCGCCAGTCAAGGCATTGAAAAGAGATGACTTTCCGGTATTAGGAGCACCAACTAAGGCAACTACTCGGCGGCTCATGAATGCCTCGCCTTGACGATCATCAGGTGGGCCTCTTTGCGCCCGACTCCGATTAAAGAACCGCGGCAATAAACGGCTATTGGATCTCGGCCGAAGGGGCCAAAGTGCATGATCTCGATCGGGGAGCCAGGCGTCATGCCCATCTCCTGCATAGACTGCACTAACACCCGCTCCTCATCCGAGGCCGGTGCTGTATAGCCGATGATGTCCGCCTTCTGCGCTATGTCTAGATCGCTGAGCTTCAAGGTATAGGCTGCACAGTCTTATGAAAAAGCCACAATACTGTGGCAGATCTCAGTTGTTACAGGAGTTGAGAATCATCCTCAACTAAAATCATCGGTCCAGAAATATGGTGAAGGCCGTCTGGGCCTTTACTGGGTCGATTACCGAGGTGCCGCCCAATTGACGGACTAGGCCTCACTTCGTTTTCTTGACTTTAGACACCCGTACTATATTAAGGAGTGCTACTCGACCGTGAGCCACTTGGACAACTTGGTGACCCCGAGTTGCCACGTTCTTTCATTGCTGAATCTGTTGGGGTTAGCCAGTATACTCCCCAATGATCACCTCAGAAGAAATCAAGATCGAATTAGGTAGTTGCACCACATGAATCAATCAGCAGCGGCCTCCAACCGTAGTTATGTTTACACTCTTGCCCTGGGGGCGCTGGGTGTCGTATTCGGGGATATCGGTACGAGTCCACTGTATTCCATGCGCGAGGCCTTCCATGGTCCGCATGCCTTGGCTCTAACGCACGGCAACGTACTTGGCGTCTTGTCGCTTATCTTTTGGTCGCTGGTTCTGATGATTTCGGGGTGGTACCTGATGTTTGTCATGCGCTGCGATAACCGCGGCGAGGGTGGGATTCTCGCTCTGATGTCTTTGGTGGAACCAAAGGCGCAATTAGCCAGGAGCGGCAGAGCCCGTTGGGTCGTGCTCATGGGACTCGCCGGCGCTTCGTTACTTTACGGTGACGGGATCATCACCCCTGCCATCAGTGTACTCGGTGCAATTGAGGGACTCACGGTGGTGACGCCGGTATTTGAGCCTTACGTGGTGCCTCTTTCCATTATGGTGCTCATTGTCGTGTTTTGGCAGCAGCGCCGCGGCACCGCCACCATCGGTGCGATCTTCGGTCCTGTACTACTGCTCTGGTTTATCGTCATAGCGGTTCTCGGCCTTCGTGGATTGCTTCGTCATCCTGGAGTTCTGGCGGCAGCGAATCCAATTCATGCATTTTTGTTTTTCAAGGCTAATCCGTGGTTAGCATTTATGTCTCTCGGGGTCGTCTTTTTGGTAGTCACCGGCGGTGAGGCTCTATACGCAGATATGGGGCATTTTGGTCGTAAGCCTATTCGGATGGCGTGGTTTGCCGTCGTGTTGCCAGCCCTGCTGCTCAATTATTTTGGCCAAGGTGCGCTGCTGCTTGATAATCCGAGTGCTGCCGAAAATCCGTTCTTCCTTTTAGCGCCGGCCTGGAGTCGATATCCGCTGGTTGTGCTGGCAACATTTGCTGCAGCTATTGCTTCGCAGGCGTTGATTTCAGGTGCTTACTCGCTTACTCGCCAGGCCGTTGCTCTCGGTTACCTGCCCCGCATGACCATCAATCACACGTCTAAAGAAGAGATCGGCCAAATCTACGTTCCGTTCGTAAATTGGGCTTTGCTGATCATGACAATATTTCTCGTGGTCTTCTTCAAGTCATCTAGTGCCATCGCCGCAGCCTACGGCGTAGCAGTAACGACAACGATGGTGCTAACCACCATCCTTGTATATTTCTTTGCTCGGGATCACTGGCGTTGGACCAAGCTTACCGCCATTCTCATCGTGACACCTATCTTCATCAGTACGATGGCTTTTTGGGGCGCGTCGATGATGAAAATTCCGCACGGTGGTTGGTTTGCCCTGCTCGTGGGTCTGGCCATCATGGTCCTGATGACTACCTGGCGACGCGGACGCACCATCCTTGCTGAACGTCTACGGAGTCGTGCGATGCCGCTGGCGACCTTTATTGCTAACATTAAAAAAGAGCCGCCCACACGAGTGTCGGGTATGGCCATCTTCATGACCAGTGCCTTAGACGGTGTTCCGCCGGCCCTGCTGCATAATTTGCGTCACAATAAAGTACTTCACGAACAAGTTGTACTGATGACGGTGCAGACGCGGGAAGTGCCGTACGTGCCACGCGAAGAGCGTTATCAGGTGGTACAAGTGTCACCTGGAATCTTCACGATGACCGTGCACTACGGCTTTATGGACACGCCGAATGTGCCAGCGGTACTTTTACGCTGCGACGCGGAGCATATTAAATTCGATGCTTCAGAAGTGACCTACTTCCTCGGCCGTGAGACGGTACTCGCAACATCGCGTCCAGGTATGGCGATCTGGCGTGAGAAGCTGTTTTCGTTCATGTCGGCAAATGCGCAGCGCGCTACGACTTACTTCCAAATCCCGTCGACGCAGGTGGTGGAGATCGGGCTGCAAGTCGAGCTCTGATCTTGGGCGACTAGAACATGGCGAGCGTTGGGTCGCAGATCAGTTTGTCAAAATAGGTGGCGTAGGGCTCTTTTTGAGCCCGTGCGGGATGTCCAAGTACCTAAATTTATAAGAGGTACTGGGATTTATTCCAATACCATTCAAGTTTTGTCTCGCTCATGCCGATAATAGCTCATTCGCGGTGGCCTGGTGGTCACTGCTTGGAATGCTTAAAGGCGTTAGAGGAAGCGGGAAGTCAATGGTAGCCAACAGACTGATGCTATTAGCTTCATTACTTTGTGGATTGGTTTGGCAACCTAACGTTGTCTGGGCCAACGCCGCAAATGCTAAAGCGCTGTGTGCTGTGATGCCGGACGCAGTGGCTTGTAGCGGCGGCCAGGCATCGTGTGCCACCTGTCATACCGGTGCGCCGTCATTTAACGCTTACGGCCAATGCTTAAAAGATGCACTGAGCAAATCAAGCGGCGTCGAGGACGCGCTGCAAAAAATCATGCGCCAAGATTGTGATGGCGACGGCGTTAGTAACTCAGAAGAGCTAGCGGCAGGCACATCTCCCGGCCAAGCCGATCAGGGTCGGGGTGAAGCGGCCGTCGATCAGAGGTCGTGTGAAGATCGTGGTGCTGGTTCAGGCTATAATCTTTGCGGTTACGATCATGACTTTGCCTTCAAGCGTGTCTATCAGAATTTCTGCGGTGTTTCACCGAGCTTTGATGTCTTTAATCAGTTTAAACAGCAGTCCGTGTCTGAAAAGGAAAGGCAAATTGCCGAGACGGCCTCAGACTGTATGAAGTCAAATTTCTGGCGCGGCAAAGGCGGTATCGTCTGGGACATGGCTGGTGTGAAGGTTCGCCCGTTATCTGTGATTAAAACAGGCGACGATGCTGGCGATATTCCGCTGGCAGACTATTACGACGATTACAACATGTACATTTTTCATCAGCTTGACGATGCCGATGCGCGCGGAGTGTTGACTGCCGATTACTATGTAAATCGGAGAGATGGCCAAACCACCACCTACAATACGGTCGACAGCATCCCGCTTAATCCAAAGAAGCCGGGTGTTTTGGCGGTAACTAGCAGTTTCTACAATAACACGCAGCAGTTTGTGCCTAAAGACAAGCGGGCGGGAGTGTTAAGTACGTCATGGACCCAAATTGGACTGACCATGTTTGCTTCGATTCCGCGCTCAACTGCGGCACATTTTTACCGCGTTTATCTTGGTCTTGATATCAGCAAAAATGAAGGCCTAGTTGATCCAGGTGCAAATTTTAAACTGGTTGATTACGACAGCAAAGACGTGACCAGACCGGCATGTGCTACTTGTCACCGTGCTTTAGACGCCCTGGCTTATCCTTTTACTCGCTACAACGGCTTAACCTTTCAGATCCTTGGTAAAGATATTAATTCTGCTGGTGGATTTGTCGGTGGTGCGGTGGGTGGAACGGTGTCATTACCTCCATTCCTCGCCGGCGTGGTCTCGGCCGGATCGTCTGCATTCGGGGGGGATTTACTTCTGCTCGGAGAATACAGCGACAACCGCATTAAAATTCTATCCAAGATGAATGCGGCAATTGAGCCAAATTTGGCTGGCACTCCTTCAGTTGGGTCGATTCTCGGACGCTCCGTAAGTAGTTTGCCTGAGTGGGGACGAGTCGCTGCAAACTCGAACGAATTCGCCCGGCAAACCGTATTAGACTACTGGCATCTGCTCATCGGTACCGAGCCAGATAGCGAGACCCAGGCTGAATTTGATTCATTAGTGGAAAATCTGAAGACGAAACATAAATACCATGTGCGCGAGATGTTGCTAGATCTAATCATGAGGGATGCTTATGGCGCACCGTAAAATCCTATCAGTTGGCATTCTTGGCACTGCGCTAATGTTGGCGGGCTGTTCTTGGTTTAAGAAACCCAAGGTCAACAACAACGGCGGACGCGGTCAAAAGCAGACTCAGTCAGTTAAAGGCACGCTTGGTGATAACGGCGAACCTGGGCTGTCGAATCGTTCGAATATTAGATTTAAAAAGGTGTACTTGCTTCGCAATGACTTCGCTAAGGCACTGCAACTTCCACCAAACCAGCTTTGCAAAGAATCGGGTAAAGATTGTTTGGGTAGCTACAATATCGTTCTTGGCGGTGTCGATCCAAACATGATGCTTTATAGCCGCATAGAGCAGCCCGTAACGACCAGTCCGATTGCCGTCGAGCGCATTGCGCTACAGGCTTGTAGCCGCCGCGTAAACTTAGATTTCGGTGGTGGAAAGCCGCTTATCTTTGCCAATATTCCCGCAAGCGGCTCGACATTTGAGCAGTCGCATCGGGATGCTGTGCAGCGCCTTTATCAAAACTTTCTCCAGCGTGATCCAACGGATGGTGATTACGCAGGGCATGAAAAATTACTCGATTCTGTAGGTTCTATGGTTTCCGGTCAGGAGATTGGCAAAGTCTGGGCACAGACAGCCTGCTGGATGGTGGCTACGCAGTTAGAGTCAGTCCTTTACTAGGGATAGAGGGGGCAGAGGGAACGATGAAACGCAAGCTGGGTACACAAGCTGCAGACGATGCGGCAAAAGCCAAGGCTGAAAAAATGAGTAAGCGCGGCCTCGATCGCCGCGAAATGGTGGTGCAGGCGACCCTGCTTGCCCTCGGCCCCATGCTTTGGTCTAGGCGTCTTTTGGCGGGTGAGACGGCGTCTGCTGACAGACGCTTCTTGATTGTCATGCATGGCTCAGGGGGAGCCTCAATCGTCGACTCCTTTATGGCACTCGCTAGCTCCGAGGTGCAATCTGCCGGCGGTAACTCGGCTGGCCTCAACTGCTACGAGCCGGCTCAGATGGTTAGTTTTTCCGACTCTCCACTTCGTGCGGTTAACTATCAAGGTACGATTGCAGTACTGGGCGGTCTCAAGGTTCAAGGTAATCAGGACGCCTTCGTCAGAAAACATAAACAAGATATGATGGTCGTGACGACCGAAAGTACGTCAGTGACGCATGTAACGGCGCAAAAGCGCGCGATTACAGGTAACGAAGCGTGGTCTGGGCGCACAATCCAGGAGGCTGTCGCCTCTGTTTACGGCAAAGGTATGCCGCTAGCGAACTTGCTGCTAGGGCAGGGTGGCTACATAGAACATGGTATCGATACTAGCCTACCAAGTTTCGCCAAGGGTCTTATCGTTAACGATCCTGCTACCTGGTCCAAGGGCCTATCGAGCGCTTACGGGTTGGATGAGGCACCATCTGAAGAGGTTATGGCGATTGCTCGTGAAATTCGCGATCAGATGCTAGATGGGCCATCGACTTTTTATCGTACCTTCAAGAATTCTCCAGTCATGCAGAACTGGGTGCATTCACGTGGCGACACGCGTGCCTTGTTTGAGCAAAGTAAGCTAGCTGCTGGTTTAGATATCTCTGGAACTAATGGAAGTGCTGCAGAACTGTTGCGCATTTTCCCGGACTACACTTGGGATCCATATGAGGCGCAAGCTATTCTTGCCTGTATGGCAATCACCCAAGGGACGACCTGTACAGCGACCCTAGGGCCGGGATTTACTGTGGTTAGTAAGGGTGGCCTCACCGAGACGCGCAATCCACCTATTGGGTTTGATTTCTCGCACGCTAGTCACCGCGGCGTGCAGGCACTCATGTGGACCCGCATGCTTTCGGTGACCGACCGGATGATCGAGTTTCTGAAATCGAAAGAGTATGCTCGCGGTGGCAGTTACTGGGACCGAAGCCTGGTTTATTTCGCTACTGACTTCGGACGCAGCCGGGTGCGGCCAAGTGGTGCTGACGTTTTTGCTTCGGGTCATCATTTAAACAACGGTGTTTTAGTCATATCGCCAATGGCCAATGGTAATAAAGTGCTCGGCGGTATAGATCCTAAAACCGCCTTGACCTATGGCTTTGACCCGGCGACGGGCAAACCGGAGCCTGGGCGCAAGACCGAAGAAAAGGACCTCTACTCAGGTCTACTACAAGTTTTGGACGTCAATACCAGTGCCATTCATAATGCGCCCGACATGCGCGCTATGCGGCGCCGTTAACGGGGTCAGGCACTGGTTGTAAGTAGCTGGAACTGTTGAGGTCCATGGCATACCATGCCATACCATGCCATACCGAAAATTTGGCAGAGAGAGCTCATAACACTAAGGTAAGTCTGGGTGCCAGGCCCGATGCACATTTTGCCTAGTTGGCGAAATATAAGTACCAAATTATAATTGGATAAAGCTTCTTTTCGAAGCAGGCGACATTCCACGCTCATCGACGCATCCTCACCTCAACGAAACAAATTTAAAATGAAGCAGATTATTTTGCGCGCAATTTGGTTTGTGCTCTTATCATCCTGTGCAACTCCTACATATCAATACGCCAGCAACCTTAAGCTGCTCGGATTTGATACCTCGTCAGCAAATAGCAAGACTCTGGGACGACTAAATAATCAAATTTGTGAGCGAGCATCAGGGTTTGAACTTGGACAGCCGCCCTTCCTTGCAGCGATGAAAGCGGCGTCAAACGGTGCCGACGTCGGATTTTATCGCTTTGTCACTACGGATCAACGCATCTCGCAGGCAGAATTCTTGGCCCAGAACTGCCTTGTCTTTATGGGGGATGCATATCCATGAGAACGCCATTCAAATTTGCAATGATTGCATCGTCTTTATTTTTTAGCGCATGCTACGTCCATATGGATGTTTTGAACGGAAAAAAAGTGGCCTATGTTTCGATGGTCACTGTTGACCCACCGAAATCATTAGCTGCCGACAAGAAAATCTCAGTCATTTGGTGTACCGATGAGGAGGTTTTAAGCACGGGTATTGGTGATCGTGACATCGGTTACATAGACCAAGTGGTGCTTAAGGCTAACCGTCAGTATCGTACTCCCTACATCTTCAGACCGATAATCACGGTGTCGCGTTCTGGCGCGTTTAGTAGCACGTGTACGAAACTGAGCGGTTACATTGCAAAGGGATCGTGAAATATGGGGTCGTCACAAGATCAAAAAAATTATTTCCGCAAATATTTAAAACTAGGCACCTTGCTGTGTCTAACTATCAATCTTCATGCCTGTACCTATAAATTTATTATGGCGGATCGCTCCCTGCGTAAGGTCAAATATGTAGAGGTCTCGAACAACTTCTATCTGTTTGGCTTGATTGGCAGCGATAAAATCAACGTCTATAAAGTCTGCGGCAACGATATGCTTTATAAACTGGTTGATGCTCAGACTGGGGGGCAATTGCTGACCACTATGTTCACCGTTGGCCTGTTTCAGCCCAGAACTGTCGGCATCACCTGCGGCGAACCGACTCCAGTACCTAAATCTAAAACAGCTGCATTAGATATTGACGAACCCCACGCACTCTAGGCGAGGCCTGACTATGTTTACGCCTTTTAGGCATATATTGACCGGACTTTTCGCTGTCCTCTGCTTTACGCTTACTGGTTGTGCCAGTACGACTTACGTATTCCATGAAGGACCCGCAGGTCGGACGCAAAGCCGCCTGCTTTTTAGAGGCAATTTCAGCGACAAATATAAAGGTGAGCTATCTCCTGTGGAGTTAGCGAGAAGCTGCGGCGCTAACGGCCTTAAAGATGTTTCGATCTCATATGGTCCGATAACGATGTTGTTGCTTGTTTTTTCGCCCGTCAATCTTGATTCGCTTGACATGGAATATCGCTGCAAAGCGAGGTCAGGCACTGCTGCCAACCCTCCTGAATCATTCGACCGCCATGCACAGGCAACATTGACCAGCATTCAGTAACTTAGGCTAAGTGCCTGACCCCATCAGGAGAGACATCAGGCATTCCATGTGGTCGTAGCCCATGGCGATGGGGTTCGGCACTAGGTAGATGTCGCTGCGGGCAATGATTTTTTTATAGTTACCCTTTTGAACGATGTATTTAACTTCTTGTATGCCGGGCCACGGATTCTCAAACGTGGACAGCCGCATCTGCAGAGCGACTCGCGTATAACCCAGATGGGCGATTGAGGGTAGCGGAGTAAAGGTTGAGAAAGACCACCATTCGTCGGTGTTTGCTTCTTTGGTGATCGCAATGGTTGTCGATGCCAGCTCGGGCTGGTTAGGGAGGCCAGCGGTCTTTCTCTTGGCCATGCCGCTAACAGACATGCTGATGACGTTTCCGGCATCATCCTTGGACATGGTTAAAGTGCACGGACCTTGTTCTTGGCCGTCCGCCATGCTTACCCCGATGACGGTGTCGGAGGTAAGGTCTGCATCCTGAGCCAGCGATAGGCTGGGATGCCAGAGCGTGCAGGCTGATAATGTGGCAATTCGGACTGCCGACCTAATTTTGATCATTGATTTACGCATGAAGAAACTCCTAGGGGGCAAATTGAGGCAAAATTCCCTCGCTTTTTTGGACGAGCAATCTTTGTGCCAGACATGGGTGCTTTGTCATGCCTTAGTCGCGTTAATCTCTCGGTCCTTGAATGACCCACTGAGTTCGCTGTAACGCTCTGTAAGTATTTGGATAATTTTTATGTGGTCGCGTTTCCTCCGAAGCCCCCCTTGACCACCTGGTCCCGGTAACTTACAGCTATCAGGACTTATTTTTTTGGGAGGTTTGCGTAGTTATGGAAGCTGGTCATATTTCCATTCATGCCGAGAATATCTTACCGATCATCAAGCGCTGGCTGTACTCGGAGAAGGAAATTTACATCCGTGAACTCGTCTCCAACGCAGCTGATGCAATTCTCAAATTGCAAAAGCTATCTCTGCTTGGCGAAGTTAAGACGGAAGTTCCTGACGCAGCGATCACGCTGACTATCGATAAACCAGGTAAGCGCCTTATTATCAGCGATACCGGTCTTGGGATGACCGCTGATGAGATCAAAAAGTATATCAATCAGGTCGCTTTCTCCGGTCTGCACGACTTTCTTGATAAATACAAAGATAAAGATGACAGCCAACAGGTGATTGGTCACTTCGGTCTAGGTTTTTACTCGTCCTTTATGGTCGCCAGTAAAGTCGAGATCGATACGCTGTCTTATAAAGAGGGCGCGGTTGCGGCGCGTTGGAGTTGCGATGGGTCAACGGCGTTTGAGCTGAGTGAGTCAGATCGCAAAGAAGTCGGCACGTCCATCATCCTTCACATCGGCGATGACTCTGCGGAGATGCTCGAGGTGGAGACCATCAAAGGCCTCATTCATCGCTACTGTGCCTTCATCCGTTATCCGATTAAATTAGCCGACAGCGGCGAAGTCTTAAACGAAACGAGACCACTTTGGACGCGGTCACCGACTGAGTTAACTGACAAAGACTATATCGACTTCTTCCAAAAGCTGTTCCCCGGTAGCCCGGATCCCCTGTTTTGGATCCACTTAAATGTGGATTACCCATTCAATCTAAAAGGTGTGCTCTATTTCCCTAAATTGAAGCACGAACTAGACGCCTCGCAGGGTGAAGTTAAGCTCTACTGCAACCAGGTTTATGTCGCTGACAATACTAAAGAGCTGATCCCTGAGTTTCTCACCCTATTAAAGGGCGTGATCGATTGTCCAGACCTGCCGCTAAATGTGTCGCGTAGTTACCTGCAAAACGATCCAACCGTGCGCAAGATTTCCGAACACATCACGAAAAAAGTCGCCGATAAATTATCCGGCATGGCTAAGACCGAGCGCGAGACTTACGCCAAGTTCTGGGATGATATTCATCCTTTTATTAAGTTCGGCATGCTGCGTGATCACAAGTTTTTTGAAAGAATGCAGGATTACCTGCTGTTCAAAACCGCCGATGGCGAGCATCTGACTCTGGATCAATACAAAGAAAAAATGACAGGCAAGGTCGAGGACGGCACAGTCATCTATGCTAGCGATCCAAAAGCTCAGGTGTCCTACCTTCGTCTGCTCAAAGAAGAAGGCATGGAGGTCGTCATTGCAGATACGATGATCGATCAGCATTTCATCCCTTACTTTGAGATGCAAACCGGCCGTAAGTGGAAATTCAAACGAATTGATTCGGATCTTTCTGAGCATTTACTTGAGGGCGCAAAGCCTGACATCGTGATTGACGCAAAGGATAAGGCAACGACCACCGAAAAAATCGACAAGATCTTCCGCGACAACTTGGATCAGCAGCAGGTCAAAATCCGCATTGAGTCCTTTAAGTCAGATAAAGTTCCGGCGATGCTCCTGATCGACGAGAATTCCCGCCGCTTGAAGGATATGGCCCGATCTAATGGCGCAATGGCAGCATTTGCTGTTGGTATGCCGGAAGAGCGCACGTTGGTCGTGAATCAAAACAGCCCAGCGATTAAAAATCTACTGAAGCTGTCGCAAACCTTCAACCGGCACGAAGAAGTGAAGTTGATGGTCAACCAGATCTTCGATTTGGCTTGGCTGCAGCAGGGTGAGTTCTCGGCTGAGATGATGCAGTCGTTTATCGATCGCAGTGCTGCGATTCTCGGACGGCTTGGTGTTTCAGACGTTTTGCTAGCGCAGTGATGTCTGGTAACCCGTAGTCACGTTTATTGAAGAAAAGAGGAACTGGCATGCAACAGGCGCAATTTGCTCACATTAAGAAGCTGTTTCAAGAAACCGTCCCGACGGTTGATTTTGCCAGCTTGCGTTACCACAGCGATTGTGACGATTTAGTGGCTGTGCGTCAGGACGTGCTGGAACCTCTTCGCACCAATCGTGACCAAGGGGTCATGGTGACCGTACATCACCGAGGTGGAATCGGTTACGGTGCCACCTCGGAGCTCACCCCGGCTGGACTTCGCGAGGCATTTGCGCGGGCAGTTGCCTGGGCAGAGCGCCTCGGCTCGGTAGCGGTGACCGACTTTTCTAAGATTGATATGCCGCACAAGCGAGGGGAGTTTAAAAGTCCAGTCAGAGAACCTTGGGACGGGTTGTCCCTTCGGTCAAAGGTTGAGATGTTGAGTGATGCGTCGCGGCGCCTTAAGCGTGGTAGCAGCATTGTCGATTGGTCGGCAGACCTGTGGCACTTGCGTAGCGATCGCCTTTATCTAACTAATGGTGGCGGCGAGATTTACCAGTCGTTTGACCGCCTGGTTCCGTCTCTGAGCGTTACTGCCAACAAGGGCTCTGAAACGGTGACACGAACCTTCGGCCACATGGCGGTTTGTCGCCAGCAGGGCTTCGAACTTCTTGCCGAAACTGGCTTCAATACCGCAAGTGAGCAACTGGCTGAGGAAGCCTTAGAGCTTCTTGCCGCGCCTAACTGCCCGTCTGCCCAAATGGATTTACTGCTAGCCCCGGATCAAATGGTACTGCAGATTCATGAATCGATCGGTCATCCCTTGGAGCTCGACCGGATTCTCGGCGACGAGCGTAACTATGCCGGTACCAGCTTTGTAACTATGGATATGTTTGGGCGCTATCAATACGGATCGCCACTACTCAATGTCACTTTCGATCCGTCACGGCCTGAGCAAGCGGCAAGCTATGCATTTGATGACGAGGGGAGTCCAGCAGAGCTGCAGTACATTATCAAGGACGGGATTTTACTGCGGCCTCTTGGTGGCACGATTTCGCAGGCTCGTGCTGATTACGACGGTGTGGCCAGTGCGAGAGCTGACAGTTGGCGCAGGCCAGCGATCGACCGGATGTCTAATCTGAACGTCGAGCCGGGCACCGTCTTCTTCGAAGATATGATTGAGGGTGTAGAGCGTGGCATCTACATGCAAACCAACTGTTCCTGGTCTATTGATGACTCACGAAACAAGTTCCAGTTTGGTTGTGAACGGGCTCAACTCATCGAAAATGGCAAGTTGACGAAGGTGGTGAAGAAGCCAAATTACCGCGGCATTTCCTCAAACTTCTGGCGCAGTCTGAAGAGCGTTGGCCATTTAAGTAATATGGAAGTTCTGGGCACGCCCTATTGTGGCAAAGGTGAGCCGAATCAGGCCATCACAGTGGGCCACGCGAGCCCACCGTGCTTATTTGCCAACGTTGACGTCTTCGGAGGAGAATAAGCATGCAACAGTACTTTTATGATCTGGCTGATTTCGTAGGCGTTCAGTTGCAGTCAGGCGAGATTTATACCACCTACCTAACTGGCGAGAATTCAGACTTTTGTCGCTTCAGCGCTGGCAAGGTGCGGCAGGCTGGTGGCGTGAAGCAGTATAGTTTATCGCTGCGACTAATTAATGGTCAGCGTCATGCCCAAGGGTCGTTGTCTCTAAGTAGTCATAAAGATTCGGACCGTCAGCAAATCAAAGATTTGCTGGGTATTTTGCGCGAGCAACTAGCAGAGCTGCCGGAAGACCCATATTTGCTTTATGCTACGGACGTACAATCGAGCGAGGCGCGCCGTCAAAATCTGCTGCCCGACAGTCGTGAAGTCGTAGCAAATATCATTGAGCGTGCAAGTGGCCTAGATCTCGTAGGCATTTATGCTGCAGGCTCGATTTACCGTGGCTTTGCTAATTCACTTGGGCAGCGCAACTGGTATGAAAGTTATCCTTTTAACTTAGACTGGAGCCTCTACCTTCAGGGCGATAAAGCTGTGAAGACCAGCTACGCTGGCTTCGTCTGGGAAGACGGCGCCTTCGCTCAGAAATTAGCCGATGCTAAGGCTCAGCTGGCGGTGCTCAATCTGCCCCCTCGCACCATCAAGCCCGGTCAATATACGGTGTATCTGGCACCCCCAGCTTTGGCAGAGGTTACGGACATGTTGTCGTGGAATGCGTTCGGTCTCAAAGCGCATCGGACTAAGCAGACATCGCTACTGAAAATGGTGGAAGCCGGTGTCTCGATGAATTCTGCTGTGACAATGCGAGAAAATACGGCTGAGGGTCTGGCTCCGGACTTTAGCGACTCAGGATATCGTCGTCCCGCACAGGTGAACTTGATCACCAACGGTCACTATCAGGATAGTTTGGTATCTCCCCGTTCCGCCAAAGAATATGGGGTCGCGACCAACGCTGCAGGGGACGGTGAATCACCGCAGTCCCTTGAGCTTGCCGCTGGCACCATCGAGCGCAGCGATGTGCCGCAGATCTTAGGCGAAGGTCTTTATATTAATAACCTTTGGTATCTAAATTATTCTGATCAGTCGGCTTGCCGCATGACCGGACTGACTCGCTTTGCATCTTTCTGGGTAGAAAATGGTGAAATCAAGCAGCCAGTCAATGTGATGCGCTTTGATGAGTCAGCCTTGCGTATGCTTGGCGACAAGCTAGTTGGCTTGACGAAAGAGCGCGATATGATCATGAGTGCCCATACTTATGAGAGACGTTCCGTGAATAGTGCACATCTTCCGGGCGCTGTGATAAAAGACTTTAGCTTCACTCTGTGAAGCTTTAGCAATGATGCTATAAAAATTGAGGTGGCGGTTATGTGCGATTGCTTCGTAACCAAGTTAGATCTGAAGACTAACTTCAAGGCCCCCAGACTGCTGGGTCAGCTTCTTGTTGGTCTTTTGATTCTTTTGGGCTCCAACTCTGAATTTGCTTTTGCTCGCGATGTCCCTCCCGGCTTTGTGACGACATCAGGTACCAAATTTGTCCTTGATGGAAAGCCTTTCTACTTTCAAGGCACCAACGCCGTGCGCTTCGGCACTACAGCCAGTGAGCCCGAGGACAAAATCTACTGGGCGATGCGGGAATATGCGGCGCGCGGATTGCGGGTCGTGCGTTTTTGGGGCTTTTCCTGTCAGGGCTATTTGGATGGTTCTGCGTCCATGATTGAATGGGCTAGCAAAGATCAAATCGGCTACAATGAGGGCGCCTGGCAGCGGCTTGACGCTACCCTTGATGCGGCACGAGCAGCCGGTTTAAAAGTGATTCTGCCGTTGGTTAATTTTGAGCCATCCTATTGCGGGATGGAGTGGTGGACTAAACAGGTCATCGGCAATAGTGACAAGCATTTGTTTTACACTGATGATCGCGTGAAGAATGCTTTCAAACGCCATGTTGCAACGCTGCTTAATCGCGTTAACACGCGGTATCAGTCAACTCTCGGGCGTAGCATTCGCTATAAAGACGATCCGACCATTATGGCGATTGAAATCGCGAATGAGCCACACACCGAAGATTATTATGAATGGAACAAGGGGCTCCCAGCAGGTGAGCTCGTCTACAACTTTCTGAACGATATGTCTTGGTACCTGCGTAGTTTAGATCAATCGCACCTGATATCCACAGGTGAAGAGGGCTACAAGACCACCATTGATGGTTACTATGACACCTACGATCACGTCTGGATTAACAACGGATCAAAGGGTGTCAACTTTGAGAAGAATGTGACCTTATCGCAAATCGATTTTGCGACGGTTCACATTTATCCTGACAACTGGAACATTCCTTCTCACCAGATGTCCTGGGTGGAACAGCACCTAGTTAAGCGTCGTGCCGACATCGCCCATAATGCTGGCAAGCCGATTGTACTCGAGGAGTCCGGCTTTAATAATGACGGAGGCTGGTGGGGTTATAAATTAGGCTACGGCAGTAACCCCTCATGGTACCTATCGCAAATGTATGAGTTCGCTAATCGCTCTGGTTATGCAGGGACTATGATTTGGGAACTGATGCCAAGCGGCTTCCGCGTAGGCGGTTACGATTACGACACCAATCATCCGGTCGCGGATGTCGTCACTCGCCAGGCGTCTTATATGAACGGGAAAAGTTACTAAGCCCCAAGTGCTTTTTCATTGGCTAATTTAACTCTGATTCCAATGGCTTGTGGTGATGTTGCAAAAAAGCCTAAACTTTTCGCGAAAAACAGCCGACTGGGGTTACGAAAGCAAAAATTGATCCCTCGAACTGAGGGGGGGGCTGACCATGAGCAGCGCGAAATTTACGGTAGTCATCGTCGGGGCCTTGGTCTCGTCTAGCTACGTGATTCAGCATACGCAAGAGCAGCGGAGCCGGGTGGTATTGGCTCAGCAGGCACAAGAGGTCAAGCTAGCCAGCCTGAAGGTAGCCATGGCTCGCCAGCAGGCGAACCGAGAGGCTTATGTGGTGAAGGAAAGGGTCCGATTAAATTCGACCGGGAAACAACTGGCCGAAGCTCGTCGTGCTCTGGCTCAACTCATGAATCAGTGGAACGATGCGCGTGAACAAGTGCTGGCCAATGGTCGGGTGGCGGACCCCACTGACGAGCTCCGTGATGAAGAGCGTCGGCAGGCGGAAATGCGCCGGCAAATGGATGGCCTGACCAAGCGTATCGGGCAGGTCGAGATCAAAAAGACTGCTCAGATAGCTGAGATGGAAAAGCAAAAGCGCGCCTCTCAAGGTGAATATGCCTCGCAGACAGAAGTATTGTGGCAGGATATCGATCAGTTGCAAGCGTTTCAGCCCGAAGCCCCTGCCGGGAAGGACACAAGTGGTGCGCGCAAGGAGGCGGATCAGCAATTGGCTGAACTGCAGGCGAGCGAGTCGACCTTACAGCAGCAGCAGATCTACTTGGAACAGTCTCACTATGATTTGCTCCGCCAAGTAACTGTGATGTACGCGAATCAGCGCGCGGATTTGAGTGCGCAGCGCGACAAGCTACAGCAGCAAATCACGGCAAGTGCGGCTCGGTGCCAGGAACTGAGGATTGAAGTAGCCGATCACAACAAGCGGATGGATACCGACAAGGCCGTAGCCAGGATTCTTCAAGATCGAGTCAAGACTCAGGAAGATCTTGTAGCGCAATTGACTACGGATTTAGCGACGGTTCGGCAACGGGTCGACAGCGTGGTGCTGGCACACTGACGAGCAGCAGATTGTTGGTTTTCCATTGTTGGCGTCACGTGCTAATCTCTGCCATCTGTTAACATTTGTTACGATTTGGGGCACGTCACTCCATGCAGAAACCTTCGACTCATCCACAGAAGGTCGGGTTCGATTTCGCGTTTTTAATGTTGCTGCTCGCAGCGATTTATCTGCCATTAATGTTCGCCGTCCCGTTGCCGACGACCGGAGACCAGAAGACCTATATCGCTCAAGCCTTAGAAATGGCGGAGGCTCATTCCTGGTTTAAGCAGACGCTTTTTGAGTTGCCCAATTACTACAAAGGGCCGCTCATGTTTTGGTTGCTGCGCCTTGGCTTTATCGCCTTTGGAGTGACGCCAGCAGCCTTGATATACATGAATATCGCCGGCTATGCCTTGGCTGCTTGGGTCTTGTGCTCGTTTGTGCGGAAGCAGTTGCCGCGCGAGCGAGCGATAGCGATCATGGTGCCAGGTCTGTTATTTCTGAGCAGTGGTGCCTATTCGCATGCCTTGGCTGCGCAAATGGAGGCGCCACTTATTGCATGTTATGCCGTGTTTATGGCCCTGCTAGGCGGCGCTGAGGCTGGTCCAGTTGGTCAGCAGAGCAGGCGCATGGCATGGGTGATGGCAGGTGCAGCTGGTTTACTGAAATCACCATTGCACAGTGCTCTACTAGGCTGTAGTGCGCTCCTATACTGGTTGTTCACGAGGCAACTGGCGGGCTTGGCTCGCAGGATCTCCGAATGGCTCAGTATTTTATTGGGTGTTGCTGTCTGTGTGGCTGGTTTTTTACCAGCGATGGTGACCGACTTTGAGGCG
>Ga0315294_10003273_pt1 | contig 17626 bp, 23 predicted proteins | sample YL17G13_40_MG_FD_203626 | JGI IMG/M metagenome (GOLD analysis project Ga0315294, IMG submission 203626) | Sediment microbial communities from Yellowstone Lake, YNP, Wyoming, USA - YL17G13_40 | ecosystem: Environmental > Aquatic > Freshwater > Lake > Sediment | place: USA: Wyoming | collected... | reverse complement strand
ATCAGGCTTTTCTTATCATGATTTTCCATGGGCATTCTTAGCCCCCAATCGGGTGGGAATCAAAATTGGATAACTTTTCGATTTTCTTAACTTTGGGCACTTTAGCGCACTTTAGGCACTCTGGGCACTTTCTTTGATTGCAGCTACGCCGAGCTGTGTTACCACGGTGACTTCTCCCCGGGAGGAAGCGGGATCTCGGCCATGTTCAGCACCATCGACACCAGCGTATAGTAACCGCTGACCCCGATCAGGTCAACAACTCCCTGTTCCCCAAGCATGGCCATCGCGCGTTTGAATAGAGCATCATCGACGAAATGCTGCCGGTGGAGAGTCGTGCAGAAGTCGTAAACCAGCTCTTCGTCCGGCTTCATGTTGGCCGGCCGCCTTTCCCGGGCCAGGTCGTCGGGGATCGATTCCCCAAGCCCTGCCTTGAGGGCCAGCGGCTTGTGCGCGTACCACTCGTACTCGGCTCCCCAGAACCGCGCGGTGATCAGGATGGCCAATTCGTTGAGGCGGGCCGGAAGCGAGGTCTTGAAACGTAGGTAATCGCTCAATTCCCGGACGCGGTCCGCCAGTTCCGGGCTTCGCAACAGCGGCCCAAAGGGGCCCTGCACTCCTCCCCGGGGGCCATCCGCAAGGGAATCATAAACGCGCTTCTGCACGTCTGTCAGTTGGTCCCTCTTGAGGCCGGGAAAGCGGGGCTCCTTCGTCTGTTCATGGTTATCAGCTTTCATATCGACCCTAAGATACTCAGTAGAGTAAAGAACGTTGGATAATGACGTATACAAAAGGGGATGCTGCTTAATTAACCACAGTTCAATTTTCAATAGGGGGAGGACCAGAGCGGTTGGGCAGTCTCATCTTCGAGCCACGAGAAGCGGCATGACGGCAAACACCCCAAGCATCACGTAATAGACCGTTCCCGACACGGGGTCTCGGCTTGCAAGGTAATCGCTGATCGACAGGCCGCGAAGCCAGAGCACAAGCGTAAACTCGGCCACCAACCGGAGGCCGAGCGCGATGCAGCCCATCCCAAGTCGACTGGACGGGGTGGACGGCACAGCAAGACGCCGAACGATCCACCGCGCTGCGAGAATAATGACCACGAACATGATGGGGGTTTCCATCACTTCGGCCATTCTCGTGCCAAAACGCGGGACGGCCCACAGGATGCGAATGGGCCCAAGCACGAAGCCTGCCCCGAATACGAGGGCGAAATAGAGTACGCCGGCTTTCAAGATCTGCATGACGGCTTGCTGCCTCCCACTACGCCCAGTCTGCCCTCGCAAAAGACTTCACCGTTCGGCCCAACACTGGCCCTCAACGGTTGTCACAACGCGGGACGTGCAGGTAACCCGCCTGCGGTCGGCTGAATTTTAGGCATCACCAGGTGGCGCGCAGCGACGTTCTGGTGCATTCCTTGGTTCGCCTTTGTCTCAGCGGACAGCGTGCAATTCCTCGCGGACAACTCGTCGAAGGACCTTTTCGATGGGCTCGTCCCGATGCTTGATGTACTCACGGAGGGCATTGTTGAGCAGAGTTTGATAGCTGCCGCCTCCCGATTCTTCCACCCGCAATTTGAACCACTCTACAATGTCCTTGTCCAATCGGATGGTAATCCTGACTTTGTTGCCCGAAGGAGGAATCACTGCTCCTCGCCGAGCCTTGCTGAAATCATAATTGAGTTTCATAGTGCTTTACCTCTGATCGTGTTGCTTTCCTGGCAGATATGATTCGGATGTGTTCGTCTCGCCACGTATAAACCACGACAAGAATACTGCCGAAGCAATCCATTCCCACGGTCACGTGTCGGTCTTCTCCGTGTTCGTAGCCCTCCAAAGTAAGAGCGTTCGGGTCCTCGAATACGGCAAAAGTGTCGGCAAAAGCCACTCCATGCTTTCTCTGGTTCAGTCGATCTTTGCTTGGGTCCCACTCAAACATGCTAAAATATATGCACAGTTGTATGTACGTGTCAAGCTGCTTTTTTAACAGGCAGGCATCACCCGCTTGGCGGCTGCGGGAAAGAGCCTCCGCCAGCCAACCAACCCTTTATTATCCTTCCCACTCCCTCTGTTTCTTCTCGATTTCCTCCATGTGTTCCTCATAATGCTCCACGTTATGCTTCACCACCCAGGCGGGCGTAGGATTCCTCTGCTCCCAGAAATGCTGGCTCCAAAGCTCTCCCTTTAGGTTACTGTATTCCTTTAGAAACTCTTCGCTTGCTTTCACAAACTCATATCTTACTTCATCGTAGGTTCTGCCCTCTCGCTCCTTCACTAATGCCTCATTGCGCTTCTCAATATTCTCACCCCCATAAAGATTATCACCCCAATAAGGCACATCTTTGCCTATTCTCAACCGTCTCACGATCATAGTGAAGTAGGTATCCCAACCAGCTATATGAGCAAGCACGCACTTGATGCCCCACTGCCCGCACACTGCCTCCTCAGCCTTGTCTTCTGGAAAACTGCATATGGTTTCAAGGAGGTCCCTGCGAACCTGAGCGAATCGACTCACCAACCCCATCCTTTCACCTCACGAGTCCCTCGGTATAGGGTCTGCATATTCCCCTACTTCTTTTTCCTTTTGCCCTTACGGTGAAGGACTCGTTTCAACGCGACCCGGGCTCGCATCAGCGGAGTCACTTTGCCGCCTTCAAGCCGGATTCGGATATCGACGTAGAATCTGGACAGCGATCTCAGCGTCAGTTTAAACAGCTCATCGCGCCCCTTGGTGTCTCCCCGGCAAACATGGTGGTGGCAGCCGATGGCCACCGTTTGAACCGGAACCAGCATTTGAATCTTTGAAAGATCATCCAAATCCAAAGCTTTCTCCGATGACTCAATCTGCATTGCAGCGGAGCGTACTTCATGCCTGTCCTTCGCGTATTCATCGTACCGCAAGCCAATGAGCTTCTCCCAGTCCCGAAGATGCTCGGTCTCAACACCCAAGCTTCTTAGGTAGTCCGTGTGTGCCTTGGGGACCTTCTCTTTCAGATCGATCAAATAATCCCGAAACTCGCGGGGAACCCGCAGATCAGGCGCCTCCAGCACAAGGATGACCAAAACGACGTAAGCAACAACCAGTTCATTGAAAATCCTGTCTTGTTCAACCTGGTCCAATCGGTCAAAGGCCGCCAATCGTCGGAATTCCTTGTCACGGAACAGCTCGAAGGCCTGATGAGCAGCTACCTGAACCAAGCCCGCGGCCGTGGCCTCTGCCATTTGCTCGGGCGATTCGAACTGCTGGTTAGCAGAGTCCATGATCAACCATCCCTTTCAACGAGAAATGCGTGCCCTAATGGGGCACGAAAACACGCCAAGAAGCTTAAGGTTGAGATATTCCCTCTTTATGGCTTTTCGTGGTTATCACCAATCCTCGGGTGCCAGTTTCCGCGGGCTGAACGGCCAGCTCAACCGGCTGGCAAAGGACCGCAGAAGATTTGCGAATCCGGATTCAAGCAGTTATTAGATTCTTTTTCTTTATTCAACTACACGAGCTATAAAATAAGGTTGGCCTTGACTCCATGATCCAGTCTTTGCGGGCTACCATAAGCAAATCATCTTCCTGTCATCCTTCATTTTTGCCCTTACCTTTTCCATGTGCCGCAAGGCGGCAATTTCTCTTTCTAAATCGGTTAATTTGACCTGAATCCTTTCAGCCAAAATATTTGGTTCTACGCCTCCGGTCTCCTTCAGAATGGCGAGGATCTTCGCTTGGGTTTCACTGACTGCACCTTCCTTGTTTGAAAGGGATTTGGCGGTATAAACTGCCCAAGGATTACAAGCACGAGCCGGAGATAGGACATCCATATAACAATCTTCGCACAAGGTTCGCCCATGAGATTCCATTTCTTCCCCCTTCTTAATCAACGCCCCACATTTATCGCATTTCACTTTTTCATCCTCCATGTGTTTTAGAATCCACCTAAGAGGGGTAATTTTAGGGTCAAAAATGCCGTTTTAAGACCAAAAAACCACCTTTTTCAAGGATGTTCGCTTGAACTATCAAATGGCTGCCATGGTCCGACCTGGCAAGACCGACCCGCTAAGCTCCTGTAAATCTACCTCTTGACAAGAGAAGGGCTTATAATTATTGAGAAATTATTTTCCCTTATTCAAAGCTCTCTCGGCAGCGTCCTGCAGGATTGCCTTCATCAATATGGAATCAGGGTCCGGGCCGTCGGGGTCTCCCTCCCTGTCAAGCAATGCCTGGGCCTTCTTGATCTCGTATTCGGTCCATCCCCAACGTTTTGCATGGGTGCCCATCGTCTGGTTCCTTATATGACCGCCGCTATTTTCCATCGTCATGCTCGGATGGGGAGCGATCAGATAAAGATGGCCTTCCCCGTATTTCACAATACCCATGGCGGCCGTGCCATTGGGAAACCAGCCGATCACCTCCATGGGCGCGTCCCGATTCGGGATCAGCGAGCCGGAACCTATTATACAGAGATATACTGTTTCCGGCAGATGTGTCTTTTTCACCAGCAAGGCCTCCATATTGAGCTTTATGGGCAAGAATCGTGTTAGGGGATAGGGCTGGTTCGTCTCCTGCGGGCCCCGCACCGTCCCTCGGAATAGAGGCTTCACATCGTATAACCTTGACATATGGCCCGCCCGCCTGTTCATGCGGGGCACCCATTGCTTTCCGGTTTGAGCTTCATCAAGGCCAATCCCAATCCATTCGATGGTTTCGGCAAACATGGCCGGCCCGGAAATACAGCTCGCAATGCAGGAGCCGCCTTTCATGAGGAATTCCTGAATGTTTCGGTATCCCGATTCATCTATTCCTGGTCCTGCACCTTTAACTCCGGGCATGATGGACCTTGAGAAATATAAGTCGGACTCACCACCGGCGAAGAAAAGAAGGTCAAATTTCCGCCTGCCTTCCTTATCGAAGAAATTCGGCCGGTTGTTTATGAATGAGTAATCCCCCCAGGTAGCATAGAAACCGAGTTCGGCACAAAAGGGCAAGATCGTTAAAATATCGCGTCCCGTGTTCTCATGGCGGAAAATGACGATCCTCGGTTGATTTGCGGCAACCTGAGGGTTCTCTTTGACCTTTATGGCGGACGTTTTATTGCCGACACCGATCTGGTACGTACCGGGCGTACCTTTTACCAGCTGGAACGTCGCTGTGGCTGTTGATTGCCCGGGTACCGCCACATTCCTCCTTTTCACCTCGGTCCCGTCCACAGTCAGGGCGGCCCGATATTCATATGCGGTAGAGCCGGCATTCTTTATCTGGGCGGTGACGGTAATTGTCTCCCAGGCCATGACTTCCTGGGGGAAAATGCTGAGCGAGACTACTTCGGTGACAGAAACTCCTGAATGAATACCTGGAGGGAGATTCTCCCCTGCATTACTGGCCAAGCTGCAAGCCAAGATCACAAATAACCCTGAAAACAAAAGTACCAATATCCACTTTTTCATGTTATGCCTCCAGCAAATACTCCCCATTCTCCGTACCCGTGTCTTCACCGCGAGGAGACGTCTTATCTTACTGCTTCAGGTCTTATCTTGAGCATTTCCGCCCATCTCGGCAACGAATTCGTTTTCTTCCCGCACATGCCCACCAAGACTCTCCCCTGAAGGTGCGTGTTCGGCCGGCTGAGCGCCCCGCGTCATACGAGACGGTACCGCGTCGCCTGCCCGCGGTGGGGCGCAGCATCATTTTCCCTGGGTAGTCGGAGTCTGCAATGTCCGGTAGTTGTCCTCCAGCAGGTACCATCCCATGTGTTCCCAGAAGCGTCGTCCCTCGGTGTTTGTGTCGAGGACAAAGGTGTTGCATTTCCGGATGCCCGCTTTTTCGAGCGCCGTCAAACACCGGTTGATCAAAGTTCGTGCGACGCCCCTCTGTCGGTACTTCCTGCTGACCGCGAGATGGCGCACAATGCCACGCCGACCTTCGTGGCCGCAGAGTATTGTGCCAATGATCCGATCTCCGTTGCAAGCGACGAAGCAAAGGCCTCGATTGCGTCTTAGGAAGATCGTCATCCCCTCCTTTGAATCTGATTCCTCCAGACTCAACCCCTCGGTTATCTCCCAGAAGGCATACACCTTTCGGCAGTCACCGATCTTCATCTGGCGCATTCTGTATTTCATATTTTCTTTCGAACGCCCGGCATCAGCCGTGTGCGGTAGCGCCGGCTGAATGTGTTGTCCGTGGGATTACTTCAGCTTGTTCGGGTCAATCCGAAACAACAATGGAAAAGTCTTGGACCATTTCTGCCACCGAATGGATCCAGCTTCGGAGACCGACCAGAGTCTCCCTTGATCGTCAAAACCCAGATCCTCGATGCCAATCACCATCTCGTAACTGCTCATTGACCGACCCGCCCCAGCGTCGAGCTTATACAGAGTCCCGAATCTACTGCTGCTGGCGGCAATCCACAGATTGCCCTCCTTGTCGAACGCCGCCCCCTGAGCCTCCCGTGGGATGGGAATCGTCCGAACGGCAATATCTTCACTCACCGTTTTGTCCTTGTGCGTGCCGAATATCGAGGGGGACAGGAAGTGCCCCTTCGCCTTGTCTGCATCCTTTTCGTAGGAACCGACAAACACCGAAGTGCCGTCAAAATCCACAAAGGAGCCCTTTACTTGGCCGCCCAGCTTCACCGCCGCGATGACCGCAGTTGTACCGCTCTGTCCGGCAAATGCTGCCGTTGCGTCGATCTTGTAGAGCCGCCGCGTATCCGAGGCGACCAAGATTCCATTCCCGATGAAAGCAAGGCCGCCCGCATGTCCGCAATCTTCGGGAAGGTCGAACTGGCCGAGGGTCCTGCCGCTCTCGGCATTGATTTTATAGATCCGGCAGGGGCCCTTGTCGACCTTCGGGTCCGTGCTCCGATAGCTGGAAAGATAAATGGCCCCATCGGCCCAAGCAACCCCCTGAGGGACGTAGCCATCGTCGATCCCGGGGGCCCAGATCTTTTTCGTCATCGCGTAATCGTTGGGGACGGAACTTGGGCCGCCCCACACGTGACGGGGCTTTATTCCCAGAACTTCCGCCCCGCTCGCGACCAAAGGGAACAAGCTGTAGAATACTACGCATGCCACCATAATTGAGCATTTCAATGAACCGGTCATAAAGTCCTCCGCTAACAAGTTAGCTAAGGGGCGCGGCGGCTTTTTGCTGCGTCTTTCTTGCGCGTCTGAGGTATCAGGCCTTGACGGCTTGCTGCCCGAATAATGCTTGTTAATGCGATCCCATGAACTTACCATCATGGTAAAACTTACTATCCATGGGGTTCACGCCATGGGCGGCTTACGACAGCATCTGAGCCACAGCTTGTTCGGCATGTATCTTAGTTGTATCCAGAAACGGGATTGGTTGACCAATAGTCTCCTTCATAATCAACGGCAATTCGGTTCCACCAAGAACCAAACCTTCTATCCCTTGCTGTTTTCGCATTTTATCCACTATTGCCAACAAGTGTGCCCGCGTTTCATTCAAAAAGATGCCATTCACGAGCTCATTCATGTATTTATCGTGAATATAGCCTTGGTCTTCCAAATCAGGCGCAATCAGCGTAATCCCGGCTTTTGAGAATTCCTCAATATAAAAACGTCCCTGCATCGTAAAACGAGTGCCAAACAAAGCGATTCTTTGCAGTCCCAGCGCCTGGGCAGTGCTACAAGTCGCTTCCACAATACTGATTAAGGGTATCGGCGACCGCCGCCGAATATCGCTAAAAACAATATGGGGTGTATTAGACGCCAATAACCCAAAATCTGCCCCTCCATTCGCCAACTTCATCACTTCCCCAAGCAGATACTTGGTAACACTGGGTAATTCATTTTTACTTATCAAATCCAGCATCGTCTTCATGTCAATGCTGTTAATCAGAATCGAAGGATAACTCCCATCCTGTTTCTTTTCACGGTAGGATGCAATGATTAAGCGGTAATACTGAATGGTTGACTCTGGTGCAATCCCACCGATAATTCCAACGGTTTTCATCTTCAACACTCCTATTAATCACGCGTCTTAATGGATACGCCCAACGGGGCCCGCGGCTGAGCTGCGGCCTGGAGGCCCGTCTGTTCAAGTCCCGCCCTAGGCGGGATTCGGCCGGCGCAGGCGGCCATACACGCGAGTGCATCCGCTGCATGCGCGTGCTAGCCCTCTCGCCTGGACGTTCCGCGCCTGAACATGCGCCAGCGATTTCGGATCGTCTCGACGAAAACACGATCGGCCCCCGCACCGAAGACCCCGACAGGAGAATATCCCGCACCGATCGCTCGGAAAAAGGCAAAGGCGATCAAAAGCAGCGTGAACCCGATGTTGGGCCAGGCGTCGAGCGACCACTGCCCAGACCATTGAATGGTCAGATGTTGCGAGAACGGAGCAAGGTACGGGAGCGGCCAGAGATCGTCAGGACCAGGCCCGCGAGAACCTACGACGTCGCAGAGGAAGTGAAGGTGCGCGGCAAGAACGCCGACGGCAAACATGCGGAGGCGATTGGCGGCGAAGAACGACAGGATCAGCGGAATGGCAACCGCCGCAAAGACACCGTGGAGCACAGCGTGGTGGTACTCGCCGTAGTACCACGAGCCGGCTCGTCCCAGAAGACGATTGGCCCCATCGAGCAAGACACCAAGGCCGTCGGCGTCAGGAAGAACACCGCACCAGGTTGCCAATGCCCGGTCGCGAGCTCGGAGGCGAAGCGCGTCGGCCATCGACCACGAGGCCAGAAGGTGCGTGATTGGGTTCATCGCTTTTCAAGGGGACTAACGTTCAAGCTTGCCGGTCCGCACAAGCAAGCGAAGCGCCGTTTACGCGGGTCCGGTGGAACAAATCGTTAGCTTTTATTTCGTTGATACAGCGGTTTCAGCTGCTCTTGGTACCGCAACAAATGAAAGTCCAGTGCAATATTCGGCTCAAACAGCATAGGTTGGCGCACGAGGAACGCCGCCACGTGCTCATGCTCAAGCGCCGGTTGATTAAAGCGGTGGGCCGCCTGCGATTTGGCGAGTGTACATATATCCTTCAACCAAGGAAAGTCGTGCTCGGCCAGCTCAACGCTATCGAGAGCCTCCTCAGCAGCACCAAGGGTCGATGCGGCCCGTGCTTTGGCAACTGCGATATTCATGCGGATAGACCCGGTTGGAAAGCGCCCGGCTGGGATTCCCGCAAGCCTCTTCTCTAGCGGAGGAATCAGAAGCTCTGGCTTATCATCACGATGGGCCGCTAATTCGACTTGCAGGGTGTCGAAATCATAGTCATGGCATTTCTTGATGACGTACTGTGTGACGTCTTCAAGTTCTTCCCATTGGCCACTTAAAACGCTAAAGGCCGCCAGATAGGACCACCATTCACCGAAGAGCAGCAGGCCGCGAACATACAGATAGAGATCATCCAGAATCTTCAACTTTTTATACGCTTTGAGGAACGGACTTATGAATTGCCGACCCTCGTCGTACCGATTCCACAGGTAAGCGTATCTGGCCTGGGCAAGGGCATATTCGCGCGGTATTTCGGGAAACCCGCACTCCTCGAATAGGGCAAATCCATTTTCAATATCGTGCGAGCGGATGTATTGCTGGCCCAGAGAGAATCTAATCAGTGCCGATTTAGGAAACCGTTTGTAGCCTTCCTTGAATCTGCTGAGCGCCTCTGCGTGACGGCCTTCCTGGAAGGCAACGATCCCGTAAAGATGCCACCACGACTCTTGCTCAGCCAGGGACAGGGAAGGGAAATTGAGCTTCTTCAGCTCACCCTCTATTTCGCCTATACGGCCTTCTCGTTGTATCGCGTTGGCGAGTTCATCGACACGGTTTGACTGCTGCGGGGATTGTCGTCGCGGCCCCTTTTGCCTCTGCTGGTCTTTTTTTCGAAATGGGTTCCACATGGATTTGATTGACGGCTAATGTTAGAGCTCAGCGGCTAAGCGTTAGCGGAGTCCGCTGAAATGAACTGTTAGGTTCTCTTGTAACTCGATTAATGGCTTTCGTGCTTTTGCCCATCTTATCACGCTGCAATAATTATCATTAGCTTAACTCGCTATGACATTCCGCCATTTTACAGCAGTTACCACAGGATCTGCAAATGTATTTACCATGTCAAGCAGTACATCTTGATAGTGTTTCTCAGCATCTTTTCTACAATCAGCTTCATGCGAATTGTTTTTCGCTTCTTGCCATGGTCCGTTTCTGCTGCCTTTGGATTGATTAGACTTCTTGTCTTCCCAACTCCAGAAAAAGCATGTAATCACTGTGTGCGAAGGCTCCGGCACGCTATATGAGTATCGCTTCACCTTTATTTGTTTGTACCTATCGTTTTGCACTTCCTTCCATACCTTCACCATGTCATCAGCCCACTGCATACCGGCATCCTGTATTTTGGCTGGATAAGAAAGTGAAATTTGCTCTTGGAGCAAGGCAAGATACATAGACACGCCAAGGAGGAGAAGAGCAAAACCCGGTATGCGATGGTTCTGCTGAAGCAAGAGTGAAATCTGTTGATGGACTAGATTTATCTGTAAAGATAACATGTTCCATAATTCTTTTTTAGTCTTACCGGCGCTCTTGTTAGGCAAGTATGTAATGTCACTCCACCTCTTTACAGACTCATATGCCGCTTGAACATGCTCTAAATCATTTGTGATGAGTTCCTCACGAACGACTTGCTTCATCATATCCTTCATTTGGCTCCAACTGGGACCACTACTCCCGGCCATCCCAAGAACATAACTCAGCAAATTAACGCCAATTTTTGCCGCTACACCTGCACCGCCTGACAGTGTTCCGGCGAAAATTCCCAAGATACTTGTAAGCAATTTTATCTCTTCACCAGCCCCCAACATTTTCTGGCTAAGGATTTCACTTTTTGGAGCGACACGAGGGAAAACATTAGTGAGTTTTCGAACTTCAAGGTCAAAACGCCAATCTGCCACTACCGCAAACATCACTGCTTTGTTAGTGGTGCGTTTAGCGACAACTGTACCGGGAGGATAGGATGCAAAGGGAGCAGTAAGAAACGAATAATAATCTTCCTTCACTTTTTCACCCTTCAATAAAGGGAAGTAAAAGTCTAAATTGGACTGGAGGCATTGCTTTCGCTTTTCCAGCTCACGCTTCAGGGAAGCTTTACCCTCCCCAACAATCGGCAAGTTCTCAGGGCTGCACATAATAGGCAGCTTGTGCAGATGCGGCGAGTAACCCGATGGTCCTTGTATGTTCCACTTTTCAAATCGAGACTTCAAATATAGAGCCTTTTCTTTTTTGTTAAATACGTCCGCTATCCCTAAAAGCAGGTTGTTCATTCCCCCACCAATAGAACCTCTTGATTTTGACATTTTCTCGTCTCCTTTCTGGCACTTTATCTTTAAACACCTAACTCCCTGCGTAAGCGGCGACGTATTAAAGTCCGCCGCACGCAGATGTTATGCCTTCGCTTCTATCTCGTACAAAGCATTCGCCAGCAGCTCTACAACTCCCGTTCATTTTCCCTCAGCCAGATTCTGCGCCGAAAAACATGCGGTATTGGGATCATTCCTTATTAACTTAACCAAAGTGGAAATCTTCCCTTCTTTATTACGGGATCCTAATTTTACGGCCTCAAGCCACTTGGCCTCCAATTTTACCAGGCTGAGCCCAAATAGTTCTTCCCAGGGACGAGACTTATTTCTCGACAGTCGATTAAATTGTTTCATTTTCTCTGTACCGTAAGTGGTAATCAAAAACTCGCCAAAGGAACCTGCCTCCAGATAAGAAGCATGCTGTTTTGCACGGTCCTTTACCTCGGGTACGTTATTCTTAATCTCCATCCCCCAGTCACTGTGGTCCGGGCCAATTTTCGTTAAGGGAATATAAGAACCGACCTGCAGCAAGGCCATGATCCATTCGTCTTTATCAAAACCGCACATGGGAAAAGCCAGCGGATTGCCAAAGCGCTTTTCTGATGCTTCACCCATCATATTACGGATCAGTTTGTCCGGATTGGGAAATACGGCGCTCGTCAATTTGTGTGCCAACAGATGAGGATGGTCATCGCCGCCGAAGACCCTGACGACCCGGACTCTCTGCCCCTTCTCTTTGCCCCAAAAAAAAATAGAGGTACTCGCCTTCGGGAGTGGATGATCAAATTCGACAATGATTTTTCCTAGTTCATTAACCCTTGGCTCGGCTGACCAAAACCTAAGGATTTCTGTCAGCGTCGAATCCGCCTTGGAGGTGAGCTTCTCAAACCTTTCCGGAGGCATCTTTCCGGTAATATCTCTAATGATCAGCCGTTCAGTCTCTACAGTTGTGCCTGCCCCCGGAATGCCTAAAACCAAAAAACAGAATATGATCCCTGCTAGCGGTAATTTTCTTGACATTGTTGGACTCCTTTTTAAATAGATAAAGGGTATGGCATAACGCCCAAGCTCAGCCGTCGAGTTTGAGCGAGGTCGGCTGCAGCGAGTTGTTAGAATTCGTATTTATTTTGAAAATTTCAATGCCTTTTTAGGGCAATTTTCAATACAGTTAAAACATCTCATACAGTCTTCACTGTTTAAAAACCCTTTCTCTTTGCTCTCAAACGGTGTACTTGATATAGGACATACTCTTTGACAAAGTTTGCATTCAGCACAATCATCACTAATATGAAGCAGGTAGGTATTTTTACTCATTACACCCTGCATGCTTCCCATAGGACAAATCCTGCACCAAAGCCTCGGCTTAAAGATAATCCCGATAAGTATTGCTATACTTCCGGATATAATCCACATAGACCTAAACGCATCTGCAATATTTTCAGGATTACTGCCCGCGCTAACTAGTTTTAAAGTTAAAATACTCATCATCGCAATAAAAACCAGCCATCTAAACCATGATTTTCTAAATATTGACGGGATTTCTCTTTTAAAGCTGAATAAAGAAAGCACTCTTTCATAAAAAGAGCCCATCGGGCAAAACCATCCACAAAAAAATCTACCTTTAAAAGGAGCTAAAGCAAGGAAAAAACAAATCAGAGTAACCACGATAAAACCAAGATACGGATAAAAATAACCACCTACAATAACCGTTGGGAAAAAGATTATCATTAATAGTTGGATAGATTTTCTATATTTTATTTCTTTTGTTTTCATTGCAATACCTTCAATAGTAGAATTCTAACGATCTGGTTCAGCGGCGGTGCGAAGCGCCGTCCGATGGAACCGGTTGTTATGCGGCCTATTGAGCCACAACGCTCTTGAACACCTTGGATAAGTCAAAAATCCCACCTTCCTGCAGCACATTGTCGATCGAGAGTATCAGTGAGGCACCGGTGTCCTTATTCACAAAGGGCCTCGGAGCCGCATCGTTCAAACGAAACCAGCCAACCGCGAACTCACGGGTTTTGATCCGTTTGGTGATCTCGGCTTCTGTGAAGGGAATTGCAAATTGTCCTTTCGCGTCCGTCGTGGCCGATGGGTTTCCTATTTCCCAGATGTTCTCACCCACCTTTGCGAGCCAGGTCGAGAGTTTATTGCCGAGATAAGGGAAGAGGTAGACCTTCACACCCGCGGCGGGGGATCCGTCGGCCCACTGGAGCGTACCCTTGACGACGAGTTGGGGCACCGCGGGACCTTTGTCAGAGGTCTGTGCATCAGCGATCGGCACAACCAACAGTAGGCCAATAAGCGTGGCAAGACTTGATAGCACTGCGTGACTTTTTCTCATTTTTGCCTCCGTGAGCACATAGGAATCCACGCGGATGATCCCACTGCCCGCATAACGCCACGCATAACCGGCTGGCGATGAAGCGCAGTGGAATTGCCAGTCCGGGTTGATGCGGTTGTTAGGCGAAAAGTAATGATGAGTCCTATTCCTTTACAAATTTATATTTCCTAGTATCTTTGTTAATGAAATCGGCAAAGTCGTATGAAAAATTGGACAGGATGAACCTCGGTTCCCCCACGAGAAAAGAGGGGACGTTGGTTCAAACGCAACTTATAAATACTTTTCCAAATTACCCATTTCATCAGAACTGGCATACCGATTAACCAACGAAGTGGTTACCCCCAAATATCGCGCAACTGACGCCCCAGAATACCCCAACCTCTTCACCGCCACCCGGCAAAATACTTCCCTTGCACACACTCACCACCGATCGCCTCTGGTCCCCTCCCCGGACCTTCTGCTGTTCCACGCCCTCTTTATTCGAAATCTTCAACAACAAGGTATGTAAATCAGGAGCCCTTCCTCTCCACCCCAGAGTCTCCTTCGCCTTCTCCTCCGCTTCCGATAACAACCGTTCGATGAACTCCCCGCTCCCTAAAATACGCTCATCCGAAACCGTCTTTTCACCCCTCCTCCTTAAGGATAATACCTCCGACCACCCTCCCAAACTCCGGATTAGCCCCCCGCCCACTAACTCCGGCCTCCTCCCCTTCTCAATTCCCTCCCGAACATAATCCTCATACGCAGCAATGGCTCTTCTCTTCCTCCGCCCAAAATATTCAAGCACGGTTCCCACATCCTGCCATCCCTGCTTCTGCTTCCCCATAATCGCAGAATGGCCAGACCAGGAATAAAATCTCAACTCCTTAAAATTCTTAACCATCCGCGCCCTCAGGGGGTTCAAATGAATATACCGGGTCAATTCTAAAAGATAAGGATCTTCCTCGCAGAGAATCGACTTATATCGGTTCTGAAAGAGGTGGCCATAACGCTTGTGCCTGCGGTTGAAATTCACCACATACCCCGTCAGCAACCTACGCATGTTATAAGAAAGGGATTGGTTCCCACTCCTAACCAAAAGATGAAAATGCGTGTCCAGCAAGGCCCAAGCATAAATGCTAAATGCCTTCGCTTCGCAAAGTTTCGCTAAACGATCCAGGAAATCCTCCCGGTCTCCTCGGTTCCGGAAGATCTTGGTTCCTTCAAGTCCCCGGTCTATCACATGATGCAATGTCCCAGGCGCATCCAGTCTCGGCTGTCTTGGAATGACCCAAAACTATAACCTTCCATATCCATTGTCAATAAAATGTTGCTTTTGAACCAACGTCCCCTCTCCCCCCAACGTCCCCTCTCCCCCCGAAAGCGAGTCGGATGTCTTGAAATGACGGAGACTCCATCTCGTGTATGCCGGCAGGTAGTACCGGAAGCCGGCCGGGTCGAGGAAGCAAAGGGCTTCGTGATGCGCTTCGATAACCGCCTCAGGCACATTTTGCCACCGCTTGTCGGTGTCTTTCCGGCGTGCCTTGGCGCGATTACGTTCTGATCCGCAAGCGTCAATCACTTCGGTTTCGTGGAGTGTCACGCCGTCGCCGCGCGTCACCTTGGCGAATGCTTGCTCAACTTTTGCGATGATCTCTTCAGGTTTCATCTCTGGTCAGCCAACGTTCAGCTTGACCGGCTGGCTTTGGAGCAGCAGCGAAAAAGCCAGTCGGGTTGAAGCTGATGTTATGCGCCTACACCGCGCTCGTTGGGTCGAGCAGCATCGGGCCTATCCCCGATGTCCTCTGGTGAGCCGGCCCAGAATCGTTCGTGGAAGAAGTCGGAAAGCTTGTCCATGTCTTCCAGAAAATGGTCCAGCCCAACCCGAGTGAACACACTCTTGCCTTTCCATTCCGGCTTGCGACGCCGATTCTCAGGGAAGAACGAGTGTGCAACGCCATTGCGTAGGTCATTCAGGGCGGCGAGATCGGACGATACCCACTTGGGAATGTCGTGGATGCTCTTTACCAAGTCTAGCTTCTGAAGGAGATACAGCCTCTCCAGAATGAAGTAGTTGAACGTCCTAAAGCGGTTTGTCTTCCAGAGCTGCGGGAAACCTCGCTTCTTACCGAAGTAGTGCCAACAAATGATGGCGCTGAGGAACTCGTCCATGAGGACGTACTTCAGAACGACCCCGCTCCGTATGATCTGGTCCTTCGCGAGTTCCAGGTACGTCGTCCGGGCCTCCGGTTCGGCATTCTCCGTAATCTGGTCCGCATCCAGCCCCAACCTAGACACCAGGTCTTTCAGCTCTGTCACCAGAATCCGCTGCCTCTTGGTCAGGTTCGATTTCGCCATGCAGTCCTCAGATCATCGCCCCACTTTTGATGCATAACGCGGCGCTTGAGGGGCCGAGGGTCGTACAACGACCCGAAGGTCCCTCTCAAAGCGCTTGTTATACGCTTCCTTCATATTTCAAGCACGCCGCCGTAATCCAAATTTGCCAGACGCCCGAGTATTTCTTTAAACCCAGGAATAAGGGCTGTATAGCTCAGTCTCGACTCTCCTCCCAGGGTGCCCACTAAACACTCAGAGTGCCCGTGAACAATGGATGCTTTCTCGCCGATCGCTTCGGAAAGGGCCTTGACCAATTCTTTTCTTTTAGACCTTGCTTCAGGCTGTGGAACAGGGGCTCCGAATAGAACCAAAATGAAGGGGCCAACGATTGAGTCAACCATGCCTTCGTATTTACTAATGATCCCAACCGCTTTGTAAATAATCGAGGAACACTCGTTAGGATTTCGGTCGTCTACTAAGACCATTGCAAAGTCAATCTGTTTGGTTTCCAAGGGGGGAAGTTCTTGCGATCCATTCAAGATCTGTCCAATTACATCCTTATCGGCATACCTGCTAAAGGCTTTTTTTATGTGATCACGTTTTTTCAAGATCCCTCACTATTTTTTTCGTATAACGGAAAGTTCAGTTGTGCCGTGTCTTCTCGGCATCAACTGAAACGACAGGTTGGACGGCCTCCCGATCGATCACTCGGACCGTTGCTTGCGAGCCAGATCGTCGAGGACTTCCACCATGCTGAACGCCAGAATGTAGAACATCTCGTCTGCAGACTCGACGCGAAAGCCAGCGTCGTCCCGCGGCTCTGAGAACCGACCCCACGGCCGGAAGTTGCCCCTCAACAGACCCTGTTTCCTTGAGCCGGCGGCTCTCGTTTCCACCCGAATCTCGCTTGGTTCCTGACCTTCGCGAAGGACGAACAGGCCAACGCCGCGACCCCTTGCGACCTTCACCGCCCCAGCTTCATACCCTACAGTCGTGAACATGATGCCCTTGTGTGCGCCGATGTCGTCAAGCTTTGAGTGGAACTCCTCGACGTCGCTGACCTCAACGCGACTCTTGTAGCACTTGCATTCGACCAGACCGAGGATTCGCGCGCCAAGGAGTTGTGCTTCGAATGACACCTCCACCTTGATTTCCCGACCTGATACTCGACCGGTGTAGGTCTTATCGCGATAGATAGTGGCGCCGTTCCCCTCGCCCAGGGCTTGGCACACGCCGTAGATGAAGTCCTCGTACTCAGCCGGTTTCATTCTCCTGCCTCAGCGGTGGCGCCTCAAGGTCCGTCCAACGCCTGAATTAAGCCGCGCCGCGAAGCGGCGTCGGCTTGAATGAATTGTTAGGCCTGCCTGCGACAGGCCTTTCTGTTGATTGCACGGATAACTAGACCGTAAGAAATGAATTCAGGCGCAATCACATCTCGGCGAGCCACCAGCTGCTGCGCGGCACAGCCATTGACAATCCGCCGGATGCCCCAACTCATCACCGCCTCATCAGCGCGAACACACCCCAGCCTAGGTATTCACGCGTGTAAGCGGCGTAGCGCTCGGGTTCCGAGGTCAGTTTGGCTCGAACATCTTTCGCGAACTCGTCGTCGGGATTGGCTTCAAGCCATCGGCGCATGGTGAGCCATTTGGCCGCCT
>Ga0315294_10003268_pt1 | contig 17639 bp, 23 predicted proteins | sample YL17G13_40_MG_FD_203626 | JGI IMG/M metagenome (GOLD analysis project Ga0315294, IMG submission 203626) | Sediment microbial communities from Yellowstone Lake, YNP, Wyoming, USA - YL17G13_40 | ecosystem: Environmental > Aquatic > Freshwater > Lake > Sediment | place: USA: Wyoming | collected... | reverse complement strand
CCGTTACAAGGCGCTGTTGATTGAGCACAAGGAGGACAGAACTGCATGGCTCACGTCAATCGACAAGATCTCTGAACGTCTTGATCGCATGTCTGCATTGACAGATGACATGTCCAAATCAGTCACACAACTACATTCTCAGGTTGAAGCTATTACTGAAACACTGCAGAATGAACGAAAGGTATGAAGCCATATGGAACCAAGGCACACTGATTTAAATGCAACAGACATAAATCGGTGTGGCTCTGTCGATTTGTTTAAGGTGTCTTAATGATAAACCATAAAGCATACGTTAAACCTAAGCATGGGAATTGGATCAACCAGCAGGAGTATATCGCAATCAAGTCTGTTGTCGCTGATGCAGCACCTCAGACAACTGATACTTCTGCTCTGGATGCTCAGATAGTCCTGTTACAGGCACAAGTTGTGCAACTGACGAGTCAGATCACGACACTGAATAGTCAGATCACTGCACTTCAGGTGCAAGCTGCAGTAGATGCTGCTACCATTGCTCAACTGCAAGGCCAGGTGACTGCACTCACTGCTCAGGTGGCGACACTTAACAATCAGATCACTGCACTGCAGAACCAGTTGATAGCATACACCAAATACAAGACATACTTTGCAGGACAAATCACATTAGTAGGAGGTGGAATCTATGTTCCGCCCGCATGGGATAATCCTATCATTAGCATCTCACGAGTGACAATGCCTCTAAAGATGGGACAATACACAACAGTCGGGGGAGCATATCCTTAATGCCTAATATCTACACACCTTGCACTTGGAACATGACTGCGGCACAATTAGTGTCACCTACATCTTCTCAGCTTGCAACAGTCAATGCAATCCAAGCAGCAGTGACAGCATCAACACACTGGTCAGTCAATTCTACTGGAACAACAACTGGGGGCTTCAAGTATGTTGAAGTCAAGCCTAGCAACACGGCCTCTGTCTATAAAGATTACAGAATTCTGTTCGTCGAGAAGGTCATCAACGCGACAAACAAGAACTATGGAGGCGCAAATCCATTCAATTCAGCATCTCAGATCCCTATCTACTTTGCACCTGATGGTGGAAGTAGCTGGTGCACATTCACACCTGCCAACATTGACAGTGCCTCTCCCCCTTATGTTGGAACCAGATACAGATGGGGAACAACGTCATCGACAACATATCAGTGGAGCGGTCTTGGAGGATCTCCAGCATGGACAGCAATCTGGTTCTACGAATGTGAAGGTGCACTATGGCTGGTCAACAGAGCAGCGGCAACATCACATGCAGTGGTCGCAATAGGGGCCTGTTTTGTTCCTACTAGGTCAACTCTTGTTGACTACAATGAGGGGGGAACTGAGATAGGATTGCCTGGTGTATGGCAAAATACTACAGGTTGGAGTGCAGGTTCCATTCTTGGACCTGCTTTCATGGCCGGTGGAACACCATTCATATGGTATCAGACTGCGCCTGGAACTAAGAGCACAGTTCAAGGACAGGGCGGTCCATCCATAAGAGCTGCTACACTGTCGACTAATGCAGCAGGTTTAAACGGCTTTTATTCAGCAGCTGGTGGTGCAGCAATGGCTCCTAATAATTGGTATCTTGAAGTGTCTACATCAGCTAATGCTGGAAATAGTGCCTTTGTCAATCGTGGTCAGTATTTTACTGGCAACATGCAAACAAGAACAACCATTCAGAACGGCTCGCCCGCTGCGACAATAGGATACACATTTTTCCCTGATGATTCAGCAACAGGCTCAGCAACTTCCTCCTTTGCATTAGCATTTATGAACACTCCTTAAGGAACTCAATGAAAACAAAATTTACCATTAGCGATCTGGATCTGTCAACACCTGACTGGATTCTACTCTACGAGCCTGATAAGGCAATACCATTCACTACACTTCAGGGCACAGTTCACATCTGGAACTGGGATTTCACCACTGGAAATCTACTAAAAGATGGAGTTCCTCTATCAGGTACTGAAGGTTATAGTATAGTTATTGAAAGATATGAAGAAGAGGCAGCATGAACGGTCAAAAGATAGTAGGAACAATCCCTTGGAGCAAGGTCATGTCACTGGTCGCTAAACTTATTAAGTTCAGCAGGGGCGGAATAGACAAGACAGAAGGTGCTGAGTTAGCTGAAGATCTATTACTACTAGCAGCAGATCTGATAGAGAAGAGTAAGTGAGATGGCACGGCTCGATCGGGGAGATCTAGTTCTGCTGAGAGAAGATGCGTTTGAGTGCTTAGACTCAGACTGTTCAGAATTAAGAGGTCACTTAGGTGAGGTAGTTCATATCTCTTCAGTGCTAGAAGGTTCTGAATTAACAGTTCTCTTTAGTAAGCATAAGAGAATTATCTCTCCAATACCTCAGACATTTGTCACTCATGTAGCTCAGGCCTAAAAGAACAGGCCCCAATTAAGGGGCCTGGAGCAGAGGTTATCATAACTTCTCAATATGCTCTTAGCAAGCGGTGGTTGCTACTTCTATTACTCTAACTAAACTCTAACGTAGTGTAAACTCTAACAGGAGTAAGGTATGTCAAGCCTTACTTTTATATATATCTCGTTCAGAGAGATTTATCCTCTAACTCTCTTTTTTTAAATACAAAAGAACTACGGTTAGGGCATTTTATAAGATCTGTTTCTGAGGTTAACTCGTTATCAGATCATCCCTGTATTCCTGAAGAACCTATCTATCCTTTGGTTCATCCACTATTTCAGGTTCTTCTACATCTCTCATCCGATGCCGTTCAGTGCTTTGTCCCTCTGTAGAGGGCCGAGTTCCTTGTCTAGGAGAACTCACTTACTCGATAGGTCGGTGCCTTATGGTTGGTTATCTAAGAGATACCATGACACCTCTGCTGGAGTGCATGTCTCTTAGGTTCATATGACCTAGGCCAGAGATTTGTAGAAGGGCATTGAGGATTTAGACCTCTTCACCACCGCTGGATGCCTTTATATAACTATCACCATCTAGAGCAAAGTGTATAACTTTGCATCACTTTTTTTATGCTATCCAGATAGGACCAATAGGTGACCTAGGTGGAGGAATACGAACTGTCACAGCTGCACCGTCTTGATGTAGCCTGCTCTGCGCTCTGTCCAATCCATCCGAAAGCACTGAGCATCATGCACAATAAACGTCCTCTTGCTGTATGAGAAGCGCTTTAGCGCCTTTGCGTTGTAGATATGAGCTGTCCAATCTAAGCGGTTGATTAGCACCAACAGATCAGCACCTCCTTTCTTCCAACCTACTTCATTTCCTCCACGTGTGATAACTTCAACACATGCTGTTGTGTGAGGTTTGCTTGTCTTCTCATTCCATCCTGAATTAGACTTCACTTCCACTCTCTTGTTCCCAACAATAAAGTCGTGTCCAGCCAACACCTTAGCCTCGTCCTCAGCAATCCATTGCGGTGGTGTTGAAAAGCTCTGATAGAACCTTAACTCAGCAGCCTTACCTTCTCTCATTGCAATCTGTCCTGCTTCAGTGTGTAGATCTTGTAACATACTTGCTCCTATTGATGTCCGTTGTTTTTCCTGGACATAAGTAAATATGCTCTAACTTTTCATTTTTCTTAAACAAAATGACTTGACGCGTAATATATAGATAGGAGGCAAATAAATGAAGTATCAAAAGGCAATGAAGAAGAAGCTAAGCCGGATTGCGGCAGTCGTTCAACGTGAGGTTGAGATTGGTAAGTGTGACCAAGAAGATATTGAGCACATCGCAAAGCACATCCTAATGACAGTCACTCCTTTCAATGATCAAGTTGAAGAGATTAGCCTCAAGGAAAAGCTACAACTCCGTTGGGCAGAATTAGGATTGGTAGATGATAAACCTAAGGTAATGACACCATCACAAATTGATGCCGAAATAGAGATGCAGATTCTTCGTATGAAAGAAGATCCGTTCTAATGGCAAAGAGGCATCAGCAATACGAATACCGCAATTACAGAGATATCTCTGCAATCACAGGTGTCTCAGTTCCTGCTGAGTGGCAAAGAACACGGTCAGTCTATCGTGCGCTGGCAAAAAGAATAGTCAAACAGTTAGAGCCTGACTGGGATGACGAACAAATCAAGGCAGGTGCAGAGAGATTTGCCTACACAGATTGGTTTGAAGATCTAGTCAGGCAAGCATACGAAGAGAGTAGAAAATGAGTTGTAAGCACAGTCCACTACCACACCACCTCTATGTCAATGTGCCTAATAGTTTCCTCGGGCCCAATATGCCGATGGGCACAACTCGTGGCATCTGGCACGGTGTGTATTGCCGAGTAGGACAAGCAATGCAGTGTCACGTCCTCCTCGAGAGTGGAGCACATTGGAGTGGATTACCTATTCATGCTCTATCAGCAACTGAAGATTGGAGCCAACCTCTCAGTGCACTGCAACCTTGGGGCGGCATGGGAGAGGAGATAACGACATTCACACTGCCATACTTGGAGGGATTGCCAGTCGTAGGTAGAGAGATTGGGCAAGGAAGACACACAGGAATACTGATTGACTGGAATGACGGCTTTAGTCGTTATCCTCAGGAGCACAAGCCCTTATCTCTGATAGAGACTAAGAGCGGTCAATACGCACTGCTACCAAATAATTACTACACAATTGAAGATAAACATTTCACAGATGTCGAAGCTGCAAAGAACAGAGCTCACTACAGGCGCGGTGAGAAGACATACTGGGAGGGAGAATGATGAATGCAAAACATTCAAGTAGGTGACCTAGTATCTTTCAAAGGATCAAATGGTTACATGTCAGATGAAGAACCTGATGTTGTTGGTTTAGTTACAGAGACAAAGCTTGCAGTTCAGGTTTATAGATCTTCATATGACGAAGATGATGAAGGCAAATTTTTATGGTTAGGCGAAGATGATGTTGTCCATACACATCATGTTATGTGCAAAATTCTTTGGTCACATGGTCATGAGTGGATTCAAACAGCAAAATTACTGAAAGTGGAGTGAGTTATGGCACATATCGAGACTGATGAGCTTGGTAATAGATTTTATGTGACAAAAAATTACAGAAGAAATATAACTGGAAATTACGTGCTTGGCGATAGAGACAAAGTGACACATGATATTACATATGAACAGACAAAATCATTGACCGATCTATTTGGTTGTCATCCACTTCAAGCTGTTAAAGATGCTTTGATTAATGTCCTCGGAAAGGATCCTCAAGAAGTAGAAGATAATGTAGTTGACAATCCTCCTCTACTGAATAGCCTCACAAGTGCTTGGTATCAGGACAGAGATGTTGAAAAACTCTACTCTCACAAAGACTATATCTACGATACAGTTCACTGCGCATTCCACAACACTATCCACTTTAATAGATTCGGATCTTTTGACAAAGCATGCATCATGGACAGAGTTCTTAGGCAAATCCATTTTTGTGGAGATTGGAATAAGAACATCCAAATTCTAGACATGGGACCTGGAATTGGTATTCAAACTCTAGTCATGGCACAACATCTTCCCCATGCTCAGATCGTTATATGCGAGAAGAATGTAGAATCATTGGCAGTCTTTAATCACCTCTACAAAAAGAGTGGATTACAAAACATTACTGTTATCAATTCTTTAGATGAAATTAAAGATAGACAATTTGACTACATCGTATGCCTAGAATTTATTGAACACATCCCCTCAGCAACTGAATGGGGAGTTGGTCATCCTTCTATTATCATTGATGCACTAACACCTCTCAGCAAGAAGGGAGGAAAGTTATTTTACTCATCCATGTGGTCATCTGAGTGGCGAGGTAATCTAACACTTGGTCATTTCAAGACATATCAATATGACGAAGGCAAACTTACATTTCCAGATGACACAAAGCGACCAAAAGGTTTTAATAAGATGATGAGGAATGACATGCGTAATCGTGGCTGGGAGAAGGATGAAAGAGTTGACTGGATTGGCGCAGGACAAAAAGTCAACTATTATATTCGACAGTATTGAATAAAACAGTTATAATGTGATTCTCTTCCTGTTAGCCGGGAGGAGTGATGCCGCAAGCCCCCGTGCATCGAGGCATGTGTGTGGTACAATAAAGGAGCAAAACGCAACAACCACTCAAGGAGACAGACAATGGGCAAGATCAAGACGACTGGACAGAAGCTGACCAAGTCTAAGGCGCGTGTCAAGGAATTAGGCGAGGTCTTCACGCCACCTGCTCTCGTCACCGAAATGCTGAGTAAGTTGCCGGCTGGTAGCTGGGAACACGCGACGACATTCCTTGAGCCGTCCTGCGGCAACGGCAACTTCCTTGTGCAGATCCTCGAGAGCAAGCTCGCGGCCGGTGCAACACCGCTTCAGGCTCTCTCAACAATCTACGCCGTCGACATCATGGAGGATAATGCTGATGAAAGCCGAGCCCGACTCCTCGCGCGCGTCCATCCCCTCCTAGATGACTGGGGCAAGGCGACTGCGAACTGGATTGTGTGGTGCAATATTGTCTGTGGGAACACACTCACGGCCACGGCGGATGCGCTCTTCTACAGCACTCGCGAGCAACTTGCACTCCGCCACTTCGCCCCCCATGGCGGTCTCTTCTTCCAAGCGGGAGGGACTGTGATGAGTGGCATCGTGACGGAGTTTATTGGGCCGCCTCCCACAAGTGCCCTCCAACGCGACCGAGCGGCGCGTAGCGCAGCCCCCCTCGCCCCAGCCGGGCGCATTCTCACTGGCGCAGCCGCTCGGAATGCCTGGAAGGCGGCATAATGAATAACGGCGACCTTTGTTGGATGGAAGTGCATCGTCACCTGCCGCCTGAATTGGTGATGGTTGTAGCAACTGCTACAGCACAAGAGATCTATAAGTTTGGTGCTAATGCAGTCCACGCATGGAGCGGAGGTGACAGCACAGTCAAGCGCGGTGACATGCTGGCACAGGTTCTCTGTCGTGGAGAACTGATGTGGTTTCCTTTTGAGCGGCTGGAGAAGATAGAAGGAGAATGATTAAGGTCAGAACACGCGTATGATAGATATATAGAGATTAGGGAATAACACACATGTCTGAACTCGGCACCGCAGCGGAAAATACTCGATTTAGGCGCGTCCGCAAGGCCATCAAGGATCGCAACATCGCTGAAGTCAGTTGGAATCTATTGGAAATCTGCATCGACGACCTTGAGCAGCACGGTGAGATCAAGCTGTTGGGCAAGACGGGCCTGATGGAGATGGTGCGCATCATCAGCGTGCAGAAGAACGAGGACAACCAGGTTCAGAAGCTTGAGAAGGTTTCTGAGCTTCGTGAATGGTTGCGTAAGGCCGGTTGATGCATATCAAGGACATTATCTCAGATCCTATCATGTTCTGTAGCCGACTCACAATAATCGATAAACGCGGTCGTCCTACAAAGCTGCGACTGCGGTCAGAACAGATCCAGATTATTGAAGCACTCGCAGCAGGTGATGACACACTTGTCCTTAAACCACGCCAAATCGGTAGCACAACAGCAGTGGCAGCCTATTTCTTCTGGAGATGGTTCACAGCACCAGATCCTCAGACATACATCTCCTTATCTCACAAACTGGCATCATCGAAGCACATCCTCGACATTCAGCGCCGATTTTACAACAGCCTACCGCGAGCACTACACCGTCCTCTCTGTGTCGATAACACCACAACCATGACACTGGCTGACACAGGTGCAACACTCATGGCAGCATCAGCTGAAGGCAAAGGCGGACTACGCAGTTTCACGGCCACAGGATTGCATATCTCGGAGTTTGCATTCACACCACACGCTGAAGAACTGAAAGCAACGGCAATCGCAGCACTCAATGGCGGTCAACTCTGTATCGAATCAACCGCTAATCACTTTGGTGATCCACTACACAGAGAGATCGAGTTATGGGATGCACAACAGGTCGACTGGAACTTCTTATTCTTTCCGTGGACAGCACATGAAGAATATAGTGAGGAACCTCCTGATGACTTTGAAACTGACGGTGAACTAGATCTGTCACGGGGACAACAGTTCTGGATGTCTAAGATGATGGGAAAATTAGGACAGTCAAAGTTCAGACGTGAGTATCCCCTCTCAGTTGATGATGCCTATGCTCAGACAGACGGTGCTTGGATACCTGCTCTGATGCTTAAAGATATTCAAACAGTTAAGTTAGAGACAGAAGGCGGACAGTTAGCGAAGTTAGATCACAATGACCGTTACGCAATTGGTGTTGACACAGGAGCAGGCACAGGCGGTGACTACAGCACTTGTGTGACAATCAGTGTCATTACTGGCCAGGTTGTCGATATCAGGCGTTCTAATACACACACACCAACAGAATGGGCAGCAGTCGTTGCTGATCGTAGTTCTTTCTGGAAGAACGCAAAGGTTCTAACAGAGAGTAACGGCACATGGGGAGGTGTGATTATCACCGAGCTGAAGCACATGGGCATTCCACTGTGGAAAGATAATGACGGTAAAGATTGGATTACCAATGCGTCAACTAAACCTAAGATGTTGGAAGAGCTAAAGGATAAACTGTCAACAAATGGAATTACAATTCTTGACAGTTGGACAGTAGGAGAACTTCGTGCTTTTAAAGTTGACGATCGCGGCAATCCCTTCTGTCCTCGTAACGGCATCCATCACGGTGACACAGTCATTGCACTAGCATTGGCACTCCAGTGTGCCCAAAAAGTATCAGTTCCCGATCGACCTTATCTTCCTGACTGGATCATCCAAAGAAAGATACAAGTTGCACGGACATCAGGTAGTCGCAAAGAAATGCGTAGATATTAGACATTTTGCACATGAACAGTATATTTAGGAGATAAGATGGCAAGAACAGAGAAAGATAGAATCCAGTTTATCAGATCGTCGTTGCAACAGCATACCGACTTTTGGGATGAATTGCGCCCGCAGATGCGACGTTATCGCAATTCCTACATGACAAAGTTCTATGAAGATATGGATTCTGCCGATGCTGACAGTTCTATTCGCGTAGAGACAGCTGATGCTTACGCAGGTATCGAGTCTCTGATGGGCTCACTCTTCACCAAGTATCCCAGCATGGAAGTTGCACCAGACGTTCGTGGAAACGGCGATCTGATTGTCACAAAGACTGTTGCCAATAACTGGTTGAAGAACTGCCGAACACAGGTCGAAAGCGGTGCACGCATGGCCTTGATTTACACACACAGTTTTCTTAAGTTGGCACCTCGTGAGTCAAATACACTTCTAGGTAAGGTTGCCCTCCGTGCAGTTCCACCTTGGCAGGTAATACTTGACCGTGATGCTGCTGACTGGGAAGACTGCCGCTTCATTGGCCACGTTTATTACATCTCAGTTGATGAAGCCACTCAGAAGTTTGGTGCCAAGAAGTGGAATGGTGTAGCACAGAAAGACTACTTCACCGACTACGAGCGCAACACCGATCGCTCTTATCGATCTTATGGCGATCAACCTGATTTGCCTAATGAATACCTCTATGTTGAGATTGTGGAGATGTATGACTTCCTAAACAAGGAACTTCTCTTCTGGTCATCTTCATACAAGAACGGAGAAGAACTCCTCAGCAAGGATGCCATCCCTGTTCTGACATATGATGGCCGTCCCCTCAGCAATCTTGTCCCACTCTATTTTAGCCGCCGTCCTGACCGTCCCATGGAGGGATACTCAGCAATGGCACGTATTTATGACCAGTGTTTTGAGAAGAACATTCTCAGGACATTCTGGGCCAACGCAGTTAGACGTGATTCCCGCCAATACATATACAAGGAAGGCTCCTTTGACGAGGAAGCACTGGCAAAGATCACGTCCGGCGTGGATGGAGCAATGGTAGCGACCGACTCTGATACTTTAAGTGGTTTAATTGACATCGTCCCTGTCGTGCCCATCAGCTCCAACCACGCCGCCTACCTCAACTACATTGAAGCTGACCTTCAGAAGGGCAGCCTCACAGCAGGTTTCACACGTGGTGAGGCGTCCAAAGCAACAGCCACCGAAGTCTCAGCACTCATGCAATACACAGCATCCGAACTGGGCAAGATGGCGCGTGACCGTGACGGCACATTGGAAAGTGCAATCTCTCTCTACATCCGCATGCTGATCCCCTTGATTGAGGACGGTGAATCTGTTGTCGTCCGCACAGAAGAAGGTGCAAAAGCAGTGACTGTGTCTCGACTAGATGCTGACTGGACATTCTACGCCACTGACGGTGGTGGAACACCAATGTCTGATGTCCTCAAGAAGCAGCAACTCATTCAACTTGTCCCAGTTCTCGGTGGTCTAGGCGTATCTCCCGATAAAGTGCGTGCTGAAGTGGTCAGGCTCTTTGACCTTCCTCCTACTTTCAATGAGACGGCAGAGCAAGCAGTTCCCGGTGACAGTGCAATCTCACAAGTAATGGCATCATCTCCACAACCTGAAGTTGCTGTCTCAGATATCATTGGAGGTGCTTGATGCCTATCTACGAATATAAGTGTGACAGTTGCAACGGCACTTCTGACCACTTCATGACATGGCAAACTGCTCAAGCGGTCGAGGTCATCTGCAGCCGATGTGATGTGCCTAAGAGAAAACTGATCAGTGCACCTGCCAAGACCGCCACATTGTGGAATAGCGGATGGAACAGTGGATTATCCAATAACGGCTTCTACTCCTATTCAGCTGGACAACGTGTGTCCAATGCACGTGAAGAAGAGACCATCATGAAGTCTCGCGGTTATGTCAATGAGAAAGATCTTGGTGGTGAGAACTTCTATAATGACTACATGACCGAGAAGAAGAATGAACGTGACACTCTTGACAACACTGCCAAGACATATCGCGAGAACCTGGCTAAGTTTGAGGGAGATAAGGTCCGAGCTGTTTCGGAAACGTTTCCTGCACACGAGATGCTAAAGCAAGCACATGAATATGATACAAAAAAGGGAGTAGTATAATGACACCAGATGAGAAGGCCGAGTTGGAAAAACTGCGAGCAGAAGCAATGAATCGACAGGGAGAGATTGAGGAGAGTGAAGATGAGATGTATTCTTCAGCTTCGCCTAAAGGAAAGTTCAGCGGCAAGGCAGCTAATGCACTTGTAGAGGCCACCAATCGTCTCCTTCCACTCTTCGGAATTAACGACAAGTATGACCGATTTGGTAGTGGAGCATTGTCATCACTTCCTCCTGAGTTCATGCGAATTCTGACCATGTTCAGCAAGGCTATCGGTGACGCAATTACTGAGGGAATTCTACCTGAAGATGCAACGGTTGATCTCAAGGTGATTACTGACGATTCGGGATTGCAAGGTCTGGCCGGTCGCATCGGTATGGCAGCCAAATCCCCTCAGTTCAAACGATTCCTCCTCCGCAAGACGAGCGAGGGGGGCACAGAAGAGGAAGACCAAGAGATGTCTGAGGAGACAGGCTCCGAAGACACTGATAAACTATTTACGGAGAGAATGTAACACAATGTCAATTAACGCAGCCACGCCTTCAGGGGCACCTGCACAGAATATCGCCAGTAATAGCGGTTCCGTGCAGGAGACACTTTCTACCGGAACCAATGGTGTAACTGGGGCTCAATCATTTAATTCAACAGACACAAACGGGAGTGGATCTGACGAGGACTACGATGCTGATTCTCTTTCACTCGATGAACTTGTAGGCAACGAATATGACGACCATCCTGAGTTGAAGGGAGGTCACAAGGGCCTGCCTGACTACAAGAAGATCTTAGAGCACCTGCCTGAGAACGGTCGTAAGTTGCTTGGTAATCTCAGGGCATCATACACACAGAAGACACAAGAGATCTCAGACCTTCGCAAGCAGCTGGAAGTGGAGCGTGCCCAACTAGAACGTGATCGTAAGCTAATGACCGAGAGTGAGTTTGCACAAAATGTCCGTGCTCAGGCTGCCGCTCCCCTTCAGCACGACGCGTGGTCTGATGAGGGCCTACAGGAACGTATTAACAAGCAGGCTGCTGAGATGATGCAACAAATGCTCACTCCTCTCCAGCAAGATTTAGATGTGCAACGTCGTCAGGTCGCCTTGGACGCCTTCAAAGGGCAACATCCTGATCTCACATCAGATGAGATTCGCATGCCAGTTGCGCAACTTCTCATGCAACGTCCTGAATTGAATTTAGAAGACGCATACTTTATCATCAAAGGTCAGGTTTCCAGGCAGCAGACTGAAGCAGTTAGAACTGCACAGCGCGAGACATTGAAGAAGACATCCACAGGTAGTGCAGTCCGCAATTCTGCTCCACCTAAGTTCAAGGACGCGTGGTCTGCATACCAATGGCACAAGTCCAATGGAGGCAAATGAGCCCAATCTTTTACCATCCCATAATTATTTGTTTCACTTTACTGAATAATATCTTTGAAGGTGATACATATCTTTATAACAGTGCAACTTTTCCCGACTGCTATGAAGGATCCGAAAGGACAACCGACATAGAAACTGGTGAAAGCGGAGCCGAGAGGCCAACCGAACCGTCAATCCCCTACGCCTATGAGGGCAATTTCGCTCCACGGCACGTCAATTACGCAGTTAATCTAAGGAGTCATAACAATGCCTATTTCAAATGAACTCCTCAGCTCGACGCTGTTCAGCATCCGTGACGGCGAGGTAGACGAACTCTTCCAGAGAGTTCCCTTCCTCGACTTCGCTAAGAAGCTGGGCGGTATTGAGTATGAGGACGGCGGGATCAAGATCCAACGCCCACTCGCAGTCAGCAACCACAGCACAATCACACAACTCGCCACCGGCTATGAGCCTGTCTCCCTCGCGGTGCAGGATGTCATGCAGCCTGCTCTTTACGAGTGGTCTGACTTCGTTGCTCCCATCGTCATCACCAAGAAAGAAGAACTTGAGAATGCCGGTGAGAAGGCAATCGTAAAGATTGTTGAGGCACGTATGCGCAACGTGATGGGACTTCTCCGTCGTGAGATCAACAAGCAGCTCGTGGCTGGCAACAGCACCGTGCTCACCTCTCTCGGAACTCTTAATGGTGTCCTCACCACGACAGGCTTCCTCGAGCAGGGCACACCTACCGCAGCCGGTCAAACCAACCTTGTTGGTGGACTTGCTCGTTCACTCGTTCCTGATGGCAACGGTCTCTTCAACCGCATCTTCGATGCAGGTGCCGCCTTCGGCACCAACGGCATTCGTGGCATGCACCAGATCGCAGCTGAGACATCTGCACGTGCACCTCTTGGTGATGTGAAGCTTGTCCTTGCATCTGAGGCCGGTTATGCCAACTATCGTCGTGCTCTCTTCACTCAGGAGCGCTACATTGACGAGAAGCAACTCAATGCTGGTTACATGTCCCTCGCCTTCGGTAATGCCGCAGTCGTTCAGGATGTGTTCATGCCTGACGCCACTGTCAACGGTGGTGGCAACGCAGCCACCATGTATTTCATCAACTTCGACGGCATCAAGCTGGTTATGCACTCGTCTGGCGACCTCGTGGTCAGCCCATTCGAATACATCCCCGGCACGACAGCCCGTTCGGCGCAGATCTACTGGAAGGGCCAGCTTATTGCTGACAACCTCTCCTCCTGCGCACTACTCTTCAACGGGGAGGCCTTCTAATCATGGCAACTACCAATATCCTCAACTATCTCGAGACAACTGGCAAGTCGGTCACCACTGGTGCCGATACTCAGCTAGGCACCGCCCCGCTCAACCGCCTGCAGACTGAGACGTTCCTCACCGAGACTGCCATTACCGCAGGCCAGCTTGTTGCAGTCGACGCCGCCAAGATTGCGACCGACGCATCAGGCGGTCTCACGGCTGCCACCGTCATCACCGCTGACTTCAACTCTGCCCCTGTAAGGAAGATTGTGGTCGGTGTTGCTGCCGAGTCTGTGACTGGCACGGCCCTCGCACCTGCATTCATCAAGGTTATCGTTCGTGGTCCTGCCACTGCGGTTCCTCTTGCCACTGTTGGCTGCGCAGTAGGCGATCCAGTGGTGCTTGACACCGCCGGTGGCACTGGTGCTTGCATGGTTAACACCGCCGCAAACATCGGTCACGTGATTGGCTACGCTCTTGAGACAATAGCCGCAGCTGGTCCTCTCAAGATCTACGTCCTTAAGAACGGCATCTGATCCAATAAAGTCGGGCGGCTCCTTTTATTAGGGGCCGCCTGCATTTGCTAAAGTTACTGTATAATTATCTGATGAGGAGAGACTGTGAACTTAACTGAGATACGAAATAAGGTGAAGTCAATAACAGACTACAGTCCTGAGTTGACCGTCTATAACGAGCAGCTTGACATCCTCATCAACGACGCTTACAACGCCATCTGGACGGAGAAGCGCTGGCGGTGGGCACAGAAGGTCATCTTTCTTGACATCTGGCCCGACATCGTCCCACTTCAGCCTGATGGCACAACCAAGAACGCCGGTGTGACCAACAACCGCCGCCGTGTCACCTTCAGCGGTGCTCTCCGATCTCTTGAATCCTATCCTCACCAGTGGGAAGGACAGATCATAGAGATCCAGGGCCGCGACTACTTTATCGACCAGGTAATCAGCTCAACTGACATTCGTCTACGTGAACCTTTCCGTGGCACAACCGATGTTGATGATGTGACATGGAAGTTTAAGCACCGCTTCTACGACCTGCCACCTGACGCCATTGAGATCTTGGGCCTCGTGCACAAGGACACTCCGGCTGCCGGCAAAATCCCTCCCTATGGTGCAGTCCGTGGCATCACAGCCCGCCGTGAGGAGGACCTCAACCTCCGCGAGGACTTCACCTCCTTCTACTCAGAAGCCTACATCCCCTATGGCACATCCAACGTTCCACCTGCTGAGAAGTGTTCGGCAACAGTCGAAGGAATTGTAGGAACGATTCCTGGTGCTACCTCGCTTGAACTCTGTTGGGCCTTTGAGACCGACGGCGGCATGAAGGTCGGAGCTCTCAGCGAGCCTGTCATTGCAAAGATCGGACAGGCACCAGGCGGCATCCAACTCAGCTTTCTTACCTGGGACGGTGTCGCTGTTGCAGCTCCTGCCTACACTGACGACATAGACCAGCAGATGAACCAGTTCGAAGGTCTCCGCAAGCGTGTCTACTTCAACCAGAACTTTAACCGGGCAACTGGTGTCCGACTGGCAGGCCTTCCGGTATGGCGAGAGGTGACAATCGGCAGCACATTCGTTGCACCAGGCACACCAGGCCTTGACACAGAGCCTGATGCAGTCCGTGTCCTTGACACTGCAAGCACCTACACCATCGCCTCTCTCACTCAGGTAAATCCAGGCAACAAGCGCTACATCGACTATGACGGCCTGCACCTCCGCTTCAGGCCCTATCCACGTCCTATCGGATCAGACTTCGTCTACCTGTTTGTTGCCGGAGCAGCAGCACCTAATGCTATCAATGATGCAACCGAGCGCCAGTTCCGCCAGTGGGAACTTCGATACTACAGGAAGCCGCACCGCATGGGCCTACAGACAGACACACCTGAGTTTCCTATTGAGTTCCATGCACTGGTGGTTTACAAGGTCCTGCATGATATCTACTCGAAGCATGACAACCTGAGCCAAGCGCAGAACTACGACAGGAAATATCAGGAATCAATCAAGCGCTTTGAGAAGCGGTATGTTGACAGCATTGACACCAACCTTGTGCGTGGTCAGTTCGGTAGCCGCGCTCGCATGAACTCACCTTACGATCCAAGCTCTCTCAGGAGACTGAACTAACATGGAATCCGTTACACTACCAGAACGTCCTGCTGGTGGGATGGATCAGCGCTGGTTTCCTGATCACAATGAAGCGTCACTTGTCCAGAACTTCCGCTACGAGCCCAGCGGTGGTTGGATTAACGACCGTGGTTGGGAGCCTCTAATCCCCTACAGCTCAACTCCTGCATCCGTTTCTCTGGCAGATCTGAAGGCGCTCTATCAGCCATGCAGATTCCTTCAGGTTGTTCAACGTCATCAAGGTGCTGAGGAATACTACCTGCAAGAAAGAGGTGGAGAACTCTTCTACGAGTTTGGTAATTTAGGCAACGGTGTCCGCAAGAAGACACTGGCCAAAGGCCGCTACCTGCCCAAAGCAGACGACTGTGGCACTCAGGCTGTTCCATTTGGCCGCTTTGTCCTCATCATGAATGGCAAGGATCCCATGCTGAAGTGGTGGGGCCGCGAGAAAGTGGAGCCATTCGGCTTTCAGCAAGCCGCACCAGATGCAACAACTGTTGACGTTCAGACAGACTACAACGGTCCAGTTCACGCATTGGCCGCGCCAACATATCCCAACACCAATCCTGCTGGTCAACCTAACGGCAGTCCCACCTTCAACACCTTGAACGGCATTGCCCTTCTGTTTCCTGAGAACTCGCAGCTCGGCGTTGGCAATCCTGAGCTAGGCGCCGTCAACACATTCACCTACCGCATTTCATACATCACAGACACAGGCTCCGAATCTCCCCTCAGCGCTCCATTCACGGCCACCTGGGAAATTCCTACTACGCAAGCAGATCCTGATGCGTCATACAACGCTAAAAAGTATGGTGTGCTAATGACAGGTCTTGATCCTGGTCCTAATGGAACAGTTGCTCGACGCATCTATCGCACAAAGAACAAACAAAACGGCATCAGTGGTGCTGGTGACATCCTCTACTTTGTCAAGCAGATTAGTGATAACACAACCACCAAGTTTATCGATGTCACACCTGACAACCAGCTGACCATTGAGGCACCTTCAGTCTCTGACAGCACAGTCATTCCTACAGGATTTAAGTATGGTGCAGCATGGAACGGTTCCATGTGGCTCGGCGGTGGGGACGGTCAACCTTTCAAACTCATCTACTCAGTGCAAGGTCTGCCTGAGCAGTTTCCTGCTTTCAATTTCTTTGATGTAGGTGTTAGAGACGGCGGACATATAACCGCACTCTATCCTTACTATGATGTCTTGCTGGTATTCCGTGAGCGGAGCATCGACGCAGTTTTCGCAAATGCTTCCGGTGACGGATTTACCTGCACTACCATTAAGAAGGATCTAGGCACCACAGCAACCAATAGCATCAAGCTCGTGCCTGGCGTCGGTGTCATGTTCCTGAACAAGGACGGCTTCTGGCTCGTCAAGGGCGGTCTCCGTGGTGGAGCCCAGCTTGACATTGAGCCTATGTCAGGCATGCTGGAGCGTGAGATGGGACGCCTATCCATCAACTCCTTGCCCCGTGCATCTGCTGCCTACTCAGATCGTGAGAAGGAATACTGGTGCATCTATCCAGTTGACGGACAGACTGAGTGCACACGAGGTGCGGCCTTCAGCATTGTCAACGGCAAGTGGTCTCTGCGTGGAAATACAGTGCTGAACAATCAAAAAGAAGTTGACACAGCGTATGACTGGCGATTCACACAGGTTGCAACAGATCAGAGCGGATACTTCATCTTTGGCACACGACCGCTGTTCAACAGTTCCACGCCCACTGCCTCAGTCGCCTATCCAGGCCTAGGCCTCCAGGTGTGGTCAGCACGTGATTTCTGGGGCGACAACTTCACAATCGCTCTCGTCGGTCAGGCCTACAATCTGACGCAAGTTCCTGTGCCTCGGGGCAACTCTATCTGGCGCTCGATATGGGAGGACTTCGGTGACGACAGCGTCAAGAAGCGTGTCCTCTCAGTCGAGGTCGATGCGCTGACAATGGGCAACAACG